>Ga0114972_10003719_pt1 | contig 11401 bp, 7 predicted proteins | sample M_140807_EF_Meta_FD_87354 | JGI IMG/M metagenome (GOLD analysis project Ga0114972, IMG submission 87354) | Freshwater microbial communities from Lake Montjoie, Canada to study carbon cycling - M_140807_EF_MetaG | ecosystem: Environmental > Aquatic > Freshwater > Lake | place: Lake Montjoie... | reverse complement strand
CCGTGGCACGTGTGACCTCCAAAGTGGATACGAGCTCTCTCTCCCTTGACTCCAAAGCATTGATGGAGGTCTTGGCTGAAGCGAGTTCCTCACGTAGCCCACCTTCGGTGGCGATGGCCGTGGCACGTGTGACCTCCAAAGTGGATATGAGCTCTCTCTCCCTTGACTCCAAAGCATTGATGGAGGTCTTGGCTGAAGCGAGTTCCTCACGTAGCCCACCCTCGGTGGCGATGGCCGTGGCACGTGTTACCTCCAAAGTGGATATGAGCTCTCTCTCCCTTGACTCCAAAGCATTGATGGTGTCCATGGCGGAAGCAAGCTCCTCGCGTAGCATAACCTCCGTGGCATTGGCGTGAATAATTTTACTTTGAAGCTCGCTGAGCTCTGCTTCCAGGGGTGCAATCGCGGACATTTTGTCAAGGGATGCCTTTTCTAAAGCTGCATTTAACTCGAGCTGGGCTTCACGCTGTGCACTTTCCATGAACCCAAGAGCCTCGGTTTGAGCATTTTTCAGCTCTTCCAGCATACCGCTCACATTTTGAGAGGCCTCCTTTCTGAGTTCAACAAGTGAAGCTTCCAGTGCGTTTCTCTCTCGCTCCAGTGCTTCTCGAGTGCGCCTTTCCTCGGCGAGCTCATCCCTCAAGGCGGAAGCCTGAGAAATGGCAGTGGCCAAGGATGCAGTGATTTTCATCATTTCATCCCGAACGCTCAGACTGCTCTTTCGTTCTTTCTCAGCTTCTTCACGGTACATGAGAACATTTGACATGAATGCCATGCTTTCGTCTTTCAGGCGGGCTGCCTCCTTCACGGCAGTGTCGCGAGCAGCCAAAACAGCAAGATAGCGACTTTTTTCCGAGTCAGCCTCACCTGAGGCTGCCTTTGCAGCGTTGCGGGCTTCTTCAGCCTCACCCAATGACTTAGAAAGTTGTGTGGTCTTAGTGAGGAGGGCTTCCGATAAACGCTCTATCTCCAATTTGAATCGGTTGCACGTTTCCTCTAAGGCGTCGCGCTCACGAAGGCGGGCCTCTGCGGCTTTTAGGTCACCCCGCGCGGCATTTAGGCTAGTTTGCAGATCACGGGACTTTAAATATTCTGCCTCCAAATCTTTTTCGACCTCTGCAATCTTGACACCCATAAGGAATTCACACTCCCGGACGGACCGAGCCGCAGCAGCCCTCGCCGCCTCTGTCTCCGCCCGCGCATTTGCCACTGCTGCTGCCGCACCTCCAGGACCAACGCCCACTGCCTGGGCTGCACTAAGGTTACGGGATAGTTCCTCCTGGGCGTTTTTTGATGATTCCAACATGCGTTTGAGAGCCTCGCACTCACTTCGGGAAGCCTCACACTCACTGCGGGAGGCCTCAGCGGCCTCCTCTGCAGCTGCCGTGGCCCCAGCAGCCTGCACCAGCAGGGCACTTAGGTCCCCTAGGGCTGCATTAGCCTCATTCTGGATTTCTTCGACACGCTTCTTTAACTCCTCCTCAGCCTTGGCCGCCGCTGCCGTGCGCTCACGTCGCGCGGACTCGGCAGCCGCGAGGCACGCCCCTTCCGCGCGCTCTACACGGACTGAGAGGACCCTTGACTCTTCACGCACCTGAAAAAGTTCCTCTCTTAAATTCCCTATCTCTCTCTGGGAGGCTGAAAGGGCTTCTTTGTAGGATTCGATTGACATTTGTAGACACTTTAAAATTTATCTCCCCCCTCAACTGACGGGAAAAATACGGTGACTAGGAAGCAGCAGGAAGGACCTTCTTCCCCTAAAAAAATTAAGCGACCAGGGCGTGCCTCTATGCTCTGCGCTGAGGGCTTATCATCCTTGACCAGCGCCTTAGAAACCTTATTATCCAACCCTGAATTTTTCTTATCTCCACCATGTCGTGAGGTCCGTGAAAAAGTTTTAGCTCTTCAGTCTTTAGTCAGTGGGCGGGCGTTTGGTGGCAGGGGTGCAGTAGAGGCCGCGAGTGAAAAAGAAAGGAAACTTGCCTTGCTTCGTGCAAAGCACCATGCACGTGACAACGATAAGCATGCTGTAGAAAAATGTGCTTTGAGGGCGGGGCGCATGAAATCTCTCGAGGAGCTTTGCACTCCCGTCTCCTTGCCAGTTGTCCTGGATGGATTAGGAGCTGCCTTTCCAGAGCCCAGTGCCCTCCCACCCCCTCTTCACAACCCCCGCTCATGCTATATATGCAAGAATCGTTTTACGGAGTTGCACTTCTTCTATGACTCCCTGTGCCCTTCCTGCGCAAAGTTGAATTTTGAAAAACGAAATGTCGTTGTGGATTTGAAAGGTCGCGTGGCATTAGTTACAGGGGCCCGGGTAAAGATTGGATATCAGTGTGCACTTAAACTGTTAAGACTCGGCGCACAGGTTGTGGTCACTTCCCGCTTCCCTCGAGATGCCGCTCTTCGATTTTCAAAGGAGCCTGATTTTGAGGAATTTCGGGGACGTTTGAGCGTGTTTGGCCTCGACTTTCGCGACCTCCGCACGCTAGAGGCCTTCTGCGACTTTTTATTAAATGAACTCCCACGTCTTGATATAATCATCAACAATGCCTGCCAGACGGTTCGTCGCCCCGCTGCGTACTATAAACACTTGATGAACGTTGAACTGGCACCCTGCATGGAAGATGTCCTCCCTGCTAAGGTAGCCACCTTGCTTAACTTTGAGGCCACGTTTCTTCACTATCAAGAGAAAAATAGGCCTCACCAGCGTTTGCGGGCGATTGAGGGGGTGCCTAGCAGTGATGCTACAGAGAGGCTCCTAGCGGATGGAAGCAACTCTGTCGTATCGTCGATCCCCGAACTTCTGCCTCCATCACCACCCATATCAATATCTTCCTCCTTGTCTCAGCTCGTTCTAACGGCTGAAGATGATGCTTCCGTTTTCAATGCTGCGCGATTCCTTCCCAAGGGGGTACTGGATGTAAACTTTCAGCAAGTGGATCTCCGCGTTACCAACTCGTGGACAAAGGTAGCAGAGGATGTGGAGAGCGGTGAGGTAGCAGAGGTGCTGGCCATAAACAGCATGGCACCCTTCATAATTTGTTCTAAGCTGAAGGCCTTGATGGTGAGGGGGGGGTGCAGAGCGGCTGGTGTGCCGCTTGGTTTGAAAACTGGTAATAGAGACACCAACTCCGGCTGTGCCTCGCCCCACGGCGCGCGACCCCCACACCCTGGAATCCCTGCAGCTAGTGCTGCCTTCATAGTCAATGTATCCAGTATGGAGGGGCGCTTTTACTTTTATAAACTTCCTACACACCCCCACACTAACATGGCCAAGGCGGCTTTAAACATGTTTACTCGCACTGCTGCGAGGGGTTTCGCGGAGGATGGGGTATTCATGACTGCTGTGGACACGGGCTGGATAAACGAAGAAAACCCTAGGGAGAGGGCTGCCGAAAAGGTGAAGAAAAACGGGGGGTTCGCCACGCCCCTGGATGAGCTTGATGCCGCCGCTAGGATCCTGGATCCAGTTTTAGCGCCGCTCAAGGATTCTGTGGATAACATGGCCAGCCCTCTTTGGGGGGCATTTTTGAAGGATTTCTCCCCGTGCGAGTGGTGAAACTCCTATAACTTATTAGCGCAATAATTTATAACTTAGATTTTTCGGGTTTGTTTTTCTCAGCCCTTACTTGAGCCGCGGCTATATACCAAGAGTAGGCACTTGTCCCCACGCAGGGTGCGAGCACGAGTGCCAACGGAGCACGGAAAGTTTGGAAGCTCGGGTGCATGAACGAGGCGAAAATCACACCCAGTAACATTGCACTGGTTTCGCACATAAAACTGGAATTTGCTTTAGGGTTTGTTTTGGAATTATGGATATGAGCTGTACCGGACCCTAAAAGAATCAGTCCCAGAAGAAGAATAACAGGTATTTGTGATCCAGGAAGATATGATGTGGCAGAGACAGGGGAGAAAAGTAGGGTTGAACCAAGAGCAAGCTCGATACACCCGAATAAAAATACAAGCATTGTGATACTATTTAAGTTCGATTCCTATGGGAGTTAAGTAAACTGTTTTCTGTTTTTTTCCGTTTTTTTTACTCTCAAACCAGAGGTCTCAAACCAAACCTGTCTCAAACTCCAATCCTTCCACAAATGCTTCTATTTTTATTTTACTTTTTAACGGCAGTATCCTGCAGCATAAGTATGGAGGATGAATTGCTCGTAGCCCGCGCCCGTGCCTCCACAGCTCGTTTAGGGATCTCAGAGCTAAGTGTGCTTCCCGTTCCTCTTCAGAAGTATCTTAGCAGCTTGCGCGCTCGGGAAGGAATGAGCCAAGATTGCATGGCGTACTCCCTCGCTTATGAGTATGCACTTCGTCTTCAGCCTTCCCGTGCCCCCTTACTATCCGTGTATGACGCGCTTAAACTGGGGCCTAGTTGCGGTGTTCCACCCCCTCCAGTTAACCCTATCGGGTTACCTGCAGCCTGGCCCCCCGCAGCGGGTGCCCCACGTGTATCAACTGCTACCGATGCTGTATTCTATGTATCCCCCACGGGGAGTGATGCGAACCCTGGGACTGCCTCGTCCCCCTTTCTTACTGTTGCAAAAGGCGTGGAAGCTACGCGGGCCTCCCGCCCCGCACCTGGTTTGGGCTCTCCCACTCTGTATCTCCGCGCAGGCATGCATCTTCTGGGAAACACCATCGATCTTGATGCTGGGGACTCGGGGTTGTTTATTTCCAACGCACCGGGGGAGGTAGCATGGGTGAGTGGCGGGCTTCCCGTGACGGGCCTTGAGTGGAGGGCCATCAACACCACAAACTCCTCCAATATTTTCTCAGCGCACGTCCCCAACCCTCCCACCTTCATGACGGGTCTTTTTACGGTATCATCTAAAGATGGGGTCTCCCCTAGCAAGCGACTCATTCGCGCACAGTACCCAAACTTCAACCCCGAGTGGCACGCTACGGGGGCTTGCGGCATGGGTGGCCGACAGAGTCCCCTGCACATGCCCCCAGAGTGCCAGCAGCTGTACCGCGACTCTCCTTTTCTGCAACACTTTGCGGGACTGTATCGCGACTCTGGGGATGCCACTAGTGAGGTGCAGGTGGCAGGGGGTGTCCCACTCAAGGGAGGCCCCGTTCTTGAGTGGAACAAGCCACCCTCCCTCTTTCCCAGACCAGCCACGTTTTGGCATGACCTTGAGGGCGAGGGGTTAAAAAATGACAGTGCCATGTGGCAGTATAATGCATACTCGGCAGGGAGAGGGGGTGCGTGTGGCCTTTGGACGGACGCCTGGCCTGAAGATCACTCCTATGGGTGGGACTATCACTGTGGGAACGTAAGTGCGGGCGGCTGGGAGGAGGTTGACGAGCTCATGAATTCCATTGGTCAACTGAACATTCCAGTTGGGCTGACGTACGATTCTACCAAGCTCCCTAACATTCCCCAGTGGTCCCTCAACACGGATCCCTCCCAGCGTGTCAATGGCGCCTCCATTCTCAATGTGTGGATGACACAGGGGTGGTTCAATAACTTCATGTATGTGACGGGGGCGCACACGGTCAACTCTTCCGCGGGGTTTTTAAACCTTTCTGCCGATGGGGTGTACCCTGCGGGGGGCTGGCAGGGTGGGCGCCACTGGCAAACGCAGGACAGTTTTTCAACGGGAGGACACGTGGGTCCTTTATTAGGTGGAAGCTGGTCGGTCAGCAATGTATTCAGCGAGCTGGACAGCTACGACGAGTTTTATTATGACCCCTCCACCTCAATGCTCCACCTTAACTTTAATTCCAGTGAAACTGAGAGTGGGAACCCCAATTTACCTCCCACGCCCTCCCTTCTTCTCATGGCCCCTCAGTTGGAGGTATTCTTTAATCTCTCCAATGGGGCCACTGGCATCAGTATCTCTGGCTTGGGTTTTCGGGACCAAAGGTTCAGCTACATGGATCCCTGGGTAGTTCCCTCGGGGGGCGACTGGGGTCTCCGCCCGGCAGGCGCCGTAAACTTTGTGGATACTATCAATTGCACCCTTTCCAATGCGTACTTCCTTCGCACGGATGCCAATGCCGTGTTTCTGGGTGGGCGGAACAGGGGTGCTTCAATCCTTGACAGTGAGTTTGTCTGGCTGGGAATGAATGCAGTGGCTAGCTTAGGGTGGAGTGAACAAGATGATGCCACGGGTGGGGAGCAGCCTTGGGGGACGCTGCTTAGTGGCCTACTCGTGCACGAGATCGCCCTTTATGAAAAACAGAGCAGTGCTTATTTCAGCGGAAGGACGCCTCTGGCTCGCATTGAGAACTGCCTGTTTTTTAATGGCCCCAGGGCTTTTATAAAGTGAGTGGCCGGCCCCTTGGCTTGGGGGAAAAGACCCAACACACCCTCTCCACACCTTTTTTTTTTTACAGACCATTCCTCACACTCACACAAAATTCCTTTTGTCCTCCGCAGTATAAATGATGGTTTGGGGGGCGGTTCAAATTTCACAACATCCCTCCTTTTCAATACCTGTGAGTTCAAATTTACGCTTTTACGGATCCTCTCGTGTGTACAAAAAAAAGAAAAAAGAGAAAAACCCGCACTCCCCCATATCCCCCCCTCACCTCCTTCCTCCCGTAACACTTACATACTCGCCAATTTTTTAGGCCGAGAGTCTGGAGACCATGGGGCCCTCAACTCTTGGGATCGTATGCCGTTTCTTACTAATATTGCTGGTAATGGTCCTTCCTACTCGCCCGCACTCACTGAAACTTCAAAGATTTTTGGGATTGCAAACTATGGCTCTTCGCAAGCCTTTGATAACGATGATGGCAGGTGTGTGTGTGTGTGCGCGCGCGCGCGCGCGTGTGTGTGTTTCCTCAATCTCAAGCCGCACATTCGCATTGCATCCTAACAAAAGCCCCACTCTTTTTATTTCCCAACCTTTAGTTCCTTCTACTATACCCACTCCAACTTTTTTTATAATGCGGATGGCTTTAAAATGGATTTCGGTGGTCATGACAGCATTTTCGCCTCCAACGTAGTGATAGTTCGCCCATTCGACGGCCAAAACTGTTTCAACATGTGGGGATTTGTTCCGGGGCATCAGGATAAACTTTACAATAACACGTGCTCTATTTGGCAGCCTGGCGTAAGCGGGAACCCTCGCGATGCTGACTTGGTATTGACTCAAAATGACTGTGGTGCCTGTAACGTGAAGGATCGTAGCGCCACGCCCATTTTTCACGATAACCATTTTTATACCACGCATGGTAACGCAAGCGTGAACTGTGGCGGGGAATGGGGAACTACTGTTGCTGACATGCAGAAAAAATTCCCCGACTTTGAGGTTCGCTCCACTTGGGAAACACTACCGGACGCCGCAACAGTTGTGCAATGGGGCCGGGATGTGCTGGGTTTGTAACACGGCAACTTCCCCAGAACTAACTTTAGCTCGGGAACGAAAAAAAAAATCGAGTGTAGTGTGTTTAGCGGGGCCTGGTCGAGAAGAATCGGGAGGGTATAATCACAATATATAATGCAATAGCTATAATGAATACGTTTTGGGTGGTGATGGGTTCACTCGCTGAATTTCCTGTGAGGAGAAGACGATCTAAGAGTAGGACTTCGAGGGACAGAAGTGGAGACCATCATTCTAGGGGTAAGGGGTGTGTCAGAGCGCTTGGGTAAACCACTGGGGCGCGCCTTCAAAGCCTTAGCCACCGCCAATTGCAGCGCCTCGTGCTCCACGGAAAGAACATCGATTTCCCCAACGTCTTTCAAGCGAAGCCACTTTGCTAAGGTGAGCGATAAAAGGGGTCTGAAACAGTAGGGTCTGAACAGATACTCAGCTGCCGAGAACCAGAGTGAGCCTAAGAGAGACCCCACCCCTGCACCCACCAATACCTGATGGACACTGTGATAACCCAGGTACACGCGTGAGGCTATGACGCATGCTGCGAAACAAAAACTCGACAGAGTCAGTGCGGCCCGTGCGAGGAAGCGCTTCTCCATCCACCTACCTAGCATGCACCACAGGGACACGTACGTGGCGCAAAATGCCAGAAACTGCGAGTGATTGGAGGGCATACCCCACTCATCCCCAACCAAATGACTTGGATATCTCTCACCATGGGGTCTACGCTCTTTAAAAATGCCCTTGAGGGTGGAGCACAAAAGTGTGCTCACTAAAAGCCCCACAATTAGGACAGCTGTGCCCAAGTCACGCCGGGAAAGAAATAGGGTGGTCAGGGACACTAAAATAAAGATGGGCGACTGCGCCAACAGCGCGCACAACTCCCCGAGTTTATCCCCTTCAATAAACTCTACGTGTGTCAACTCGAATGGGACGAAATTTACCGTGGGAGGCTCCCTCATTTTTAGAAAATGAGATTTAAAACTCCCCGGGGCACGTCCAGGCGGGGTTGAAACCGTCACTTTTTTTTACCGTTTGGCGGATTTGTCATCTTAAAATGAGCGCTTCTGGATCCAAGCAAGTTGACTACCACAAGCTGTAAGTATTTCGTTCAAATGTTTGTGGGGTGCTCCACAAAAACAGGTGATCTCGAAATCCGCATCACCTCATGAAACTACTCCACAACAACACAAATCACCACCGTTGTAATCAAGATGGAAGGAGGCCCAGGAGCAAGTGGAGGAGAAGACAAAGGAGTTATTTAAAAAATCAACTGAAAAAAGCGATGCTTTTCGCGAGTTGGAGGGGTTGCGTGAGGAGGTCAAGTCTGCTCGTGCGGACGTAGCGCGGCAGCGCAAGGAGTTGTTTACCTTCAAGCAAGAGAACACAGAGCTTCGTTCCAAGCTGTCTGCGGCCACTGGACCAGGCTCAGGGGGCAGTGAGTCTACAGCGTTGAGAGCCGCTAAGGCAGAGTTGGCCACGATTTCGGGTTTTAAGGTGCAGGCGGAGGAGCGTTTGAACAAGCGGGAGGCTGAATTTGCAGAGCAGCGCGTGACACTGGAACGCCGCGTTCGGGAGCTCGAGGACGAGGTGATGAGTCTCCGCACCACCAGTGCAGAAATGCAGCCTGTTCTGGAGGAAATGAATAAGGTAGAGCGGGCGAGACGGGCTGCTGTGGTGGAGTGCGAGGCGGCAAAAGGAGCGCTGGCCACGGAGGAGTCCCGCTGCGCTGAAATGGAGCGCGAGTTGTTGGGCGTGCGCAGGCAGCTCCAAACTCTCACTATGATCATTTTAGAGGCTCAGACCACACTACCTCCCTCCCCTGGTGCTAGCGGGGTTGCCACGCACGCTTCCTCCCCGCGAGGTCACATCAAGTCCTCCTCTCTCAAACGCCACTCTCCGGCCGGTCACCACACGGATGCAGCAGCAGCTAGCCCTCCCGCGGTTTCCTCCCCTGCCTCTGTGGAGGCGAAAGCACGAGCTGTCATGGCATCCCTGACAGTGGAGCTCAAGGGTCGCCTTGCAGCAGAAGCCCAGTTAGCGGCCCTGGGCGGGGAGAAGGCTCGCCTCATCGAGTTTCAGGAGCGTGCCCTGAGGGCAGAGAGCGAGCTCTCTACGTGCAGGAGTGAGCTATCGGGCGAGCGCAAGAGATCAGCGGAGGCCATGGCTCAGCTGAGCACCATTGGGGATATCCTGGCCACCGCAAAAATGGGCTACAGTGGTGTGCTATTGGAGGATCTCTCCTCCCTGTGCAAGGACTACGGCGCCATGATCCTGAATGCAGCCCACCTAGCCGACGCTAAGGCTCAGGCTGAGCTGCAGGTGGCTTCCCTAAAGAGCACTGCTGCTGGGACCATAGCCTCCGCAAAAGCCTCTGCGCTATCGCAGGCCTCGCACCTGGCAAGCCTGGAGGATGCCCTAGAACGCTCCCGAGCCCGAGTGGGGGAGCTTCAGGGGGCGCTGGAGGCAGCGGGGCGGCAGGCGATTGAGTCAATAGAGCGGGAGGCTGCGGCACAGGCACTGGCCGAGGCAAGGAGCGGTAGTGAGGCCTCAGCCCTTGCCCGAGTGGGGGCTCTGGAGGTTGAGTGTGAGGGTCTCCTCCTGGAGTTGGAAAAACTGAGACAGAGAGAGCAGGAGGAGCAAGTGCAGGTGCAGATGCAAGGGAAGGAAAAGCAGCGAGGGGCTGAGGAGGCTACCCAAAACCTAGCCCGGGCCCTGGCTGCGGAGGAAAAACTGGCTTCTCTGGATGCTGCCCTGGACCGCTCCCTCACCTCCCTGGCTGACCTAGAAAAACAACGCGATGAGGCCCGGGCGGCGGCAGATAGTCGAGGGGCTCTCCTTGAGGCAGCCGAGAAGCGGGAGATGAGCAGGGTGAGGAAACTTCAGGCTGAGATGAACGCGGCATGGGCTGCAAACAAGCGTGCAGAGGCTGCAGAGGCAGAACTGGAGGAATTGAGAAGGGCTCAATCACAGACAACAACCCACGCACCGCCTCCCGCCATCGCCAATCGAGCCCTCCTCAGCCCTCCCTCTCCCTCCCGCAGCAGGTCCATGCCGCCGACTGCTACCTCCCCCAATCGTCATCATGCCGCCAGTCATGCACCACAGGCAAGTCTGGGGGGGCTCAGTCTCACTCAACTTTCTCTGCTCTCTGCTGTTACCGAGTCCAGGGCGCAGCATGACCTCCTGCATTCCCCAACCCGCGCTCCTCCTCCTAAGTCCCCAGTTTTTTTTTCCCCCCCTCCCACCAGCACCCTTAGCGCCGCGCTTGTACAATCCATTAACGATGCCCAGAAGGCACTCTCCTACGCTGCGGGTCTTAGCGATAGCGGTGGGGTGGGGGCTCTGGACCTGGCGGATGCCGCTGCAGCTCTGGCCGCGCTACAGCCCACCGTTTCAGAGGGTACTGCGGCTCCCCAACCGTCACCTCCCTACCTACCTCGCAGCGTTTTCACTGACCGCACGCGCTACTACACGCCCTCCTCCTCCAGTCGCCCTCCCACCCGGGGTGGATTCGCCCGCTTCTCAGGGGACGCGACTCACACTTCTGCGGGGGTTGCCATTTCCATGGTGGCCAATGGTCCCAGTGAGTTGCAGCGGGCCACGGAGAGACTGGCTGAGCGTGCGCTGAATGAGGCTAGTAGTTCTATTGAGCACTTTGATGACCTTGTGAAGCAGCGCGTTCAGGAGATTCAAAAGTCCTCCCTTTCACCCACTCAAAGAGCATTCAAACTCGCGGAACAGCTTACAGAGACTGTGTCCAAGGGAATCCACCTGCACACCGCTCAAGTTATTGCATAATTTTTGTCGTGGGTTACTATAAACCTGTCATCACGGACCAAAAAATAAAATAATGTATCTAAATTTCACTGACTAACGGCCCTGGAGGTGGTTGTGGCTGGAACTTCTACCCCGGTCGTGGGGCACGAGGACGACCCACATGGCTCAGACGCCTTCTCCGCCACACAGCTACAGGGGTCCTTTGAGACGGTGGCAATTTTATTTGGGGAAGACAGACTCTTAACGGAAATGTTTTATTGGGAGGGGGGGAGGGGGGTGGAATG
>Ga0114972_10003718_pt1 | contig 11402 bp, 8 predicted proteins | sample M_140807_EF_Meta_FD_87354 | JGI IMG/M metagenome (GOLD analysis project Ga0114972, IMG submission 87354) | Freshwater microbial communities from Lake Montjoie, Canada to study carbon cycling - M_140807_EF_MetaG | ecosystem: Environmental > Aquatic > Freshwater > Lake | place: Lake Montjoie... | reverse complement strand
CGCTTCGCTTGGCCCAACCCCGTTGGGAGCACTGGAGGCCATGCAGGCAGCGTCCCTTCCGTGCGAAAGGCTCAGCGGCGCGGACGTGAACGAGGCTTTGGCGTGTCTTTCTCCGGATTTCGTGGCCGGAACCGCAACCGAATTGGCGTACCCCGGAACGGATAGGTCTCACGCAAGGTGTTTTCCAAATAACGTTGATACGTGAAGTGAACTGCTGCCGGATCGTTCACGAAGAAGACGAAAGTCGGCGGGATCACCTCGGCCTGGGTCACGAAACTGAACCGGGCCAGTTTGCCCCGGAACCCTCGAGGCGGATTGGTCTCGATCGCACGAGACAGGAACTCATTCAGCTTGCTTGTGGAAATGCGTTCCTGACGGACGGCATGTACAAGTTTCGCCTCGTCAAGCACCTTGCGTGCCCGTTGGCCCGTCAGTGCCGATATGAAGACAACCGGCGCCCATCGCATGAAGTTCAGGTCGCGGCCAAGTTCTTCCAGATACCGTGCCGCCGTATAGGTGTCCTTGTCGGGGACGGCATCCCACTTGTTCACCACGACCACAACGCCACGTCCTTGTGCCTCAATCTCGCCGGCAATATGGACATCCTGCGCGGTCACACCTTCGATGGCATCGATCATGATGATGGACACGTCGGACCTGCCGATTGCACGGAACGACCGCAGGACACTGTATTTCTCGATCCCGGGCTCCACCCGGCCCCGGCGTCGGATGCCTGCCGTGTCGATCAACACCATCTCTTGGTCGTCATGAGTGACCACGCTGTCAATGGCATCCCGGGTCGTTCCGGGAATGTCGCTGACCACAGCACGCTGCTCGCCAAGCAAGCGGTTGAGGAGACTTGATTTTCCAACGTTCGGGCGACCGACAATCGCGATCTTGAGCCGGGTGTCCTCAACAACCTCGTCACGAGGCGCCGCGGGAAGACGTTCGATGATCGCGTCCAGGAGGTCCCCGACGTTCGCTGCGTGATACGCCGAAACCGGGATCACTTCATCAAATCCAAGTACCCAGAATTCGGCGGAGGAAGTACGCCGGCCATCGTTGTCTGCCTTGCCGGGGACAACCACCACGGGCCGTGCCTCGCGGTCGGCCTTGAGTCCGGCGCGTCCAAGGCCACTGCGCAACATCTGGCCAATCTCATGATCGGCAGCGGTCACACCGTCGACCGAGTCCGTGGCGAACAAGATGACGTCGGCCTCCTCAATGGCTACCCGCACCTGGGCTGCGACGCCTGTGAGGATTGCATCAGTTGGTCGCAACTCAAGTCCGCCGGTGTCGATCAGGGTGAAGACACGGCCACCCCACTCGACTTCGCCGTAGAGGCGATCCCGGGTCGTCCCCGGCAAGTCTTCCACGATCGCCCGACGCTGTCCCGTCAAGCGGTTGAAGAGCGTGGACTTCCCCACATTCGGTCGTCCGACAATTGCGACCACAGGCCGGGGATGGGCCCCGGGGGGAAGGGCCAGGCTTCCGAGTTCCATGCCCTCGGCTGACATCCCAGCCGCCACTGCTTCAGGGGTCATGGACACATCCATGCGTTGGTCTCCATTCCGTCGACCAGGACCAGCCGTGTTCCGGCCAGTCGTCGATCACGTGGGGAACACACCAGGACGATTCGTCGTGGCGGTTCCGGCCAGTTACACAATTGCGAGCGCGCGACCGACCACCTGCCGTGATGATCGCGCGCGCGGTTCAACCCCGGCCGCTTCAAGAAGTGCGTTCACGACATCCGGAATCGTGCGCACTGGGACCACCGTTGCCAACGTGGAGGCCCGCAACTCCGCCAACGTGGTCCCATCCAGGAACGCGTGCCCGGCATCATCAAGCGCGACCCGCGGGATGAAATACAGGTCTCCTGCACCGATCCCTGCCGCAACTGCAGCTGATGCCAGATCACGGCCTCCAAGCAATCCCGAAACAGTTACCACCGGCCCGAACAGCGAGTTCGTGATCACCTCGGTGCGCATGGACACGTTGGGCACACCGCACATCTCGGTGGCAATCTGCTGCAAGGTCGGTCCAATCAGGGTGGCGCACGCCATCACCCCCGAAACCGGTCTAGGCAGGCCGTCGGCCAACGTGGTCCGACGCATCCGCCGCCAGTCGTCAAGCAGGGCCCGGACCATCCCGATGCCATTCTCGTACTGGACATACCCGTCGTACTTGACCGAACCGGGGACCGGCTTTCCGGCAAGGAGGTAAACCTCATCCGAGAGGAATAGCCAGGTGTGGTTCCGTTCCTTCTCGAACTTTCGTTGCAGGGGTCTCGCCCACGCGATCAGGCGCTTCGCCTCATCGGCGGTGACCAGCCGGAGCATCGGTGCCGATGCAGTTCGCTGTTCAAGGCCCTGGCGGTGCACCGCGTCCAGGTCCGGACGTGCGAGCTGCTCGTCTAGTCGTCGCCTGAGGCCATCCTGCCGATCAAACCGCTGTTGCGTCAAACCAACAGGCACAACTGCCAGCGACAGCACATTCGGCCAACGCGACGCCAGATCAGCGACGGTCTTTTCCAAGTGGACACCATCGTTCCATTCCGGCGTCAGAACAACCTGCGTGTGGACCTTGATCCCCCAACTTGCCAGACGGTCCAACTGTTCCAGGATGTCAGGGGAGGTCGGATTGCCAAGCAATCGCCGCCGTACTTCAAGATCGGTCGCGTGGACCGACACGTAGAGGGGCGATAGATGCTGGTCGTGGATCTTCCGCCAGTCATCATCAGTGAGGTTCGTGAGAGTGACGAAATTCGCCGCGAGGAACGAATAGCGGAAGTCGTCGTCTTTCAAGTAGATGGCGCGGCGCATCTTCGCCGGCGACTGGTCTACAAAGCAGAATACGCACCGGTTGTTGCAGATCCTGATCCCGTCTTCGGTCGGATCAACAAACTCAAGTCCAAGTCCGTCCTCAGTATCCAGACCCGCAGCGAGCCGCGACTGTCCCGGCATGGCAGCCGGTTCCCACTGGATTGAAACCTCATCAGCGGATGCGAAGACATGCACGTCAATCACATCGTGGACGGCCTGACCGTCAATTGCGATCAAGCGATCACCCGGCCGGATCCCATGTGCTTCGGCAACACTGCCGTTCGCGACCGCTTTTACCGTAAGCATCAAAAGACAAGTCTATCAGGTATTCCCAGCGGTCCTGGAACCCTGTTTGGCTGCCCCAATCTGGAAACATGACGCAAACGTCGTCACCTGGCACGCCCAGTCACTTCACCCGCACCTCATCGAAACAACCAACAATCCCAGCACGACAAGGGCTGGTGGGATGAATGGCTGTCCGGATGGATCGACAAACTCGCCTGTCACGGTGACCGTCGCCAGAACAATTCCGGCGAGCAAGACTGCACCAACCCGCATGGACCTGGCACGCAATGCCACGACCGCACCGGCAACAATCAACGATGGAACCATCGCGCTTGGCGTGGACGCAGACACAACCGCCGTGGCAATCACGGATAAGGCGACGGCCCCCTCAACCGCCATCCGACGCAATACCGGGTACAGGCACCAGCCTATGGCTAGGACCACACCAAGCCAGATCGCCATGAGGGTCACGAGCGTTCCTTCAGGAACGGTCCCATTCGGCGTACCGGACCCACCCCCTTGCGGAAAGTACGTCGCCACCAGAGAGATCAGCGCAATGTTTGACGGATCCGGCGCGAACACCACATCGCCTGCCATGCGGAAGAGCGGAGGAGCCCCGGCCACCATCGCAACACCCCACCCTGCAACCCCGAAAAGCCCGAGGACACCCCGTCGAACATCGTCAATCTCTGAGGAGATACGACCTGAGAGAGGCACTTCCGGACCCGGGATCACGAGGGTGTCCACCGACAGCACGCCAATGTCGTCAATTTCGCGATTTTCATCGAAGTCGTCGTCATCGAGACCTACGTGATCCCCGGGTCGACGCCCCAAGGCATACCCAACCGCCGACCCGGACAGCGACGGTGCAACCAGGACGACGATCAGGATCGCAACCGCTGAAACGCGATCGTAGCCTCGAAACACCCCCCACAAGACGGCACCAACCAGTCCGGCAACCACCGTGGAAACCCATGTCCACGGCATAACGACGACCCACATCACAAACGCGAAAGCCGTAACCGCCAGGACGACCAAGACCCACCAGTTGGGATGTGACGGTAACGGTAACCCCGCGACACGCATCCCTTGAACGTCACGTCTCCCGAGGTCAAGGGCGCCGACCAAAGCAATCGCAATGACCCCGAAAGCGATTGTCGGCCCGGGTACCGCGCAACCATCCGGGCACGTGCCGGACACCGTTGCCCACGTTGGGTCACTCACGTGAATTGCGGCAAGCAATGGCAGCACCCCACACAGGGCCGTGCCAAATCCCAGTGCGTCGATCCGTTCTTTCGAACTGCGTCGCGCAATACCCAACAGTCCGATTGCGATCGGAATCCCGACGGCAAGTCCAAACCAGGCCAGTCCGGGGATCCCTTCGACACGACCTGCAAGCAACGAGGCGACAAGCAAGCCGACCGACGCAATCCCTACCGGCCCGGACAGTCGGATCAACCCGCTCCCCATTCGGGCTTGAGGTAGTAAGGAGGATCAGACAGATGTCGCTTGTCACCGAGAAGCCTTGCGTACGCTTCAATCTGGCGACCAAGCGTGAACATTGACATGCCCCGCGTTCGACCCGCCTCTCCCATCAGGCGTGCCCGGTCCGGGTCAAGAAGGATGTCGGCCAAGGCGTCTCCGAACGCGTCCGCATCCCACGGATCGGCGATGAGACCAGTCTCTCCGTCGACGACAAGTTCTGGGGTGGCGCCGTGGCAGGTCCCGACAACCGGTCGGCCGTGCAGCATCGCCCGCAACGTCATCAAGTTGAATGGGTCTGGATACACCGAAGGAATCGCACAGACTGCAGCCGCGCCATGCGCTTCACGCAGGCCATCTTGATCAAGCCACCCGCCGTCATGCAGCGCGTCGGCTGGCAAGCCAGCGTCATCGGCGATTGCGCGCAAGGTAACGAAGTACTCAGGCCGATCACCGAGGACAACGAGTTGGCATGGCACTCGCTTGATGGCACGAACCATCGCACGTGCGAGTTGATCCCCGCCCTTGGCGCCCGACGCCCGGCCACCAAAGAGCACGATTGGCCGACTGTCCAGGCCAAGTCTCAGCCGGAAAGCCTCTCCGTCACTTGCCTTTGACACACAAGCCGAGCCATCCAGACCATTGTGGACAACGGTGGTGGGCACATCAGCGAACCCGTTACACGCCATCGCCCGGGCTTGCGCGTGGCTGATGCACGCCAGCGAAGTTACGTGGCGCTTGACGAGACTGTGCACTATCAGATTGCGACCAGGAACCCGGCGCATCGTCGTGCAATGCACGCACTGGGTCGGGGTTGCCGTAAAGCCGACGTCCCCGCGCGAACACAAGAACTTCGTAAGGCAAAAGAGCAGATAGTCGTGGGCAGTGAGGATGACCGGGAGCGTCCGGCTTCCGCCACCGCGCGCAACCGCAAGTGAAGCAAACGACAGGCGTTCATGGACGTTGTGGACGTGGACGGCATCGGGCCGGAACTCGCGCGCGACCCGCCAAACCCCGGCAACCGCGACCGGATTCAAGATGCTCAGGTGGCGCCGTGCGATCGCCGGAACCGGTGTGCGGATCCGTTGGACACTGACACCGGCATTGCCTCGACCACCGGTGTCACGAGCGGATTCCCGGTCCGCACCCCGGCCGGACGTCACGACACAGACCTCATGGCCCCGCAATGCAAGACCGTCAGCAACGAGCGAGGCAACCTCGCCCGCCCCACCGCGGTTCACTGGCGGATACGTGTCGGATAACACGAGTATCCTCACGCCGACGATCCGATCTCACTCGAAGCGCAAGGCCTGCACACCTGCCGACGGTCCGCGATCCATGACCCTCGCTGGGTACACTCGAGGTTGGTCCGACGGTGGTCCCGGATACCCAGCAGCATCGTCACGCGCCCGGGATCTCTTCGCCGAGGTCACCGGCGTAGGCCGCAATACAGCGCCGGGCCACCGCGGCCCACGTGAAGTTCGCCGCAACGCGTGCACGACCGGCACGACCCATCTCGCGCGCCAGCTTCTCATCACCGAGAAGCCGTTCCACCGCTTCACCGAGTGCTGCACTATCCCCCGGGGGCACTCCGAGACCGGTCTCGCCATCCACGACCAGTTCCATCATCCCCCCGATGCGGGATGCGACGACCGGCGTTTCGCACGCCATTGCCTCAAGAAGAACCAGTCCAAGGATCTCACTCTTGGGATACCTCTTGCCGTACATGTCGGTCTCGACCGAGGGCAGGACACTGACCGCTGAGGAGTTGTAGGTGCGGACGAGATCCTCCCCCATCAGGGGACCAAGGAAAGTCACATTCCGCCCCTGCGACACCACATCAAGATAGGCCCGGTATTCGGCGTGGTACGACTCGCCCGCAAGGATCACCGCAGTCTCGGGGTGCACTCCCTCGATCAGGTGATGGATCCCCTTGTACGGGATCAACCTTCCCGCGTAGAGAACCTTTTCCATTCGCGCGAGACCGGGAAGAGGCCGGAATCGCGCCGGGTCCGCTCCACCATGGATCACCCGGACCTTGGGGGCCCACTTCCGGTATCCACGGGCATTGAAGTGGCTCACCAGCAGGAGACCCGTCGCGCGGTCGACGGTTCCAAGCCGCCGGTTAAAGTTCCGGTCACCGCCCGCATGGTCGGTCAGGAAGACCTTCTTTCCGAACAACCGGGCGATCAGGACACATTGATCCGTCAGGAAAGTCTCGATCTGGTGCACATGCACTACATCCGCCCAGGCGATCGCCATTGCCAGGCTCGGCGAAATCGGTCCAAGGCGCTTGCGCCCGACATACGCGACCGGACGAAAGACCTCTATGCGCAAACCATCCACGTTCCGTGTCAGGGGTTCGCCGAATGAGACAAGCCTCGTCCGTGTCTGCATGGCCATGGCCCGTGCCAATTCGTATGCGTACCGCTCACCGCCCCCGACAATGCCACCTTCACCGAACATGAGCGGCGACACGTGGAGTACCCGGGGACGGGTCGTACGCACCGGGCGGAGCAGATTCGGAGCGGGGGCCAAGCGAAGCGTCTTCAAATCAGGCGGGGCGGTGGGGCGAGTGGGTCGCGTAGGCGGTCGGATCATCGGCTCTTCCCGTCGCTTTCATTCACAAGGCTCTCCGCTCCGTCTTGAGACGGGGTAGGAGGTTGGGAGGACGAGGCACGCGTCTCCGAGAAACTGGGCGAGCCGCCCACTGACTGCCAGAACCACGGTGTCAGGATCAGTCCCAGATAGACTACGTCGCCAGCTACGTAGACCGTCAACTGATACACCGCGGCACCCATCGCGCCCCACCCCTCAACCAACCACATTCCCCATGGAACTGCCACCATGATCAGCGGAATCTTGAGCATGGCGTTCGTCGCGACCCTCCCTGCGATCAGGTAGACCGCTCCAAGCGCCACGGTCAGTCCCTGCTTTGCCTGCAAGGCGCCATGGACCGCAACCAGGGCAACAGACGGCAGGTACTCCGGACCGTACGCAATACGGAACACCGGAAGCGCTGCCAGCAGGCCGATTGCGCCCACAGCCGACGCACCTCCCCACGCCAGGGAACCACGCCAGAAGAGACGTCTCGTCGATGCTGGACCGCGCTGCCCCATTTCCTGTGAGAGACGCACCGACAGCGCCCGGCTTGCGCCCCCGTGCAGCGAGGCCAGCAGCGTGAAGACCTTCCCGGCGATCCCAAAGTATGCGGCCTCCTCGGGACCTGCATAGCGCCCAAGAAGGAGCATCGGCGTCTGGCCAAAGAGTTGGGCGATGTTCTTGTCGACCGATGCAATCGCACTGAACCGGAAGTACGTGCCCATCGGTACCGACCAACCTGCACGCACCAAACTGGCCAGACCGGGAAACTCGTCATGCCGCACTGCAATGCGCCAGTACCACCAGACCGCGTGGACCGCCGAGATCGCACCCCCCACCACCGTGCCCCACAGGACGCCGGTCACACCACCTCCAGCGATGCCGGCAAGCACGAAGAAAACGGCGCAGCCTCGCCCGACCAGAAGATCAAAGATCTCTACGACCGCGAGGGTCGACATCCTCCGGCCAGACTGGAGTGATGTGATCGCCACGTTGTAGGCGACGGATGGGATAAGCCCCGCCACGACGATCCGGGTCAGGTTGCCCAGGTCGGGTCGGTGCATGATGAGATCGCCCACCACCTCACCGGCAAGAAGAACCGCGAGGACGACGAGCATTCCGAGAATCAGTCCGAACTTCAGCGTGTAGCCGGTTCCCCGGGCAATCGCGCCGCGGTCACGTGTTGCCACCGCCTGCGCGAGAGGCACCACCAGGAATTGGCCAACCCCAAGGTTTCCCAAAAGGTTCAGGGTGCTGTAGAGGGAAAGCACCAGCAAGTACTCGCCGTACCCGGTGACGCCAAGCACGCGGGCAATCACGATGCTGAAGCCGAACCCAAGTGCCCGCTGCAATCCATTGCTAATCTGGAGAAAGAAGATGTCCCGCGCCAAGCGCCGACGGACCAGGGCCTCCAGTGCGGGTCGCATGGGCCAATACGGCACACCCCAGACAGTTCTCAACCGGGATTGAGCCGCAGCATAGGCTGGCGGGGTGGGGGGGTCAGGGGGCAAGCGAAGCGTATTCTCATCAGGCGGGGTGGTGGGGTCAGGAGCCAAGCGAAGCGTATTCTCATCTGGCGGGGCGGGGGGGTGAGGAGGTGGCACGCCGATGGTCATCAAGCCCGGTCCGCCCTGACGTCCCGGTACACCCCCATCATCTGGACTGCAGCGTCACGCCAAGGCTTCGCATGGGTAATCCCCGCCTTCCCAAGCCGTTCGCGCAGTTCCGGGCTATCAATCAAGCGCCTCGCCGCCGATACCGCCTCGTCGACCCGTGCAGAACGGATCAGCAATCCATTCGTCCCATCCTCGATCGCATCGCCTGCACCGGAATCACTCGCACCGATCACCGGCCGTCCACACGCATTCGCTTCCCAGTACACCAGGCCAAATCCATGGAACTGTTCGCCATCATCCTCGGGAAGCAACCAGAAGAACATGCAGCCATGGTAGAGGCCAACGAGCGTGGCCTCATCAACCCTTCCGAGGAACCTGACGGCATCACCAAGCCCAAGCCGGGCGATGGTTGCACGGAGTGAGGTCAGGAAGACCGGATCGTCGGTCCCACCCACGATCCAATACTCAAGGTTCGGACGCACCTTTCGCAGTTCGGCAAACGCCTCGATGGTCGTCTGGTACCCGTTCCGACGCTTGACCGGCCCCACGCTGAGCAGGTAGGGCATCTCCCCATTTCCATCGCGCCCGGGATGGCGAAGCGTATTTTCATCAGGAGGGGCGATGGGGCGAGCCAAGCGAAGCGTATTTTCATCATGCGGTGTGGTGGAGTGGTGTTGCGGATCAAGACCACTCAACGCGGTCGAGGTGGCATGGCTTGCCGTCGCGAACCGTTCGTGTTCGACACCTTCCGGAACGATCACCGTCCGGGACGCAAACCTTGATGGCAACCGGTCACGTGTATATCGACTGACCGCCACCAGCCGGTTCGCCCGTCCATAGCCAAGCTCATACCACGGGCGTGCGCCAGGCCGGCGAAACGGACGAACGGCGTACGTCCCGTGCACCGTGACAACCAATGGCCGGCGAAGGCCCACCAGCCCCGCCACGGCAGCTGGGGCCGAATATGGTTCGGTCACGCAGTGCACCACATCGCAATCCCGCGAGGCACGCCAGATCGCCAGCGTGTTTGCCAGTACCAAGCGTGACATCCGACGGGTCTCGGAAACATAGGAAGTCACCGAACCATGCCCGGGCATCGACGCGAGATCCGGCTCAGTACACCGTGACAACGGCGACAAGATCCGCAAGTCGGCACCCTCGTCGCGCAGCGCCCGGATGAGCCCGATCGCATAGCGACCCCAACCATACGAAGGAGCGAGGGTGTCGGTCACCACCAGTACACGCATGAACGACCAACCTCAGCGACTTAGCGAAGCGTATCGAGATAACGGGGCGGGGTGTTAGGCCCCCCTCTCCCGTCACAACGGGACAAGGCTTGGGTGTGCAGGTCCGGACTTCCTGCCGATACTCCAACCACCACCATCAACGGCTTGTCAAGCGCCACGCTGGTCCGCGGGCATCCTTGCTCGCATCCTAAAACACCGACCACCACCATCAACGGCCAGCCAAGCGTACGTACATCACGGACGCCCGGCACCCATCCGCCTACCCAACGCCCAAGCGAAGCATCTGCAAATCAGGCGGAGCGTTGGGATGAGCGGGTACTCACGTTCAAGAGCCACGCCGCCAGCAGCACGAGTGCCGCCGCCGTCATCGCCCGGGCGGCTCCCCAGCCGTCCGGTTCGTAGGTGAACACGATTGCGTGCCTGCCTGCGGGCACGAAGACCCCGCGGAATGCCACGTTCGTCGCCACGATGGGCACCCTGCGCCCGTCAACCGATGCCGTCCAACCCGGGGTCAGGGCATCAAGCAAGACAACCAGCGTCGGCGCAACGGTATCCACGTCAAGGACAACCACTCCGTCCGCCTCACGTGAAATCCGGACGGGAACAACGACGCCTCCAGCCTCGGGTGACTTTGGAACCTCGGTATTCCCGCTTCTCGTCACGACTGCCTGGGGTCCGGCAAGCAGGTCAATCCCGATCTCCTGCCGCATCGCATCTTCCGAAGATCCCGCAACGGCCCACGACGTCACGCCATACGTCCTCGGCCACGGTTGGATCAAGCGGTACATGTCTATGGTTGGGACGTCCCCCGCACCCGGCACGAGCGCCTTCTCCACAATCACGCCTGCGGGGACGTCAAGCGGCGCCATCACGGTCGAGGTCAGCAGAGCACCACCGCCGGAACTTGCAAGGACGCCCCATCGTGTCGCCATCGACTGGCGTCGCTGCTTCAGGCCGGTGAGACCTAGCCCGTGCGTCGTCCCAATGGGAGCCCGTTCGCTACCGAGCGCCGACGCGACCAACGCCTGTTCTCGCGTGACAAGGTTTTCATACCCGTCTACCGACGCAATCCGCACGATCCGAGGATCACGCGCCCCAGCGTCACGGGAAAAGGACAGTGCAAGGTTTGGCGTGACGAGGTGTGACCAGACCTGGTACGAAAGCGTGTCAACTTCGGCATGCGTTCTTCCGGACGCCAGCGCACGAACCCGGACCTCATAGTCAGTGGCCAGAGGCAGCCAACTGATGTGCCGGGAAGGGACATCGCCCACGCCGACAAGGGCAAGCCTTGCGACCGCATCAAAACTGCTCTCTTGCGCGAGGATCACGTCATTCGCAGGGATCACCGG
>Ga0114972_10003716_pt1 | contig 11406 bp, 10 predicted proteins | sample M_140807_EF_Meta_FD_87354 | JGI IMG/M metagenome (GOLD analysis project Ga0114972, IMG submission 87354) | Freshwater microbial communities from Lake Montjoie, Canada to study carbon cycling - M_140807_EF_MetaG | ecosystem: Environmental > Aquatic > Freshwater > Lake | place: Lake Montjoie... | reverse complement strand
GATGGGGTGGTCTACAAAGTCAATAGCCTGGCGCTGCAGGCACAACTGGGCTTTGTAAGCCGGGAGCCGCGCTGGGCCGTGGCGCACAAGTTTCCAGCCCAAGAAGAACTGACCACCGTTCTGGGCATTGATGTGCAGGTCGGTCGAACTGGCAAGCTCACCCCCGTGGCCAAATTGTTTCCGGTGTTTGTGGGGGGCGTCACGGTCACCAACGCCACATTGCACAACGAAGATGAAGCCCGCCGCAAAGATGTGCGTGTGGGCGATACCGTGATCGTGCGGCGGGCGGGCGATGTGATTCCTGAGGTGGTTTCGGTCTTGCTGGACAAACGCGTGGGCGATGCCCCATCGTTCAGCATGCCGCACAGCTGTCCGGTCTGCGGCAGTCTGGCGGTGCGAGAAGAAGGTGAAGCCGACTACCGCTGCACTGGCGGTCTTTTTTGCAGCGCCCAACGCAAGCAAGCCATTTTGCATTTCGCGCAACGTCGTGCCGTTGAAGTCGAAGGGCTGGGTGAAAAGTTGGTGGATCAACTGGTGGACAGCGACATCGTCAAAACCCTGCCTGATTTGTACCGCTTGGGTTTTGCAGGTCTGGCGCAATTGGACCGAATGGCTGAAAAATCAGCCCAGAACATCGTGGCCGCCTTGGAGGCCTCTAAGCCCACAACGCTGCCCCGATTTTTGTTTGGACTGGGTATTCGCCATGTGGGCGAGGCCACCGCCAAAGAATTGGCCCGTCACTTTGGCAGCCTGGACCGCGTGATGGATGCCAGCGAAGAGGCTTTGTTGCAAGTCAACGATGTGGGTCCCACAGTCGCGCACAGCCTGTTGACCTTTTTCAGCCAGCCCCATAACCGTGAAGTGGTGGAGCAACTTCGCGCCTGCGGCTTGCATTGGCCAGAAGGTGAACCGGCCTTGCAGGTGCTGCAAGCCTTGGCCGGCCAGACTTTTGTGTTGACCGGATCTTTGCCCACACTCAGTAGAGACCAAGCCAAAGACCTTCTTGAAGCCCAAGGCGCCAAAGTGGCGGGCTCTGTCAGCAAAAAAACCAATTACATTGTTGCGGGTGCAGATGCAGGCAGTAAATTGGACAAAGCGCGCGAACTGGGCATTGCCGTTCTGGACGAAGAAGGTCTGCACAATTTACTGGCCAATTTGCGAGCTGATCAAGCTACAAGCTCAACTACCGAAAGCAAACCATGACCGTTCGTGAAATCCTCAAAATGGGCGATCAGCGCCTGTTGCGTACAGCGCCCGCTGTCACTGCATTCGATACCCCTGAGTTACACACCTTGGTGGCAGACCTGCTGGAAACCATGGCCGCCGCTAATGGCGCAGGTTTGGCTGCGCCGCAAATTGGCGTCAATCTGCAGGTGGTCATTTTTGGCAGTGGCCAGATCAATCCCCGCTACCCCCATGAGCCGCCGTTTCCACAAACCATTTTGCTCAATCCCGTCATCACGCCCCTTGGCGATGAGGAGCAAGAAGGCTGGGAAGGATGCCTGTCCGTGCCGGGTATGCGCGCCATCGTGCCGCGCTGGCAACATATCCGCTACACCGGGGTGGACCTGCTGGGCCAGCCGATTGTGCGCGAGGCTGAAGGCTTTCACGCCCGAGTGGTCCAACACGAATGCGATCATCTGGTTGGCAAGCTCTACCCCATGCGGGTTCGCGACTTCAGTCGCTTTGGCTTTACTTCGGTGCTTTTCCCTGGGCTGGATGACAACACCGACGATTGAGGCTTAAAGCTTGGACAGTCTACCGAGTGCCTTTTGCAGTGTTTCATCTTGTTTGGCAAAGCAAAAGCGAATCACGCGCTGGTCAAAGTTATCCGCATAAAAGACCGACAGTGGGATGGCAGCAACGCCGATGTCGGTCGTCAGCCATTTACAAAAATCCGCTTCACTCAGGTTTTTCTCGGGCACGCTCAGGCCGGAGATGTCCACGCACTGAAAGTAGGTGCCTTCACTGGGCAACAGTTTGAATTTGGTTTGCGCCAAGCCCTGGCGAAACAGGTCGCGCTTGCGCTGGTAAAAAGCGGGCAATTCCAAATAGGGTTGGGGATCAGCCATATACCGTGTCAGGCCGTATTGCATGGGCGTGTTGACGGTGAAAACGTTGAACTGATGCACTTTGCGGAACTCGGCGCTCAGCGATGCGGGTGCGCAGACGGTACCGATTTTCCAGCCGGTCACATGGTAGGTTTTGCCAAAGCTCGAGACGATGAAGGCGCGTGCTGCAAGCCCCTCAAATTGGGCCGCACTCCAGTGGCGGTTAGGCGCATAAACCATGTGCTCATAGACCTCATCGCTGATCAACAGCACCTGGGTGGGGGCTAAAATTTCTTGCAGACGCAACATGTCTTGCTCGCTCCAGATCATGCCGCTGGGGTTGTGGGGCGAGTTGATGATGATGGCGCGGGTTTGAGGCGTGATGGCCGCCTGGATTTTGTCAAAATCCGGACGGAAGGCGCCCGACGTCAGGGGGACACGCACCACCACGCCACCGGCCATGTCGATGTTGGGGATGTAACTGTCATAGCAAGGCTCGAGTACGATGACTTCATCGCCTGGGTGCACCACGGCCAAAATGATGGTCAAGATGGCTTGTGTAGCCCCGGCGGTGACGGTGATTTCGCTGGTGGCATCGTAGCGACGACCATACAAATTTTGTATTTTGGCGCTCACCGCTTCGCGCAGCGGGGCAATGCCGGTCATGGGCGGGTACTGGTTCAGCCCTTCTTGCATCGCGCCGTTGACGGCTTGCGTCAGTTTGGGGTCACAGGCAAAGTCCGGAAAACCTTGGCCCAAATTGACGGCCCCGGTTTCGGTGGCCAGGCCCGACATGACGGTGAATATGGTGGTTCCCATGTTGGGGTGTTTCGAGACGAGGCTGGGGGTGTGGGGTGTCATTTCACAAAACTCACAATTGAAGAATGGAGACTTATAACTCGTAATCTGCCACATGGCCGGTCATGGCTCTGGCGATCAGGGCGGGTGTGAGTCGGTCGCTGAGCATTTCTGCAAACTGGTAGACAAAGTTGCGCAGATAGGCGCCCCGTTTGAAAGCGACGCGTGCCACATTCATACCCAAAAGTTGACCCATAGGGCGAATAGCCAAGTCTTTGATGGGGTCGTCCTTGACGGCCATTTCGGCCACAATGCCCACACCCAGACCCAGCCGAACATAGGTTTTGATCACATCGGAGTCGATGGCTTCGAGAGCGATACGGGGATGGAGTTTTTTATGGGCAAATGCTGTATCGATGCGGGTCCGCCCAGTGAATGAGGGGTGGTAGGTGATCACGGGTTCCTTGGCCACATCTTCCAGCGTCAAATGTTCCTTCTTGGCGAGCGGGTGGTCTAAAGGCAAGACCAGCATGTGTTGCCATTCATAGCAGGGCAGGGTGATCAATTCTTCGTAAGCGGCCAGTGCCTCAGTGGCCACGCCGATTTCAGCCGTGTCGTCGAGCAGCATTTTGGCGACTTGATCGGGCGCGCCTTGGTGCAAGCTGATGTTGACTTGGGGATATGTTTCACGCAGTTTGGCCACCGGCAAGGGCAGCACATAGCGTGCTTGGGTGTGCGTGGTTGCGATCGACAAGGTGCCACTGTCTTGGGCACTGTATTGCTCGCCAATGCGTTTGAGGTTACCGATCTCGCGCATGATGATTTCAATGCTTTGCAGGACGTGCAAACCCGGCTCGGTAATTCTCTTGAGGCGTTTGCCATGCCGGGCAAAGATATCGATTCCAAGTTCCTGTTCCAGTTCAATGATGGCCTTGGAGACACCGGGCTGGGAGGTATGAAGTGCTTTGGCCGCCTCGGTCAAGTTGAGGTTTCGCCGAGCAGCCTCTTGGACAAATCTAAATTGATGCAGGTTCACTGTAGATCACTATAAAGAATCTTCTTATTATGCTTTACGCGTCTAAAGATGGAGAATCGAGTGATTTACAGGGCGTCCAAAGCGATTTGGGCCATCAGGTCGATCAACTGTGGGTTTTCTCCCACTGCGGCTTGAAGTTCAAAATGAACCGATGGATGGCGAGTGATCAAATCGCTGACCAGCACAGGCAGGTCCTCGCGCGCATGCCGCCCCACGCCCAGAAAAAGAGGCGTGATGCGAATGTGCGCAACGCCAGAGGCGATCATGTTGGCTGCCGCGTCGGCCAAATCCGGTGTCGTCAACTCCAAATAAGCACAGGCTACCGGTGTTTGCGGATTGCGTTCTTTGATGCGTGCGGCGACGTCTTCAACGGGCCGCTTCCATAACGGGTCGCGTGAGCCATGCGCGAACAAAATGATGCCAACTGAATGCTTGTTGAATAGGGTCATGTTTATTGTCTTAAGACCAGCCACCAGAATGTGGTCAGAGAAACAGCGCTGTAGATCAATGCCGGCGCCGCAGAGGTCAACCACGGTTGCCAGTTGTTGAGGTTGCCCATGAAGCCAAAGACATTATTGAGCAGATAAAAGCTGATGCCCGCCATGACCCCACCAAACACGTAGCCCGTGATGTGACCGGACCGAAAGTGCAGATAAGCAAACGGCAATGCTAGCGAGAGCATGACCAAACAACTCAAAGGGTAAAAAACTTTGCGCCAAAACTCTATCTCGTAGCGTTGTGCATTTTGGCCATTGGCAGCCAAGTGGCGCATGTATTGAAACAAATCCAGGGTTTGCATCCGGTCCGGGCTGAGCAGAGCGGCGGCGACCATTTCTGAGGAAATTTCGGTCGGCCAATGCCATTGCGCTATGTGCTGCGTTTCAATGCTGGCGGGCTGTATCTTGTTGATGTTGTAATCACTTTTTTGGGCATTCTCCATCACCCATTCGTTATCTCCTATGCGGGCCAGTGGCGCAGTGGCGATATAGGCTAAACGGCCATCAGGGCCAAAGGCATGTATGCGAATCTGTCCCAATTGGCCATCGCTGTTCAAGGCGGCGACATTGACGGCAAAGTTCAAGTCCTTTTGTTTCTCTTTGAGCCAGGCCCCCGTTTGTCCGATGGTGATGTTTCCTTGAAATTTGGCCTTGAGCAGTTGCGCATGCCGATTGGCAACAGGGGTCACATAGTCACCCAGAAAAAAAGTCAAGGCCACAAACATCAAGCCCAATTTGAACAAAGACCCCAAAGCGCGCCAAGGCCCCAGGCCACCCGTTCTCAAAATCGTGAATTCAGAAGTTTGGGCAAAACGTGCCATCACGAAAATGCTGCCAATCAACACCGACAAGGGGAGCAGCTCGTAAAGATGTCCGGGTATCAGCAGGCTCACGTAAAGCAGGGCATGGTGAAATTGGTATCCCGTCATGGCCGAACGGCTGACGGTTTGCAACTGAGCAACAATATCAAAGAAGATGAAAAGCGCCAAAAATCCAAGCGTCACAAAGCTGACGGCATTGATGATTTCGCCATGGATCAGTCTGCGAATGGTTTTCATGAAAGTGGCCTTGGTTTCTTGCGACCCAAGGTGAACAATTTACGCCAGGAGAAATTCAGATGGCGAGCCACTATCCAGAGCAGTGCCAGCACCAATACGCTTCCATGCAATCCCAGTAAAAACCCGGTAAAACTGACCTTGCCCGAACCAATCCAGCTTTGGCCCACGTTGATCATGTTGTAGTAGACCATGAAAATCAGCAAAGCCAATGCCGTGTGATAGCTCCGGCCCACGCGCGGATTGCCAGTGGACAAAGCCAAAGCCAGCAACATCAAATTGATGGCTGACAGCCCCAAACCCAAGCGCCAAGCCAACTCGCCCATGTGGCGAGGGTTTGGGTTGCGAATCAAGTCCAGTGTGGACGTCATGCCGGGCGCATTGGCCGAGTTGGTTTTGACGTCGGGATCTATCACAACGCTGTAGTCGTTGAATTCAATCACTCTGACTTCGCCTGTGCGGGTGTTGCGCAACACTTGTTGACCGAATTTCAAGCTCAAGATGCGTTCGTCGTTTTTTATTTCAATCTTGCCTTGTCGGGCTGAAGTGATGCTTTCCATATCGCCTTCAATGCTGGAGACAAAAACATTGGTGCCTGTTTTGTTGTCAGGGGTTTCTTTGTCAATGAAAAAGACGCGTTTACCGCCAGCAGATTCTTGAAATTGACCGGGTGCTACGCGCTCAATGTCGTTGCGTTGCTGGTAGCGATCACTCAGGTCTTGAGCCTGCCGATTGCTCCAAGGCCAAAGCAATAAAGCCAGTGTGGCAATGGTCAACAAAATGGGCCATGCAAATCGAAATATGGTTGGCGCGAAAGAGGCCAAGCCGCGCCCGCTGGAGAACCAGATCACCATTTCACTGTCGGCATACATTCGCGACAAGGTTGAAACGATAGAAATGAACAAACTCAAGGTCAGAATAGAGTTCAAATGACCTAATACCGTGAACCCCATCACCAGCATGATTTCAGAAGGGTTGACACCGCCTGCATTTGCATCACCCAGCGTACGGATCAGCACATTGGTCATCACAATGGTGGACAAAACCACCACAGTAGCCCCAAAACTGCGGGATAAATCCTTACGAAGAGAAGAATGGAATAACATTGTGGGGTTGAAAAAGAACCCATTATGAACTTCGAAATCTCCTCACTTTCCCTCGCAGGCGCTTGCCATGACAAATCTGATGCGCTGATTGTCCTTGTTTCTGAGGGTTTTCTGGCTGGTAAAGATGCCCTGTCTTTGCTGATTGCCCATGCCCTGGAGGCGAAAGATTTAGAGTTGAAAGCCGGAAAAATACTGGCCGCTTACCGCGTGCCCGGTATTCATTCACCCAAAATCTGGCTGGTGGGTTGCGCGCAAGGCACGCCAGTTCAAGTCAAAACTGCCCTCTCAGCGGTCATGCCCGCTGTTAAATCTGCGCAGTCTAAAAAATTAGCCGTGGTGTTTGCGGACGGCCCCCAAACGCCTGCCGTCCAAGCCGCGCTTGTCACGGTGGCCGAGGCCAGTTATGTGTACACCACAACACAATCCAAGCCGGTGGGCAGAACACTCTCACTGCTGAAATTAGGCGTGCCGTCCTTGAGCCCTGCGGCACAAAAATCCTTTGACATTGCAAGCGCCATGGCGATGGGCATTGAAGTGGCCAAGGAGTGGGCCAATCGCCCCGCCAACCACGCCACCCCTACTGCGCTGGGAGAGGCCGCCAAGGCGCTGACCAAAGCGGCCAAGTTTTCTTGTGAGGTACTGGGCCCTAAAGAGGTTGACAAACTGGGCATGGGCTCGTTCATGTCGGTGGCCAAAGGGTCTCGCGAACCGCTTAGGTTCATTGTCATGAATTACCAGGGCGCAGCCAAAACCCAAGCACCTGTCGTGCTGGTGGGCAAAGGGATCACTTTCGATACGGGCGGTATTTCCATCAAACCCGCTGCTGAGATGGATGAAATGAAATTCGACATGAGCGGCGCTGCCAGTGTTCTGGGGGTCTTCAAGTCCCTGAGCCTGCTCAAACCCGCCATCAATGTGGTGGGCTTGATCCCTGCTTGCGAGAACATGCCTGACGGTTTGGCGGTTAAACCGGGCGACGTAGTGACCAGCATGAGTGGCCAGACCATTGAAATTTTGAACACCGATGCCGAAGGTCGTTTGGTTTTGTGCGATGCCTTGACCTACGCAGAACGTTTTAAACCCAAAGCGGTGATTGATATCGCAACCCTCACAGGCGCCTGCGTGGTGGCTTTGGGTGCCGTCCGATCGGGTCTTTTTGCCACTGACGACGGATTGGCGCAAGCCTTAGAAAAAGCCGGAGATCAGGCGATGGACCTGTGCTGGCGCATGCCTTTGGACGAGGATTATGCAGATGCTTTGAAAAGCAATTTTGCCGATGTGGCCAATGTGGGCGGACGCGCAGGGGGTGCCGTCACAGCCGCCAAATTTTTACAGCGGTTTGCCAAAGCCTTTGCTTGGGCTCACCTTGACATTGCCGGTACAGCCTGGAAGGGTGGCGCTGCCAAAGGGGCCACCGGACGGCCCGTTGGCTTGTTGATGCACTACCTGTTATCGCATGAATCGGCGCACCAAAATAAAGCCAGCACCTCCTCTCGCAAGGTTAAAACAGGTGTTGTTTGACTCTCATGACGCAGATTGAATTTCATTTCAACGCGCCTGACAAATTAGCCTATGCCTGCCGGTTACTGCGAAAAGGAACTTCGCAAAAACATAGGCTGTTTGTGGTGGGGCAAGAAGATCTTTTGAAACACCTTGATTTGGCACTGTGGTCAGTTTCGCCGCATGATTTTGTATCGCATTGCCAGGCCAGTGAGACCCATTTGTGCCCGCATTCTGCGGTCATCTTGGCCACCCGCTTAGAAGCTGTGGCCGGTGTGCAAACAGCCGTGAACCTGGGGCCTGACTTGCCTGAAGGATTTGAAGGGTTTGCACGCTTGATTGAGATCGTCAGCGATGATCCCGCTGACCGTTTGCAAGCCCGAGTCCGATGGAAACAATACACGGCCTTGGGCTATACCTTGCAACGTCGTGATCTGAATTTAAAAACCAATTGATGATGCCAAATAAAAAAACTGCATCCCCAGAATTTGCGGTATCGTTATTTTTTGCTTTAATTGAACCCCACCTTTTTTTGGAGAACTTATGCAAATGAAATTCAAAGCAACTGCGGTTGCAGCATTGAGCTTGGTAGCAGGTGCAAGCTTTGCCCAAGAAGTGATCAAAATTGGCCACGTAGCCCCTATGAGCGGTGCGATTGCGCATTTGGGTAAAGACAACGAAAACGGTGCCCGCATGGCCATTGATGAATTGAATGCCAAAGGCATCAAGATCGGTGGCAAAGCCGTCAAGCTCGAACTGCTCTCCGAAGACGATGCAGCTGACCCCAAACAAGGCACTGCGGCGGCGCAAAAGCTGGTGGACTCCAAGGTCAACGGGGTGATTGGCCACCTGAACTCAGGCACGTCCATCCCTGCCTCCAAAATTTACAGCGATGCCGGTATTCCGCAAATTTCACCTTCTGCAACCAATCCTAAATTCACACGCAATGGCTACAAAACCACCTTCCGCGTGGTGGCTGATGACGTTCATCTGGGTGGCACGCTGGGCCGTTATGCCGTCAACAACGTCAAAGGCAAATCCATTGCCGTGATCGATGACCGCACCGCCTACGGCCAGGGCGTGGCTGAAGAGTTTGAAAAAGCAGTCAAAGCAGCCGGCGGCAAGCTGGTGGGCCACGAATTCACCACCGACAAGGCCTCTGACTTCATGTCCATTTTGACCACCATCAAGGCCAAAAAGCCTGACGTCGTGTTCTTTGGTGGCATGGACGCTGTGGCCGGCCCCATGATCCGCCAAATGAAATCCTTGGGCATCAACGCCAAGTTCATGGGCGGTGATGGCATTTGCTCCGCCGAACTGGCCAAACTGGCGGGTGACGCCATGGCCGACGGCCAAGTGATTTGCGCAGAAGCCGGCGGCGTGGAAGGCCAACAGAAAAAAGGCATGGAAGACTTCACAGCCCGTTACAAGACCCGCTTCAATGCCGATGTACAGGTTTACGCGCCTTATGTGTTTGACGCCGTGAATGTCATGGTCGATGCCATGGTGCGTGCCAAATCAAGCGAGCCCGCTAAGTACTTGCCCGAGTTGGCCAAGACCAGCGGCTACAAAGGCGTGACGGGTACCATCACCTTTGACAACAAAGGCGACATCAAGAACGGAGCGCTGACTTTGTACACCTACAAAGCGGGTAAGCGCGATCAGATTGCTGTGGTGCGCTGATCTGCATGTGCGGTGAATCAAGCCCCGCTCCAGTGTTTGGAGGCGGGGCTTTTTTTATTTACTGAGCAGCGGGTGCCAGCAAGCATAGCTGCTGCTTTCACTGGCTTTGAAGCTTGGCTCTTGAAGAGCGCATTGCGCATCAGCTCGATTGCAACGGGTGTGAAAAACGCAACCCGCTGGCGGGTCCAGTGGCGAGGGAATGTCGCCTGAGAGCAAGGAATAGGACTTGTGACGTTCTTTTCTGGGGTCTGCTTTGGGCACGGCATCCAGCAGGGCTTGCGTGTAGGGGTGGGCGGGCTCTTTGAACAATCTGTCCTTGTGGCCCAGCTCCATCATGGTGCCCAGGTACATCACCATCACCCGGTGGCTGATGTGTTTGACCACCGCCAGGTCGTGTGAAATGAACACCAGCGTCAGGTTCATCTCGCGCTGCAACTGCCGCAGCAGCTGGATGATCTGGGCCTGAATGGACACGTCGAGCGCCGACACGGGTTCGTCGCACAAAATGACCTTGGGCCGCAAGATGATGGCGCGGGCGATGCCGATGCGCTGGCATTGACCCCCCGACAATTCGTGCGGGTAGCGGTAGAGCACGCTTTCTTCGAGGCCCACTTTGATCAGCGTCTCGATAACTGCCGCCTTGCGTTGCTCGGCGGACAGACCCGGCTCGTGGGTGCGCAAAGGCTCGGAGATGATCTTGAGTACGTTCAGGCGCGGGTCTAGGCTGGACAAAGGGTCTTGAAACACCATTTGCACATCGCGCCTGACCGCGCCCCAGCGCTGAAGCGGTATGTTCGTCAGGTCCTGATCGAACCATTTCAAAAGGCTTGATTGACTCGGAATCAAGCCCATCAAGGCCTTGGCCAGACTCGACTTGCCGCAGCCGGACTCGCCGACAACACCCAAAGTTTCACCCGCGTAGAGGTTAAAGCCGATGCCCTTGACGGCTTCGAGTTGGCGGGTTTTGGGCCAAAAACCTAGGCTGTCATTGACGGGGTAGCGCACGCGCAGATCAAGCACCTGCAGCAGGGGCTGTTGTCTTGGGGTTGTTGGTGCCGTCGGGGTCATGCTGGGGCGTCTGTGTGGTGGCAGGCGAACCAGTGGTCTGCCGCGCCATCGGTCACAAGGCGCAATGGGGCCGGGTGCTGACAGTCGTTGTCAGCGCGGGCGCAGCGCGGTGCAAAGGGGCAGCCCGGAGGCATGTTTCGCAAGGAGGGCGGCATGCCAGGAATCGCCAGCAAGGCATCGTCAGCATGCTCAAGCCGCGGGACCGACTCCAGCAAAGCGCGCGTGTAAGGGTGACGGGTGTTGTAGAAAATGTCGTCGGCCTGTGCATGCTCCATGACCCGGCCGCCATACATCACCATCACCTGATCGCTCAGGCTCGCCACCAGGCCCAGGTCGTGCGTGACCATGATGATGCTGGTGCCGTGCTCTTGCTGCAACTGGCGCAGCAATGCCACGATTTGCGCTTGCACCGTCACGTCCAGCGCGGTGGTGGGTTCGTCGGCAATCAGCACGTCTGGCTGGCTCAGCAAGGCCATGGCGATCATGATGCGCTGGCGCATGCCGCCTGAAAACTGGTGCGGATAGCTGTTAAAGCAACGCAGCGGATCGGCAATACGCAGTTTTTCCAGCATCTGGAGCGCCGCTGCACGCGCCTGGCCGCGTGAGGCGTTT
>Ga0114972_10003713_pt1 | contig 11410 bp, 8 predicted proteins | sample M_140807_EF_Meta_FD_87354 | JGI IMG/M metagenome (GOLD analysis project Ga0114972, IMG submission 87354) | Freshwater microbial communities from Lake Montjoie, Canada to study carbon cycling - M_140807_EF_MetaG | ecosystem: Environmental > Aquatic > Freshwater > Lake | place: Lake Montjoie... | reverse complement strand
TACAAAAATTAGTTTTTAAAATCAAATAAATATACTTAAAATATATAAAACATGGAAATTGAGAGCTTGATAGGAAAATACATATATAATAATTCTTTAAACATAGAAGAATATGCAATGGTAGAAATATTAAAAAAAGAAATTGATAAACAGAATTCGTTGGGTGGTAAAACAAGCAATTCAGAATTAGGTATATCAAAATTTAATGATTTGATTATTCCGGCAGGATTAATGTCGTTTTCAAATGAATATTATAGTAAAGGTGGAGAAGTCGGTGGTTCACACCATAAAACACAAATAAAAGAGAAAATAAATGGAACAGTAGATAATGAATTATTTAATAAAGTTTTTGATCTTATAACAAAATGTCCAGGTAAATCGAGAACCAAGAAAAATTTGGAAAAACTTGCAAAAAAACATACAAAAAAACGAATTGTAATAAAAACATAATCAAATTTCGTAAAAATTAAATATTTTTACGAAAAATAAAATAAAACAAAACAAAACAAAACTTAATATTCAGACCATTTGGATTTGTTATAAGAATTTACTTGTAATAATTTATCAGCATTTTTTTTCCAATATTCTAGTTTTTTGTCTAGTTCGATATCTTCAGGGGTTTTTGGTGTGGTTTCTACGGCTTTCATTCTATTTAGGTCAGCAGGGGTAGGTTGTGGTTTCTTTCCAAAACAATTTACACCAAATTTTAAATTAGGATTTCCCATATATCCACCATTTATACCAGGACGTCCACAATTATTTTTTCGTTTTTCGTCTTTTTGTAATTTCGACCATGTGGATTTTTGCGTAGGAAAATAGGCCATTTGACCATCAGACCAACCATAGTTACACCATTCAGCGCCATTATTATATGCATCTTCTAATTGATCATATGTAGCTAATTTTGCTCCATAAACTTTACAAACGGCTTTTGCGTCATCATATGTATAGATATTATTTGAAATATTAAAAACTTCATCGCGAATTATATTATTAGAATTATCTATTTTTTTTGTAATTTTATTATTTGAATTATCCACGATAATATTATCATCTGGTAATGAATTCCAAAAAATATATATTATTTGATTTACTGGAATACCTAGCATAAATCTAAAAAAATCAATAATACATATTATAATAAAAGTTAACCATCCAAATGTTTCAAGAATAGATATAAAAATTGGTTTTATGTTTCGATCAGTTGGTATTCTGAACAAATAAATAATTAAATACAATATAACTAAAAATAGAAAAGATGTTAATATAGATACAGGATTAACCAAATATGCTAAATAATTATTAATTATGTTACTAAATGAATTTTTTGTTGTTTCTGATTTTGAAGAATATAAATAAGATGTTATTATAATCAGTAAAAATATTAAAAACATAAAATCTAAAATACGGCTCAGTTTTAGGTCAAAACTAGAATTATCGGTAACTTTATTAAAGAAAAATCCTAACATGAAATAAATAAAAATATATATTCCTAAAAATAATAATAAATAAAAAAAAGAAGTTTTGTTGAAAATATCTTTGAATAAATCTTCCCAAGTATATCCAGTAGTCGATGAACCGTTCGTATTTGAATCTACATATGGTGAATATTTATTTGTATTTGTATTTGAAGGATCAATTTTATTAGAAGTTTTGACTTTGTTAGACGAACTATCTTCTATTTCACGCATTTTGTCAGCATATTTTGTTTTACTATCAGTATATGATTCAAACATATTAATATTATTATATTATAATAAGGTATTTTTTTTACGATAAAATAAACAGTATGCCAAAGGAGATACTATTTTTTCAGTATTATCTACAACTTCTACATTACTATCATTGAAATGTAACCATTTATTCTCTGCATTTTTTACAAATGCTGTATAATGACCACCCATTACACAACCAGAATGATTACATACCCCATATAAATCGTATACATACGTATTAGCAGAATAACCACGTACATATTTTGATAAATCAAGATTTTCGAGTGGGAAATCAATCAATGTATTGATTCTACTCATACCATCAGGTGTAAAACGTTTCAATGCAATAACTAAAACATTCGGGAAATTCCAAAATGTTATTTGTTTTTTAATATCTTCTTTTTGTCCGGTTTTTTCATTAAACCATGCATTATCACCTTCTAGTATTTCGGATTTTGTATATAAATTGAAACACTCATAAATATTGTTAGCCATTACTATTTCATCCATAACTGGAAGATCTATCATAAAATAGGTTTCTGGTTTCATTACATGACATTTACCTGTGTCTTTAGAAATAATTTCAGAAACATAAATACCATAAAAAATATTCATAATTTCGGAATATTCATTATCATATATTGTTTTTAACATTTTATAGCATACAATTGCCATTTCATCCTTATTAGATTGTTTATTACCATTGATCTTCATATTTACACCTCGTGAAATACTATTATGAATACATTCAATGAAAAATAGTAAAAACTCAGGCATATCATTCTGTGCCCAACCAGTGAAAAGTTCCTTGTTTTTAATGGATGCGATTTGTTGTACATTTATTACGAAACGTCGCGGGGTAACTATCCCATTACCGCTCCACATTACATTACGTAAATCATCCCATTCAGATAAAATATTCGAATCTGGCATTTCTTTTTTTAGATTATATTTCTTCATATCTAAAAAATGATTTAATTCATAAGTATGATTCATAACTTGCATGCATGAATTTAGAAAACATGTATTACCAAGGTTTTCTAATCCAGTCATGCCTTTATTATGATATTTAGATAAGTCCATTATAACAGTTTTATTTATTTAAATTATAATATAATATATAGAGTTATCTTTATATTTATTATCTATATGGATAATCGAAGTACTATTTCAAATACATTACAAAATATGATAGATGAAATTATAAATGAAAATCCGAGAACTCAACGACAATATAATAGAAATTATCAAAATGATAATTTGGCTATTATTCAATTATTGAGAGAAGTATTACATTCACATGATGATCGTATGAGAGAATATTCAGAAAATATGAGATTGATATTACAAATTTTATCTTTGTTGGTTCAACGGCAATATTATTCGAGAAGTTATGTAGATCCAGTATACGATTATACAAATCGTAGAGAACAACCGAATCAATCAACACAATCTAATAGTAGACATAATACTAATAGAAGGAGTGAAATTCCCCGACCAACTACGAGAACTAGACAAAATAATTATCAATCTCAAATACTATCATATGTTATTTATCCATTTCTGGATTTGTCTGGTAGTCTTTTGAATCCACCGCGATTTCAAGATGTAGCTGTATACCCTACTGGAGAACAAATTAATAGTGCAACAAGAATTATCACATACGATGAATCTATCGAACTAATAAATCATAGATGTCCAATTAGTTTGGCTGATTTTGAAGAAGGCGAAGATATTCGGCAAATAATACATTGTGGTCACTGTTTTTGTGAAGATTCGATACAAAATTGGTTTCGCTCAAATGTAAGGTGTCCAGTATGTAGATATGATATTCGTGATTATTCTCTTCCAGATATTATTGATGCATCTTTAAATAGACCAACTAGTCCAAATACACCAAACCCACCAAACAATAGAAATATAAATAATATCGACAATAATTTGAATAATTTAAATCATATATTTGATGGTATTAGTACAAATCTAACGAATATACTTAGTAATTATTTAGATAATGAATTCGGTCAATCAAATGAACTGTCGTATACGTTTGAGTTTCCGGTTATGTATAGTGATTTATCTGGAAACACGTAAAAAAAGTTATTTTTTATATATTTATAGATACATTTATCAATATATTAATTAGGTCTGAAGAACATATTTAGTGTTTGTATGCCATGTTTTTTATTATATATTTTATCAAGAACACCATCGAATAATATTGTTTTTATTTTGGCAGAACAATATTTTTCCTTTTTTTTCATAAATATTTCTATATCAGGAAATTCATCAAATAATTGCTGTATATCCTTGTTATATGTCATTATTTCTCTTTTATTATTTTGTTTTTCCCATATATTTACCAAAGCCAAACCAAATAGTTGCTGAAGTGGTTTCATCAATTGATTCGTAATATAATGATTATAATCTATTTGTAGGTTGTTTTGTATAATAAATTCCGGTGTTTCTATTTTTTCACCCTGTAATGGTTTCTTTCCATCTTTTGTTTCTGCACATACAAAATGGACGAATTTCATACGATCACCTGGTTTTGGTTTATTACCCGGGTCACGTTTTGCAATACGGTCTGCTAATACTTTATGTGCTATTGTTGCTGGATTTTTATAATCACTGCGAAGTGCTTTAGTAATCATCAGTTTATCCATAGGTACTTTACCCTCTATGAGTTCATTCAGACATTGATTCAAATATTCAATAGACGCATCGATCGAGTTTGTACGTTTTGTATCCATTAATATTTTTAGAATACCACCATATACATCCTTTAAATAATCACATGAATCGCGACGTTTCAATGAAAGACCCATGAACTTCAATTTACCCTTATTAGGATCTGTCTCATATAGCATTCCAACATACCGCTTTTTAGAAAGCAAAATAAATGGCATCAAGGTTTTTTCATATGTGAGTTCCATCGGTGGTTTCAAATATCTAGTACATAATGCAGCGACATCTTGTGCAATTTCGATGGTTGCTTCCAGAGCGGGCTTACCCCGTATTTTTTCTCCTGTATTCGGATTTTCCAAATTGAATGTAAAGAATACACTATCCGTGTCGCCATATACATATTCAGCTTTACATTTTACTGCACCATATGCAGCGGTATCATAAACTAAATCTCCATACACTTCCTCAATCATACGTTTTGCATAGGTAATCATCATACGACCCGTTGCAGTAGTTGCGGCTGCTACATCCTTCTCATAAAATGTCGAAGTCCTCGAACCACATTGTCCATAAAGCGAATTCGCTGTTACCTTATAACCAAGCTGGCGTTTATCCAAAATATTTTGCATGAACGGATCTTTTGTAGTTTTTATCATTTTACGTGTGTCAGCACGGGCTTTTAATAGCTCCTCCAAAATGGACGGCATAATACCTTTTTTGTTGTTTGGAAATTGAGCCCATCTACAAACTATTTTACCAGCTTTTGTTTTTTCAGCACGAGATGTAGGTGTTTTACGAATATATTTATATGTATCAAACTCCATATCAATATAATGATATCCAGGAATATTATCATATATAAAATTACCTGAACTATCCATTTCACCAGTGACCTTGATTATATCCCCTTTGAGATTATATTCTTTTGACCAAACCTTACTATCATGTGAATAGTTTTGACTAATCATAGAAGATGGATACAAAGATGCATAATCTACACATGCAACCGGATTATCCATATACATTGCACACTTAGGTGGTAATACAATTGCACCCTCATATCCATCCGCGTCACCTGTTTTATCGAGATCCGGCATCAACGTATCTTTTTCTCTACATTTTTTAGCAACATAACTAGTGAGTTTGATACCCTGTCCACGAAATACTAAGAAACTAATCGGCACACTACAAATACTAGACATTTCTACGTACCCGGTGATTACATCAATTTTGTTCATCAAATGATGAACCAGGTTACAATCCTGAATACAATATTTTGCAACCCTAGCGCGATCACTTGCAGAACCATTCGATAACCTAAAAATATCCTGTGGACTAACATCATCTTTTGCCATGGTCCATTTTATTGGTTTTGAACTATCTATATGTTCATGTCCTCCGATAATAATAACATTGTATTTGTTTTTCGTTTCAACGTCTTCATAATCACGTATTATGTCTAAAACACGGAATTTCTTTCCATCTTTATAATAATCAGAAGTAAATCCGACGAATCCAATATGAATATAATCATCCTTATGTAAACCCATCAAATTCTGGCTGTATAATTCTGTAACATCACCATAGGATGGGTGATTTGTGCATACGATTTTTTTGACATTATCACTGATAAATTCACCAGCAACATCATCTAATTTATAAGACGCCAAATTGAAATCGCGGCGAAAGTAAGCATACATATCTATTTGTAAACGTCCAGTCATTTTAAAATATCGTAAATCATATTCACCACTCGCAATTGCCATTTTCGTATTTTCGATTGATATATTTGTAGGGTCATCATAAGGAAATTTCGCGCATAATTCATTAATTTTACGCGATAATAACAAAAACTCACGTTCGCATTCATTTTCCTGTGAGCGACGAAACAAAAACTCATAATCAAAACCAAAAATGTTGTAACCTATTATAATATCAGGATTTTCTTTTTGTATTAATTCGGTCCAATTCAATAATAATTCTTTTTCTGTTTTAGTAGTTTCAATTACAGCACCATCGACTTCATCACAACTACCTAATACTAAACAATGATTTAAATAGGGTTCAGTTTCACCATATCTTAAAAATGTTGAACCAATAAACGTTACTTTATCACCTTCTAATTGTGGAAACAATAACGTCATAACATCATTCAAAATTTGTATTTTTTCATCACGATTTAGTTTTGGGTCAGTCAATACATCAATAGCCGTTATTTTATTATCAATTCGTATTGTTTGTGTATTAGATTGAGATTTGAATGTTTTTATTGGTTCATCTATAGTACAATCATTATCATCGTCATCATGATCTCCCTTGTCCCCACTATCATCTGTATTTTGAAAATGATGTTCTTTTATTTTATCAAACATATTATCAATAGTTAAAATTTTACTATTATCTTCTTCTGTGTTTGCTTTTTTTGCAGCATTGATCGATTTATTCAATAATATATCGATAAGATTTGTGATTTTTTCTTTTGATTGAGACTTTTTCGGATATACTGTATCAACATCATCATATTTAGTATGACCAAATGCAGCTAAAATGATCTTAGATAATAATTTGGATAATAATTTCGGATCTTTTGTAGTAACAATTTTTGTTATAAATATGTCTACAATATTGGTAGCAAGTCGTTTATATGTTTTTACAGGAACAGGAAAATCACCATGACTACTACTAGCCTCAATATCAAAACTACATATTTTGTAAGGAACTCTGGTTTCTTTTTCACTATCAGGAAGTAATTCTTTCAAAGGACATATGCATTCATAATGACATGTAGTTGATTTGTTTTGGATCTTCATGACTCGATTTGTATAGAAAGATACCCATCCAGAAGGACTTATGTTTCGAATATGAAAATACCTTAATAAAGGAGGAATATTACTTTCGTATAGTTCTAATGATATACCTTTGAATTTGTAATCAACACGGCGTCTTTCCGAACGCGTTGGTTCATCATTTGAATCATTTTTAGGATAATAATACCAAAGATTTTTGGTTTTATTCATAACAATAGTGTTTTTAAATACAATTTTTATAAATTTATGTTTTTTACCACCACTAAAACCATATAATTTATAGTGATCTACTAATTCATATGAAACAATAGAATCATGATGGAATTTATTTATTTTTTTTTTGATGTCAGTTATAAGACATTCCATCATATAATTATCCCAATTCTTACCAACCTTGATATAAAAGAATGGTTGAAAATCTTGTATAAATATGCAACCAGTTTCTCCTTTTTCGTTAATACCAAACATCTGTATAATAAATTGTTGATTATTCGTATGTTGTGTTTCTTCGTCGTGATCGTTATCGTCATCATTACCATTATCCAAATTCTCTTTAGTCGTTTCGTCTAATACATGGAAATCGAATAATCGAAATGACTTTTTAATGGATGGTTTTTTACTAGACTTCATATTAGTGTTATTGTTTTATGTTTAATTAATTTTGTTTTATTGTATGTGATTCAATTTTTTACAATAAAAAATATATATATATATATATTGTATATTTATACTTGTTCAGCAATAGGAATATCATCAGTATCAATTGTAGTTTTTGGTTGCATAGTTATAACAGTAGATTCTTCAAATTGGTTATTTATTTGAATTATTGCAGTAGGAATATCATCATCATTATCATCATCAGTTGTATGTTGTGGTTGTATAGATATAACAATAGATTCTTGAAAAGGGTTATTAATTTGCGTTATTGAAATTTGGTTATCATTATTATCATTAATATTTTCATTATAAATTTTTCTTATATCAAAACAGAATAAAGCATATATTATTTTAGATATAAAACATAAAAATACAATTCCTAAACCAAGTATTGTAATAATACTAAGAATAGATTGAAACGAACCGTCATTATAAAACGCCATATTTTTTTTATAATTATCAATATTATAAAAAAAGTATTCAATTTTTTACCATAATTTGAATATATTGAAAGATTTGCACGATTTACATTTCTTTTTTGATGTTTTTCTTGTTTTTACATGTTTTTTACCGCCGATGTATCCATTTACTGCACCAGCAACCCATCCTCCAAGTGCTTCCGATGATCGATCACCACTATATTTTTCTATTTTATTATTTTTAATCAAAAATATAGTAGGATAACCATCAACTGATATTTTTTCATTTATCATATTCTCATATTTTGGTAATTCATTTTTCAAATGTTCACTCTCAATTTTTACTATCTCACAATTTGCACTAAGTTTTGGATTATTTTTAATATTATGTTCCATTTTGTTCCATTCAGGCATCAAATGTTGACAATGACCGCACCAATTTGCATGAATTAATCCTACAGTTACGTTTTTATTATTTATTTTTTTATTAGGAGTTTTAGACTTAGTTTTTGAATTTTTACTTTTTCCTGCTGTAATCATATATATTATAATTATAAAAAAATACTTTACTAAATATAAATCAATATCGATATTTGAAAATATATATTCGAAGTATATAATATAAAATGGGAAAAATTAAAATGTTATTCATATTATTCTTATTGATAGTATTTTTAGCTGGAATGTATACAACTACTAATTTACATAATATAATTGGTATAGAAAACATGGAAAATCCTATAAGTGATAGTAGTGGTAATAATTGTCCAGATTTATTAGTACAAAAAGGAAAAGTGCTTGTTTTGTATAATACTAAACAGCCGATAATAGAAGGAAAAAATCCTATACCATTTTTTAATTTAGATGAATATATACATTATTTAGAAATACAACGCGAAAAAGGTATAAATTGTCCTGTATTATATTTACAACAAGAAAATGATGCACAAGGTAAAGACGTATATCGTATTAGACCTAGTCCATTTGATTTACAAGGTGGTCTACCATCTATGTCAAACATTAATAGTCAAAGTATACAAAATATTCAAAACACCAATAACGACACAGGTGTATACAAAAAAATAGATTCTTCTAGAGGAAATCCGCCATATAATAAAAATCAGCATTTTGGGTTTGATCCTTATGGTCAAGATATAGGATTATATACAGAAGTAGATAAACTTCATGATTCAACTGAAATGAATAAAATAAGCGATAACCCAATGGATTCAAATTGGGCTGGTATTACGTATACACAACAAATGATTGATAGTGGTAAATATGTAGATAATTATGTCAATAAACCAGTTTTGTTTCAACCAAAGGTTGCATTTGAGCCATCTATAAAGGGTCCATTTCCATTACCCAAAGATGAATTATAATTTATTTATACATTTTTTATTGTAAACACCCATTGATTATTTCAATTATTCACTGGTATAAATATTTGTTTCGATTCAATGAATTATAAATATATTCATATATTTATAATAGTAATTATAAAGATAGAACAACTTTATTTATGGAACTGGTAATACATCGAATGTATATTCTCTTCCATCATCATAAACATCCATTGTTGCTGCAACAGTCCATTTTGCATATTTCTTTTCATTTTTATCATCATTAAAAACATATATTCTAGATTCTAAGGCATCCAATAAATTGAAAATACTTCTTATATTGTTTTTATCACCAGTTTTATCTTCGGGGGTTCCATCATCGGTTTTATAATATATTTTTTTTATTAAATTAAATGCGTTAATTGAATTTTGAATATAGTTTGCGAATTTCAAATCATGTGAAACATTCGGAACTATTGGATTTATCCAATGAAAATTGTAACTTGGATTCATAATATTTCCTTTGACGATGTCATATCCTGTTTTTTCACCGCAGTTAGGTTCACAATGTTTCTGTGTACAAATTTTTTCCATAATTTCTTTAGTGTTTGTTTTTCCGTTATTGAAATAGTTTCTTCCATAATCAATAATCTTAACAATAAACTCACTTTTGAATTCAAATACTTTTCCGTTATGATGATATTTCATTAAAATACATTTATCTCCATCAAACGGTTTGTATAAAAATACATTATTTGTATGCAAGTCATAATGAGTATAATTATCACCAAGCATAGCTAAACAAAAATATACTTGATACATTATGTTATAAATATCATACTTTATTCTATTGAAATTATTTTTACGAGCATTCTCAAAAGAATAAAATTTATCAAAATGTTGAATCAGAACACATAATAATTTGTTTTTTAAACATGAATAATCAAATATATCTTCTAATGATTCATCTTGTTCGATATCAACCTCTTTAATATATTCTTTAAAATCAATATTAGAAAAATTATTAGAATTTGCTTTATTTTTTATAAGTTTATAAAATTCATTAGATTTGAATTCATACAGGTCATAAGTTTCAACAAAACATGGGTATATTTTTACGTATTTATTGATAAAATATTTTCCAACATAATATTCATATAATAAATTATCAGAATCTTTATGCGCAGAACATTTTAAAGCGGTATAAGCAGTATAATCATTTTTTTTGAATGGAACTTCAATAACAAACCCATTTGCAGATGGAATTCCTATTCTTTTTAAAAAATTATTATCAATAAAATCCAATTTTTGAAAGTTATCAAAATAACGTTTTATAACATCACCATAATACCCTAATGCTATACAATTATCCGGATTCTTACAAGTAACTTTCAACATTTTTACTAAATTTTTACTTCTATTTTGAATATTTGCAGACAGAAGTATTTTAATTTTTGATTTGGTTATTTTTTCTGTTTCATCTGTTTCATCTGGGTTTTTGCTACTATTACTACTGCTACTACTGCTACTACTATTACTACTTTTTTTGCTACTACTACTACTACTACTTTTTTTGATAGTATTATTATTAGTATTAGTATTTTTATTAGTATTAGTATTTTTATTAGTATTATTATTTTTATTAGTATTATTATTAGTATTAGTATTTTTATTAGTATTTTTATTAGTATTATTATTAGTATTATTATTAGTATTAGTATTATTATTATTAGTATTATTATTAGTATTAGTATTATTATTAGTATTATTTTTACTTTGAT
>Ga0114972_10003711_pt1 | contig 11417 bp, 10 predicted proteins | sample M_140807_EF_Meta_FD_87354 | JGI IMG/M metagenome (GOLD analysis project Ga0114972, IMG submission 87354) | Freshwater microbial communities from Lake Montjoie, Canada to study carbon cycling - M_140807_EF_MetaG | ecosystem: Environmental > Aquatic > Freshwater > Lake | place: Lake Montjoie... | reverse complement strand
GTGTAACCGGTTTCGTGAGTGGCTGCTTTCGCTCGCAAAATGCCATTCGGAAAATTCGGAATGCCCTCCATCATTTGATAAATGCCGTTCGGAAAATTCGGAATGCCCTCCGACTGCCAGGAAATGCCTGTGCGAAAACTTTCACCGCCAGATATTGTCCAATCTATGCCCCGGCAGTAATTTGCATTTTCAAAGGCGGTGCAAACTGATTGACTCGGGGGCGATGAAAGTTTTTCTGCTCATTTTTTTGATGTTGGGGAATGTGTTGCAGGCGGCGACCGAAAGCACCCAGGACGCGGAACTGCGGACGCAACTGGAGAATGTGTACGGTTTTTGGAGAAACGCGATGATCAAGCGTGATTACTCCGCATGGGCCAAGGCCACTGCGGTACACCGGCAAATGACCGTGAAAAACCGCATCAATTCGGAACGTCGCACATTTCCCCAGGGGATTTTCGCACTGCCTGCCGCGCCACCCGCGCTGACGGGCCTGAAACTGGTCCAATTGAAAAGAAACGGCGCAACCGCGAAGGGCATATACTTTGGCAAGATCGATTTCTCCGTCGGTGGCGCGCCGACCGAGAATCTGTTGGTGATTGATTTCATCCAGGAACAAACGGGATGGAAATACGACATCGCGGAGTTTGTCAGTTTGCTGGCTCTTCCCGATGTCCGGGCGGAGCTTGGCAAGGGTGACTACAGTTACATCGAAAAAACTCCGGAGTTTGCGCCCAGTGGCAAGGTGCCACAGGTTTCCACGGCAGTTCCTTTGGCGAAGTACATTTCCAAGGTGTATGTATTTTGTCCCGGGCGCATGGTTGATGTCACCGTGAACCGGATCAGCAAGCATCAATTCGGCAACGCCAAGGAAGCGGAACTGGTCATGGGCGGTTTGAAAGATGGCAAGAACGAGGTGTCATTCTCGGTGAAGGGTGTTCCCGGTGGCAAAGGCAATGAGGCGATGACCATCCGCGTTTATGCGTTTTCACAAATTGAGGGAGTGAAACCGGTGAAGGCTTTTGAATACCAGGTGGCCGAAGGGCAGCAGGTCAAGGGGTCGGGCACGATGACGTTTGACTTCGATGCGGCGATGGCTGCGAAAATCCTTGGCAAATGAACAAACTCATCCTCGCATCGGCATCGCCGCGCCGCCGCGAACTGCTGCAATCCGCGAAGGTGGAATTCGAAGTGGTTCCCTCGCCCGCCGGGGAAGTGCACGATGAAACGATCGACTTCCGGACATTGTGCGAAATCAATGCCGAATTGAAAGCCCGGGCGGTGGCGGACCTGCGGCCGGAGTCGTGGGTGCTCGGGGCCGACACGCTGGTGTCGATCGATGGAGCCCTGCTCGGCAAGCCTGCAAATGCGGACAGGGCGCGGGAAATGCTGCGGCAGTTGAGCGGTCGGACCAACCAAGTGTGCACCGGCGTTTGCCTGTTCGGTCCGGACGGCCGGAAAGTCCTCTTTCATGAACTGAGCGAGGTGGTGTTTCTGTCATTGTCCGATCATGTCATCGATGAATACATGAGCCGTGTGAACACCCTCGACAAAGCGGGTGGCTATGCAGCCCAGGAGTGTGGTGAGATGATCATTGCGGAAATCCGCGGCGATTTCACCAATGTGGTTGGTTTGCCGATGACGCGGCTGTTGAGGGAGCTGGCATTGATTTCGCAATATTCATTTTGATGATTGCCGCCCCGATCGAAAAATCGTAGTTTTTCAGCGTGACCAACAAACGTTTCCAAATTGAAGAGATGTTGTCTCAGGATGCAAACGGGGCGATGTTTTTGGCGATGGATGGAGTGACAGGCAAGGAAGTTTTGTTGCAGCGGTTTTTCCCCTTCGGCGCTGGTTCCGGTGGTTTGAGTGGCAGCGAGCGGGAGTCGTACGATCTCGCGCTGGAACGGATGAAAAGCATCGAGCATCGCGCCCTCCGCAAGGTGCTGGACGGCGGTTGCGATCCCGTGGACGGCATTCCTTTCCTGATTTTCGAGGGCCGCGAAGGTGTCACACTGGCCGATTTTGTCTCGTCCGGGCCGATCACCACAGAGCAGGGAGTTGTTTTGGCGGAATCGGCGTTGGAATTGTTGAGGGAGATGGAAAATCTTTTTGGCGACAAAGTGGATTGGCTGATGATGAATGCCGCGAATGTCGAGGTGCTCGATGCCGGCAATGCCTTTCGATTCAGCCTGGACCCGATGAAATGGCTTGGCATCAAAAAAGGCCACGGGCATGTCAAGGATCTTGCCAGCCTGTTGGAGACCGCATTGGGTCGGTCGGGTGCAACATCGGCAAACGGTGCCAGAGGGCGACTCGGCCGCTGGCTTGACCTGGTGAAATCCGAGGATTGGTCCTGCGAACAGGCGCTCGAGGCATTGCGCAGCGAGAATGCCGAAGGTGTGCCCGGTGTGGAGATCACATTGCCTCCGCCCTCGTTTCCGCAAATCGTGTTGCCGCCACCGACGTTTCGCTCCAACCCCGTTCCTCCGGGGCCGATGATGCATCGCAAGAAAATCGCTCCGCCTGTGTCGGTGGTTGCCGCGAAGAAAAACAACAGCGCAGCATGGATGACCCTCGGTTTTGCCCTGACGGGCGCGGCGATCATCGCGGTCATCGTCATTCTGGCCATTCGTCCGGACCGCGACAGGCCAGCCAGCCCGGTGGCGCCGGAACTGGCCGGCAACAAGACGCCGGCAGCGGCACCGTCCCGCGCGGCGGATTCACCGAAGAAAGCTGCTGGAAAAGAGCCAGCGGCGACTCCGCAAACGGAGCCAACTCCGCGAACTGAGCCGGCGCCACAAGCCGTTGCGGCCGTGGAGCCGTCCGCTCCAGTTGAGGGAGCGAGGACCGAAGAGGCGAACAAACCGAAGACTCCGAAACGGGAAGGGGACTACAAACCGGAAGAAGTGTCCACGGTGCGCGATCAGTTGCGCCAGGAGATCACGATTCTGGGACGGGTCAACCGCGTGCGCACCAGCAATTCGGAAAAATCCCTTTACATTGAGTTCGGCAGCGATCCCGAGGAAAACGTCTGCGGGCGATACATGAACAATCTCGGCAAGGAGGGCATGTCCTTGAGCGAGCTGGGGAATTTGAAAGGGAAAATGGTGCGTCTCAAAGGGTTGGTGCAAGAGGAATTCGGCACCAAACGCATCGTCATCAATCTGGTGACGCGCGACCAGGTGATGGAGCAACCGTGACCTCTCTCGCGCCTCCGTTACTTTGCCGACGGCACTACCTTCGCTTCATTCTCCCGCTGCGCTTCCGGTTTTTTCCGCGCGGGTTTGGGTATGTCCCAGGCCGTGAGCCATTCTTCCTTTGTTCGCCGCCAGCCTTTTTCGACGAGGCTTTTTTCCATGCTCGGAAAATGAGCGGCGCCATAAAAGATGGCGAATTTCTTGCCTTGCTTCGCTTCGCGTTCGAGCACTTCGATGCAGCGCGCATTGCGGTCGGTCAGGATGACGGTCTCACCCGCAAACATGCGGATCTGGTCATCCCCCTGGCCGAGGGTGTGGATCAGTTCAAGTTTCATCATGTTGCTGTTGCCCGACAACATCGCCTGCAGCATGCGCGCCATGTTGGGCTCCGCGACATTTTGCTGGTCCTGGGCGCTGACGCTGGCCTTGAGTGCCAGCCCGAGCAATGATTCATTGCGTTCTTTTTGCTTCTCCTCGAATTCCTTCATCGTCAGGTCGGCATGCACAAAATTTTTGGCCTTGTAATCAATGCCCTCCGTCTGCCCGGTGAGCTTGAGAAAATTCGCCACCATTCCATAGATGTCACGAAGACCGGAAAGTTTGTTTTTTTCCGCAGCTGCGGCGGGTTCATTCCCATCCTCCCCCGTTTCGTTGCCGCTTTCACCCCCACCCAGTTTTTCGCCGCCCACCATTTCAAAGAGAACTTTGTCATATCCGGTGAATCGCTCGTTGAGCTTGTTGTAATAGGCTTTGTCGGCGATGTGGATCGCCCCGACCAGATCGACGTGAACGCCGTTTTTCTCCAGGCTGATGACGGTGGTTTGCAGCCGGGCGGCGGTGTCGTCTTCGTCGACGCGAATGTACTCCAGCTTGCGTTCCTGCTCCGGCTCTGCCGCCGGCTGTTGGGCGCAAAGGGGAAGGCCTAGCATCAAAAGGAAGGGGATTGTTTTCATCATCGGTGGGTGCAGCGAGTCTGCGATGCATTTTTGTGTTGTAAAGTGGGAAATCCGTTTCCCGGGATTGCCTGATCGCGGATTCGGGTATATAAAAGGGCCGAATGAATTCCTCCGCGGCACTGCTCTACTGTCCTGATTTGCTTCATTACGCCCGTCGCAACAGCAGGGAAGTCATGGTCGGTTCGGTGGGCGTGGGGGGCGGGAACCCGATTCGCGTGCAGTCGATGATCACCGCCGATACGCGCGACACGCCGGCCTGTGTGAAGGAAGTTCTGGATCTCGCGGCAGCCGGATGCGAGATCGTGCGCATCACCGCCCAGACCAAGGTTTATGCGGCGAATCTGGAAAACATTGCCAGGGAAGTGCGAGCCGCGGGGTGTCAGGTTCCGCTGGTGGCGGACATCCATTTCAAACCGGATGCCGCCCTGGAAGCCGCCAAGTGGGTGGAAAAAGTGCGCGTCAACCCCGGCAACTACGCGGACAAGAAAAAATTCGAAATCCGCGAATACAGCGACGTGCAGTACGAAGAGGAACTGCAAAGAATCCGCGAGCAGTTCGCACCGCTGGTGACTCTTTGCAAGGATCTTGGGCGGGCGATGCGCATCGGCACCAATCACGGCTCGCTGTCCGACAGGATCATGAACCGCTACGGCGACACCCCGCTCGGCATGGTCGAAAGCGCGTTCGAATTCGCCCGCATCGCCCGGGACATGGGGTACCATCAGTTCGTTTTTTCGATGAAGGCCTCCAACCCGAAGGTGATGATCGAAGCCTATCGCCTGCTGGTGGCTCGGCTGCAACAAGAAGGGCCCGACTGGAACTATCCGATTCATCTGGGAGTGACCGAAGCCGGCGACGGCGAGGACGGCAGGATCAAGAGCGCGATGGGTATCGGATCGCTGCTCGCCGACGGCATTGGTGACACGGTGCGCGTTTCCTTGACCGAGGATGCGGTCTTTGAAATTCCGGTCGCCAAGGCCCTGGTGGCCCCTTTTCATGATGGTTCGATGACCACGTCGGCCGGCTGCGATCGAATCGCGGCACAACTGCATTATGACCCGTTCAGTTACGCCAGGCGCAGCAGCGCGCAACTTGCCGTTTGCGGTGTCGAGCTGGGCGGCGAGAGAACCGTTCGGGTGGTGACCACTCAGGAAAAATGGGATGCCATGGCGCACAAGTTTTCCTCGCTGGGCGATTACAAACCGGAAATCATTTTGGAGAAATCCTCGGTGCACGCCGTGGATCCTCGCAGCGATGAGGAAATGGCGGCGTTGAACGAATCGGGCAAGGCGGTTTTGGTTACCGTGCGCGACGGCGTGCCGATGGAGCCCATCCATGCGTTCCGCCTGCTGGCGTTCCGCTTGCAACAGAAACATCCCATTTTGTTGAAGGACACACTGAAACCGGCTGTGGGCGAAGTGGATTTTCAGAACGCCTTGCTGGCTGCATCGCGAAACCTCGGCTCGTTGTTGTGCGACGGCATTGGCGATGCCATTATCATTCAAGGGGAAAACGCGCCAGGGCAAAGCTTCCGGCTTTCCTACAATATCCTTCAAGCAGCGGGCGTGCGGATTTTCAAGACCGATTACGTGGCCTGCCCCAGTTGCGGCAGGACTCTTTTCAGCCTGCAATCGACCACCCAGAAAATCCGCGCCGCGACCGGGCATCTCAAGGGTGTCAGGATCGCCGTGATGGGATGCATTGTCAACGGACCCGGTGAAATGGCCGATGCGGATTTTGGCTATGTCGGCGGCGCGCCCGGCAAAATCAACCTCTACGTGGGCAAAACGCCGGTCAAATTCAACATCCCCGAAGAAGAGGCCGTGCAGCGCTTGATCGATCTGATCTGCGAGCATGACAAATGGATACCCGCTCCCGCAGAACAACAGTCCTGCCCCTGAGATCGCGCCATGCGCTCACGGACAAACATACTTGAGCATGATCGCGTTGGCGACATCCTCATAGCTCAGTTCGTTCTGGCAGCGAAGGTCCAGCGGGCATTTCCTATGGAAGCAGGGTGAGCACTCCACTTTCTGACGCACGACCATGTGCTGCCTGCCAAGCGGTCGCCGCCATGCCGGTTCATTCGGTCCGAAAAGGGCAATGGTGGTGACTCCTACATGAGCCGCCAAATGACAAAGGCTGGAGTCCGCGGCGATGACCAGCGAATGCGCCGCTATGAGGGGAAGGACCAGCGACAGGGGTTCCAGCGCCACATACTGGCAGCTCTGCGGAAACTGCGCGGCCACTTTGCCCGCAAGTCCGCTGCGCGATCCCTCATGTCCCGCCACGACGATTTTTGCCCCGATCAATTCCAACAGTTTCACGGTCTGCAGCCAGCGTTCCAGCGGCCATTCATGGCTGACACCATAATCGGATTCAGGGCACACCAGCACCGTACCCGGGCATTGGGGGACTTGCATGTCGACTGGCAGGAATAACTCAGGTTTCTGAGTGGGCACGTTCAATGCCGACATCAGCTGCAGATACGATTGCACGCGGTGTTCTATCGGTCCCGCCGCAACCGGGGCGACAACGGCATCGGTGAGCAATTTCTGCAACTCTTTTGTCGAATATCCGAGACGTTGTTTGATTTTCAATGCATTGCAACATTCGGAACCCTTGTTGATTTCCCAAAGAATTGCGCTTTCCCAAGTGCAGCGGGAACTTTCCTGTGCGCGCACGATGCTGCGTATCGACGTGCGGTCATCATAGATCAAGATGTCATCGATTCCAGAGACGCTTTGCCAGAATCCGAGCTGCTCTTCATGGCAGATCACCCCGAGTGTGCACCTGGGCCTGCTGCTGCGGATGGCGCGCAAAGCGGGCACCGAAAAACATGCTTCATCCCAGCGCCGTGGCGCGGCAACCAGGATATTGCCTCCATACAGGCCGAGGGGCGGACGTTTGGGAACCGGATTGGGTGCGGGGTGGGACATGGCAATTCGGGAACTCTGTGGAACTCGTCACACTACGGGATTCGGCGTCATGTTTCTTCCAGTTCGTGAAATTGAAATCCGGAAAAATGGCCGGGCTGGTGAAAATCCGGTTCAACACCCGGGAGTTTTGCGGCGCTGACAAACTTTTGTTCCGGCGAACCGACGATGAATGTTACATTGATGAGCGATGTCGCGCCAAATCCAATCCGCGCGCCGAGTAGATCGATGGGAATCGCCAGGGCCGCCATCCAGCCTCCATCAATGGAAAGCTCGGCATGGGTCGCAACTCCCGGAAAGGCAATGTCGATGGACTCGGCCCTTTCGCGTGGCGCGCGAAATTCGCAACTCCACCATGCGCCGTTCGCAGCCAGATTGAATTCGATGTATCGACCACTGCACGGATCGGCAATAAAAAGTTCCGCAACGTCGTGTTTCCACAATTCCGCAACGAAAGCCCCCGGTCGCGCGGCCGGATGCACTTTTGCCGGTAAGCGCGATGCCGCGATGAACCAAAGATTCCGGTCATCGATCACCAGTGAGAAGGCCGAGGCACTGTCTAACAGACGCTCATGCCAGTCTTTCTCCAACCCCCATAAGGGCACAACAAGTTCTCCCCAGTGCAATGTTTTTTTTGACTTGAAAATCAGCACGGGATGACGATAGGGAGTGGTGTATGATTGGTCGAGGCTAAAAATCATGCCGCATGGAAAGAACAAGGCAGGTCTCGAAAAATATTCGGAATAATGCTGGTCATGGGGGCGGATTTTCGATATCAGCATGGTCGTTCGCCATGCCACGCAATCCTTACGGTAGTTTGAATACCATCGAATACATCGGTGCACGCCCGCAAAAAGCAAAGAGGAATTTCTTTGGTGGCTGGGTCATCCTCGTAATCGCCCTGGTGATGGCCTTGATGTTCGGTCGTCCGCTCCTCGCTTCGTTGAAGTCGGAGCAGGTGACAGGCACCGAAGCCGCTGCCGATGAAATCATCCAACGGCTCAATGAATCGGTTGCCCCGGGCGATAAACTGGCCGTGGCGGCGTTGACCTTGTCCAAGAGCAGCGAAAGCACAAAGGCTGCCAGCACGGCTGATTTGATCATCAAGTCCTACCGCATGGGGCTCGGCCTTGACATCAAGGAGCTTCTCTATGAGGACATGTCCAACGCGTTTTCGCAATATCCCCAGTTGTGGTATGAGCGTGCTGCGAACAAGGAGGTGGACTCCACACGTGTGCAAAACATCCAACGTTTTTTCCACCGCTCGGGTGAGGATTTCAAAAATGCCGATGCCCAGGTCGGTGACGTGGTTTTTTGGACGCTGCCGGACGGCAATGCTCATGCAGGCATCGTGGTTCCCGGCCCGGGGGTCCATCGCGAGGAAAAGTGGATCATTCACAACTGGCAGAATGTCGTGGTATGGGAAAATAAATTGAAGGACTTCACTATGGTCCTCGGCTCCTACCGCTTCGGTCATTGATGACACCGGCGCCTGGCTGTTACGGCTGCGCGAAGATGTATTTTTTGTCAGATACAAGGGCGTTCGCGGGGATGCCGTTCTTTTCGAAGAAATCGTAGCCTTCCTTGATGTTGGTCCAAAATGCGAAACAGGGGTCGTCCACGGCACGCTTCATTCGTTCCTCGCTCATCCGGAAGGGAAAAAGATGGATGCGGAAAAATGCCTGGCCATTTTGCAAGGCGGCATCGCAAAGGCTGTAGATTTCCTCGATTTTCGGGTCGGTCATCGCCAGACAACCAATGGAAACCTCATTGCCATGGATCATGATGAAACTTCCCGTGCGACCGTTCGCAAGGTCGAATGCATTGGGATAGCCGCAATTGATCGCGAGGTGATACGTGCTGTCGGGTTTCATGGCCGAATTCCCTGCCGCGTAAAATCCCTCGGGCACCTGGCCGTCGCCTTCCTGCAATTTCGGTCCCAGAACACCGGACTGCCGGGCGATAGGATAGCTGCGGAACAGTTCGAATCGATGACTTTCCCGACTTCGCACAAACACCTCCAACTGCGCTTCTTCCTTGAACGCGCGAAGAAACACCGGGTCGCCCCAATGCAGTTTTTTTTCCGCGAGTGCGACCATCATCCCTTGTTTTACCCGGATTAGGGCAGCCTCAGCCCGCGGTTTTCCCGGTGTCGATTCGGGGATGGATGTCGGATCAGGCATGTTCGGATCATTTTGCGGATGGACCTTCACGGCAGCGGTGTGCTCCTGGGCGGCAACCAGCAGCAAACCGATCAGGCATAGTGCCCCGATGCCGTAAAGATTTTTCATAGAACGACGTTGTTCCGTGTGTAAAAACTGACATCCGAGAATTGCATCGCGACGTGATGTTAGGCCATTGTACAAAAAATTCCATGAAAAATTCTTGACGCAACGGACGAATCCGTGCAGTCTTCGCCCCCCGCGCAAAGCGTCACGGTAAAGCACCCGTAGCTCAATTGGATAGAGCGTCTGACTACGGATCAGAAGGTTTGGGGTTCAAATCCCTACGGGTGCGCCACTCATAACTCCTTCACTATCAACGGTTTAGAGGTTTTGACTGGCGGGAAAGTTGACGCCTCCACCACCATCCATATGCATGGTGGTGACAAATTGGTGACAAATCAGAAAAATAACGCGAATTCACCTGTAAAAACAAGGGTTTCACAGCGCAACAAGAAACGCGGTCCGCACATTTTGGTCAAATTCGGCTCGGCCACGGTGCCGGTTTATCGCAGTGATTCCGGCGGCAGAATCCGCTTTGTCATCAGCCACTACCGCCACGGCAAACGCTTGCGCAAATCCTTCACCACGCTGGAGGCTGCTAAGAAAGAGGCATTGTTCGTGGCGCAGCAGATTCAATCGGGCATGCAACATGTCACGGATCTCAAATCGCACGAGCGTGAGGCATTTCTCACGGCGCGGCAATTGTGCGATTCCGCAGGAGTCCCTCTGATTTCCGCTCTGGAGGACTATCTCCACGCGCGCCAACTGGCTGGTGCGGAATCTCTCGCTGCAATGGCCACCGAATACTCCAAGCACTTTGGCAACATCACACGCCGCGCCACGGTGCCCGAGGTGGTGACTCAGATGCTGGAGGCAAGAAAACAAGACGGAGTGGGCACACGTCACCTATGCCAGCTCCGCTCGGTGCTCAACCGTTTCGCTACTGCCTATCCAGGGCAAATTCTCGACGTCACCTCAGCCGACATCGATGCCTGGCTGCGCGGCCTGAACGTGTCGCCCAGCTCGCGCAATGGGATGCTGCTTTACGTCAGCTTGTTGTTCTCCTTTGCCATGGAACAGAACTACCTTCCCGAGGGCAAGCCCACGGCATCGAGCCAGTTGCGCAAGGTGAAGGTGGCGGACAGTGATATCGAGGTGTTCTCGCCCGACGAGTTCCGCAAGATCATTCATGCCGCGCCCACGCACCTCATTCCACTGCTGGCCATCAGTGCCTTTGCGGGCATCCGATCCGCGGAACTAGGGCGACTGGATTGGAATGCCGTGGATATTGATCGTGGCTTCATCGAGATCCGCGCCGGTCAGGCGAAGACGGCCTCTCGGCGCTTGGCTCCCATCCCTGCCAACATTGTTGAATGGCTGCGACCGCTGCCGAGAAGTGGACGCGTGATCAAGTCGTGCGAGTTGATCAAAGAAGCCACAGCCCTGGCGCGAGCTGTGGGAATCGAGTGGCCGCGCAACGTGCTGAGGCATTCGTTCATCACATACCGGATTGCCAAGGTCAAAAGTGCGGATCAAGTAGCGCTGGAAGCGGGGAACTCACCGGACATCATCTTCAAGCACTACCGCGAATTAGCCACGGAGGAGGTGGCGGACCAGTGGTTTGGCATTCTGCCGAAGAATGGTCAGTGGAAAAATACCTACGCCTTCGATCGCAAGAAGCGCGAAGTGACACTCGGCTGACAATTTGTCCCGTTGACTCCGTTCAATCCGCGCGCCAACATGTCTAACACACGCGGAATGGTTTTGAGATGGTGGGGGATATTGCCATACCTTGTGAGTTGCTCGTGTGTTACTACGCGGCACCAAACGCAAAATCCGAGACTTGGAATGAAGTCTCCCCACCTGAGATTTACCAAAGACAAAAAATGGTGAGTCGCTCCAAAGCATCGAAACCCTCAGGCGCTATTATCAATCTGTCGCGCAATCAGGGAAGCTGACACCAGCACTGGCTCCGCGCGCAGGCGGAGAAAACCAATGCCATTGCTATCGAAACCGAAGCGATAGCATAGGTACCAGAGATCGGCATCCCGCTAATGGACATTTTTGCCAGAGATGCCAGAGCTATGGCAAAAATGCGAGAGG
>Ga0114972_10003710_pt1 | contig 11418 bp, 9 predicted proteins | sample M_140807_EF_Meta_FD_87354 | JGI IMG/M metagenome (GOLD analysis project Ga0114972, IMG submission 87354) | Freshwater microbial communities from Lake Montjoie, Canada to study carbon cycling - M_140807_EF_MetaG | ecosystem: Environmental > Aquatic > Freshwater > Lake | place: Lake Montjoie... | reverse complement strand
CCAGCCGAGGCTCTCAAACCTCATCTTTCCGCGCTTTTGTTGTATGTGGCACTGCTGGTCGCTTTCATCTTCACAGCAGTTATTTCACTGCTCCGACGCCAATCTTTCAACGTAACGCAGGCCGCATTTTGGGTAGCACCTTTTCTCGCTGCGGCAGCCGTTCTCGCGTTAGGAGTTTTAACGGGGTTCCGAGTCCTAGGACGACATTGCATGCCGATTTTGCCATTCGTTTTTTTGGCGCTGGCGATGGCAGCATCGACCGTTTGGCAGGGAGAACACCGATTTGTGGGTAGAGCTCTTGTCGTTTTTGTTTCATTGGCAATGCTCAGCTCCGGTTTGAGCTATCGGTTTTTCCATAGGCACGCGAAAGATGACTACCGTGCAGCAGCCGCAGAGGCACGGAAGACAGTTGATTCAAATAGCGTTGTCTGGTGGGCAGCAGACCTGATGGGGGGGAAATACTATGGCCTTTTGCCGCAGTTGGCTCCGTCGGCAGAAACCGCCACGGCCAATGTTGGGGGCGTGTTCATGGCAAACAGCAGAAGCGGAAAGTATCTGGCAGAGCTGCCCTCGCCGGACCTCATAGTGGTCTCCAAGCGCGACATTTACGACAGGGAAGGAGCTTTGGAGGGGTGGATACGAACCCACGGCTTCCGACGCGCTGCGCGACGTCCGGGCTTCGAGTTTTACACCGCGACACCACCATCCGAGTGAGCAGCCTGAGGAGCCAAACTGTTTGGTCTGTCGTGCCGATACTCATCACGTCGGTGATAAGCATAGTCAGCGTTCCCATTTACTTCCGTGTTCTCGGCGATCAGATGTACGCCATGTGGTTTTACGTCGGAACGCTGACCGGCGCTTTCGGGTTTATAGATCTTGGTATAGGGGTGGCGGTTGCAAGATTCATGGGGGTGGCAATGGGAGCCGGGGATCAGCGGGCAGTGAGGGAATATTGGTCCACCGGGAACGTGATAGTCCTTCCCCTGATAGCTGTCTTCGCAGCAACTTTTATAGTAGCTGGTGTCATTTGGGCGCCAGCATGGTTCAAGGTGCCAACGGAAGACATCGCAACCCTGCGATGGGCGATGGTAGCGGGAGGCATAGGACTCTTTTTTTCATACTACGGGCAGATGTGGTTTGTATTGAGCGCCGCGCATCTGGATTTTCGCTTCGTGTCCGTGGTGCGGACAGGTCTTTCTGTGGCTACAACCATAGGGACACTGCTGGTAGCGATTATGACCCGAAACGCGGCGTGGCTCGTCGCATTCGGCACTGTGGCAAGCGCGGCTCAGTTTGCGATCCTGATGCACCGGGGAGGGCGGCATTACAAATTGCCGGTGCACTTACCGGATTTCCGCTGGGAGCGTCTGCGGGAAATGTTGCCATACACCATGAAAACATTTGCGCAGCTTGTGAGCGGTTCCGTTCTTGGGAACGTTGATCGCCTGTTGCTTGGACGTCTCGCACCGGCCCCCGACTTTGCCTCTTACAATGTCGCACTTAATGTCGGCTCACGCATCCAGAATCTGAGCCAAGCGGCCATGGGACCGATATTCTGCAACGCAACGCGCGGAGTCGGTGGTGATGTCGATCGTCAGCCTGCCAATATTTACAGGGAATCTTTTGCACTCCTTTTTCCTTGGTATGCCGCGTTCCTTGCTTGGCTCCTTGTTTGGCAGGAACCACTGCTACGGTTGTGGTTGGGGGCAGACGCAAATACCGTGGGCCAAGCTTTCTCTTGGATCGTTGCAGGATGCTGCGTCGCGGCTCTGGGAAATCTTTCAGGCGCACAACTGGGACCGATTGATCGCGTAGGAATGGGATTGGGATTCTCGCTCGCTGTTTCTTCATTGTCTGCTCTGTTTGTCGCTTTTGGTTGGATAACAGGCGGGTTGACCGGAGCATCAGCCGGGTTCTTTGCTGCGCGACTTGTACTATTCGTCCAGGATGCCGTTGTCCGTAAGCTTGTCGGTGCACACTACCGTGCGGGAGATTTCCTTCCGCATCTGTGGATTATAGGTGGAGTCGGGGTCTGCATTGTCGCCCGCGCGATCGCCGGATGGCTAACCCACCCAAATGTCCCCTACCTTCTTGGTGCCGCGTTCAGCGGACTGACGATGGCAGTCATCGTCTTGCGAACCTCCGGTCGCCGGGACGGGCAGACCAACTGAAACTGTGTTCAAGCGCATTAATCGCAGGCTTTGTGACCAGGCACGCGCACTTTCGTGGCACTGGCTCAATTTTAAGCAGGGTTTCTTGCTGCGAAGACTTCGACTCCAGCATGCGTTACCAACTGGAATAAGCATTCCTATCGAAAGCATGGCCGATTGGTCGATGTACAATGATATATTCGTTTCCGGGGAATACGACAATGCTATCCGCCACGCGCTGGGCGAGGCGAACGGATGCTGCCGGGTTGTAGACCTAGGCGCAAATGTCGGCCTCTTTGCAAAGCGACTTCTCCATTTACGCAGATGCGAATTTTCCGACACCGCTTTAGAACTAATCTGTGTCGAAGGCTTAAACTCCACATATCGTTCTTTGCGGAAATCTTTCCCATCCCTCCGACCGGACGAGTCGGCGCAACTAGTCCATGGGCTGGCCGGCGAGAGAACCGGATCCGCCTACATAAGGCCCAACGCATTCCATGCCATGACCTCGCTATCCCATGGAGGGCGCGGCTCCGGGATCGAGGTATCGTTCATCGACTTGGAGAACATCACGAGCAGTTGGGATGAGATTGATTTGCTCAAATGCGACATCGAGGGATCAGAGAATCTTGTTTTACGAACCTATCCCTCCCTTATCGCTCGCACCAAGACAGCCGTATTTGAATTCCACCTCGACCGAGTCGACCCCAGCGATTGCCGAAAACGATTGTCGGAGGGCGGCCTTTCCGTTGGCCGCACTTTGCATGAGAACGAGTATATCAGCGTGGAACTGTTCAGGCGCAGGAACGCGGCTCGGATGACCTAAAGTGCGAGTCGCTATTTTTCAAAACTCTCTCGGCTTGGGGGGCACCGAGAAGGCTGCCGCCGAATGGGCACAGCTGCTTTCAAAAAGACCAGGCATTACCGAAATCCGGGTTGTGGCGCTTTCGGACGGACCTCGAAAATCGGATCTCCAAAGAGCGGGTATCCAAGTGCAGGTCGTGAAGTGCAGCGACAACTCGGGAGTGCTGCTTAAGGCATTAGGAAATTGCGACGTCGTCCACGCACACGTTCCCGGGTTTCCGCACCCCGGTGACGCATTGGGAGCTGCACTGAGAATCTCCGCGCGCAAAATTCCAGTGGTCCAAACAAACATTTTCGGAAAGCTGGAGAATTCTGTGGAGAACGAATGGACCGACTTTCGCTTGTTCATTTCGTGGACGAGTTGCGTGCAAGCTGCGCGCAGGTCAGGCAGGAAACTCGATCGGGAATTCTTTCGGAAACAAAGTGTCGCGGTTTATCCAGTGGCCGATCCGGCACTGTATCTCGACCTCGACAGGGCGAGAAATACGGCTGTGAAATTGAGACGATCTCTCGGTATCAGCGAAGACCACATTCTTTTCGGGCGCTTTTCTCGCCCCGAGCCAAACAAGTGGGCACCGTTGGCGCTCGACGCGTTTCTTTCTGCCTACAAACGTAACCCACGTATCCGCCTGCTGCTGCGTGAACCCCCTGCGAATGTGGCATCCGATCTCTGTGGTAGAGGGTTAGCCGCGTGGGGATACGAATCTGCGGCGATCGTTTCGCATCCCATTATTTTTCTGCGGGGGACAAGCGATGCACACGAGCTTGCAGCCAGCCAACTCGCCTGCGATGCAATACTGCACACCTCGAAAATCGGAGAGAGTTTCGGCTATGGTATTGCCGAACCGATGGCTCTGGGCCGGCCGATCATTACCCACTCCGTCCCGTGGCACGATCAAGCGCAGCTTGAATTGGTCCATCATGGTGAGTGCGGCTTGACGGCCAGCAGCCATCGAACAATGACGGACGCGATTCTAAAGCTTGCAGCCGACAAGGGGATGCGCATTAGCTACGGCGAACAGGCTCGCGAGCGAATTCTTCAGTTGGCGAGTTCCACCAACTCGGCAGCAAAACTGGAGACCGCGCTGCGCTGTGCAGTCGCGGGACGCGACAATCCAGATACGGAAGAGGATCTGCTTGCTTCAACAAAGGCGGCCTCGGACTTGGATCGCCACCAGTGGGGGCATTCTCTGGAGGAATTCTGCTGCCTGCGGAATCGGAGCGCGAAGATTGGCTTTCTTCGTTGGCAGAGATCATTACGGAACCGACTCGTGAAACGGCAATCCGTCGCCGTTTAAGATCGCAGATCCCTGTCATTTCCAAGTCTTAATCTATGAATCAAATTCCCGAGTGTTTTCGGAAAGCGCTTCGGCCCATTTATCTGCCGATTGCCAATCGATTACGTGCGAAACTCGTAACTCCCCACGCGTTCGTTCGCCATCCTTCGATGGTTTTGCCTGCTCCTTGGGATTTCATGCAGTTTCAGGTTGAGCGGCGTCTTCACGAGTATCTCCACTGCAGTCGTTCAGGCATCAAAAACATCATAATTGTAGGGGCAAATGTCGGTGACGAAATCCCCGTTCTTTCGGCCAATTACCCGGAGGCCGCTTTCGTCTGCTACGAGCCATCGCCGCGCTACTTCCCAATTCTGAAAGGAAGGTTCGGTGCGAACACCCGGGTATGTTGCCGCCAAAGCGCGTGCGGAGAGAAAAGGACAACCGCGACTCTCCACGAACTGCCCATGGACGGCAACGGTTCGCTCCTGGTCCCTGACATCGAAGACTGGAAACTTTTCAACCAGTGGAAGGGCACACAGGAACAGGAGGAGTTTCAGGTTAATGTAACAACTCTCGACGAGGAAACACCTGACCTGACCATCGATCTGCTTTGGGCAGACGTCCAAGGTTTCGAAAAGCAAGTTCTGCTTGGGGCTGCTTCAATGCTGACTCGAACAAAGGCCGTCTTTTTGGAGGTTGCCACTGCGAGCACTCCTTACGAAGGCGGCGCCATGTTCGATGATCTCAACAACATCCTAGCTAGCAACGGGCTCAAACTGGCCGGGCTCGGTATCGATCCATGGAATTTTTCGGGAAATGCACTATGGATTCGGAATCCCGAAAGTCTGGCATGCATTCAGGCGCCGCAAGGCTAGCTGTCCCTATTAGGAAGTCGGCAAGATTAGATTGCAAAAATGCCTAAGGTCTCTCTTGTCGTCTGTTTGCGCCAAGAAGTGCAGCTGCTTGAACGCCTCCTCAAGCATGCTTGGGGCTGCTACGACGATCTAGTAGTAGTTCATGATGGACCGGAGGATGGACTCCCCGGCCATTCTCGCCCTAGCATTCCGCGGAATGTGCTTCCACCAGCGTGCCTGTGGCCAGGGATAGCCGGCGATTATTCAAGCCCGGCTAAAGAGGTGCCAGTTACAAGATTATGGAAAGAGGGAAAGAAACCCCTTGCCTCAGGCAGCATACAGCATCTTGTTCAGTCAGCCGGTGGACGTTTTTTTCAGGGTCCGCGTTGCTTTCAACAAGAACCTCATTGGCCCTTTGCGTGGTCACAAGCACGCCATGATTGGATTCTCCGCTTGGATGCCGATGAGTTTCCCGGCGAGCAACTCAAACAGTGGCTCATGGAATTCCGCAAAGCTCCTGAACCGGAAGACATTTCCGGCTACTGCTGCGCTTGGCCGCTCTGGGATGGGCAGCGAACCGTCTCCGATAAATGGCCGGACGGGAGAATTTTCCTGTTCCATCGTCAGCGAGTCCGCTTTTTCGGAATGGTGGAGCAAAGTCCCGTAGCCGATCGCGTTTTTTCTCGTCTGGACATACACCTCAACCACCAACCATCACGAAAATCTTACGGGCTACGAAATATACTTGCTCGGAGACAAGCCTACCGTTGGAGAGAGGTTATTGCCCTCTCACTGCTTGGAAGCCCATTGAACTTACCCCGATGGCGTTGGACAGATCAAACGTGGCCATCGCCGTGGCGCCAGATAAGAAGTCAACCTTTCAGGTATGCTGTGAACGCTATCGTCTTCATGCCTCTTCACACGACAAAAGCCATGCTCAAACTCGGAATCCGCCCCCGACCCGGCATCATTTTCCAAAGCGCGATACATCATTGCTTGCTAGCCCTGCGTTATTGGCAGTTGAGCAAGCGCAAAGGTTCCAAAAACACACGCGATGAGACGCCTGCCTAGAATTCTTGTTGCAACGCAGTTTGGTCCGAACGCATTCGGCGGCGGTCCGGCCATCATCAGGCAGGCACTGAAAGAATATGAACCGTCCCAGATCGGCTGGTGGTCATGTTCTCAAGATGTTTCGGCGGCGTTCGGATTCCGCGCAGGCTTCGAGGCCGGTTACCGGATTCCAAAAAAGCTATATCCCTATCGTAGGGCAGTTGCGCCAAAGGGCCTCATTCTGGAAAAACTTTGGTCGCCGTTGGCTAGCGCGAGCCTCGAAAAAGCGATCGGCAGATGGCAACCCGACCTTCTCTGGGTTATCCCGCACATGTGGTCAATCTTGCCGATCGCTTCATATTTCAGGAGGCAACAGGGAGTACTCCCTTATCATGTGACGATGCAGGACTACATGGATATGGAGGCCAACGTTCCGATGCTCGGTCGTGCACGTGGCAAGCGCCTGTCCACCCTCGCAAACGAACTTTACGCCAGGGCATCCTCCCGGGACGCGACTTCACGGGAGATGCTGGAAGATCTTCATGGCGTGACTGGTCAGCTAGGCGCGCAAATGCTGCATCTCGGTCTCGAGAATGACGACTTCAGCTACATCGAGACGCGGCCTTCAGAAACAACAAGTGATCCGATTCGCGTGGCTTATGCCGGCACCATTCAAGTGCCGGAAGTTTTTCACTCGGTGATGAAAGTATTCGAAAGCATTAATGCCAAATCCGCAAAGCCACGCATCGCGGTCGATTTCTTTGGCGTGCACTCCTACGCGGGTCAGACGTGGTTTCGGCAACAATGGATGCGCGAACACGGCAATAAACACGAGTCCGATTTGCGCTCTGAACTGCGGGAATGCTCCATAGGTTTCGCACCGATGGCCCTGAATGATGATACTCGCTACAATCGCTTTAGCTTCCCTACCAAATTTATATCTTATCTTGCTGCCGGTCTCCCGGTGCTTGCAGTCGGCCACCCCGAATCCAGCGTAGTGCGCATGGCACGGGCGTGCGACACAGGATTGTGCTGGCAGAGTCCTGACGTGGAGGCGATGGAGCAACCGCTAACTTCTTGGCTCAGTTCCGAAAAACTCAAATCGCGATATTCTGAGAATATCTTGGCGTGCGCACGTTCGTATTTCGACGCAGCGCAAATGAGATCTCGCCTTTACGATTGCTTCAAAAATAGTTCCCGGATTTTCCCGTTTGATGTTCCCGATTCCGACCTCGTAGGCCGAGTGGCCCCAGCAACCACAACTCAATGAATATCGTCGTCACCACTATCTTTGATCCGACTCTTGGCACCAAAACAATCGCTGAGAGGCTGGGGAAAAGCGGGGGACAACTATGGCTTATAGGAGACTGCAAAGGGCCCTTTGCCTGCAACCTTTCGAACACTGAGTTTTGGCCGATCGAAAAGCAGCGCCAGCTTGATTTTGCTCTGGCAGCCAACCTGCCAGAGAAGCATTACGCGCGAAAGAACTTGGGCTATCTGCTAGCCATTCAAGCTGGGGCGCCTTGCATTGTCGAAACCGATGACGACAACATTCCTGAAGAAGAGTTCTGGAAACCTCGGCATCCCGAAGTAAACGCGCATTTTTACAGGAAGAAGGGTTGGGTGAATGCCTACACCCACTTTAGCGCGAGGCGAATCTGGCCACGCGGTCTGCCGCTTGATTGCATCCATTCCTTTCAACCTTCCGCGGCAGAACCCGCAACCATGGTCCAAGCATTTATCCAGCAGGGATTGGCCGATGAGAATCCCGATGTCGATGCCATTTATCGTCTGGTTTCTGATCTTCCTTTCAGATTTGAAAACAGGACTCCGCTTGCGCTCGGACCGGGAGCGTGGTGTCCGTTCAACAGCCAGAACACCACGTTCTTCAAGGAGGCTTTCCCTCTGCTTTACTTGCCCAGCTACTGCACCTTTCGCATGACAGATATCTGGAGGTCATTCGTCGCGCAGCGCTGCTTGTGGGAAATGGCTTCCATGGTAGCGTTCACTTCAGCGACTGTCCGACAAGAACGCAACGATCACGATCTCATGCGTGACTTCGCAGACGAAATTCCGGGTTATTTGAAAAATGCGGATATCTGTGCGGCATTGCAAAGCCTGTCACTGCGAAGCGGACGAAACGCTTCTGCCGTCACGGAAAATCTGACGACTTGCTACGCGGCACTTGTGGAGTTGGAGGTCTTCCCAGAGAAAGAAATCCGCTTGGTGGAAAACTGGTGCCGCGATGTGCTGAGACTCATTCAATCTTGACCACCACTCGATTTTCCCAATCCGAGACGGTGGAAAGCATCACTGGCAATCTTCCAAAAACGTGCATGGAGAAATGAGGAAACCCGCTCGTAGATTTGGCGCTTACGCTTGTGCATCGAGACCGCATCCCCGCCTCTGGCTGCGATCGCAGAGGTCAGTTTGATTTCCGGACAACTGGTCGTTGCCAGGCCCCAGCTATCTTCATTCGTGGACTTGTAATCGAAGATGGCATCAACCCATTTCTCCCGCTCATTCAGTGCGACTTCGTCAGGATGCTCGGTGTGGGGAAAGTTGTGCCCCAAATGGAATACCCTTAGATGATCCAGCAAATCAGGCGTACGCCCTCCCCCGTTGAGGATAGACAAGCGTTTGGAATTGTTCGTATCGCTACGCCCCCTTAATACCATTGCTTCCTCGCAGCCACGAATTTCGAACCACTGGCTTCGCGGCGCGAGTTGGAAGTCTCCAATGGATTGAAAGCGCAACCAATCTTCCTGCATCTCCGGCGGCAAGCAGAATCCGGACCTGAGCACGGCCCCACATAAATCGATGGAAGCATCTGGAGAACTTCTGGGCAGCAGCCACCACTGTTGGTAAGGAATATCTACCCTGGGGCAAACGTGAAAACGGCTGGGTATTTTTCGGAGAACGGCACCTAGGGAGTTTTCAACAACAGGATAAATGAGGATGTCGCAATTTGTGGAAAGAATCCACTCGTTCGCTGGGTTTGACCGCCTGATGGCAACGTTGCGACTGAGTTCATCGGAAAAACGAACTCCTTTCGTCTTCAAGGCCTTTTCCATCACATCCCCCGTGATCCGGAAGACGCGCGTGATCTCTCGCGCCCTTGGTGTGAGCGTATCCGCTATCGCTTCTAGTAAGGTCTGATCACGGTCATCCGTATTGCAGTCCGCGTAAATTATTTCGTCGCCAGAATCATGGAGAATTTCCGCAAGCGAATTGATGCTCAAAGCTGTGCGTTTGTGCAGATTTACGCCGTAGTTGTCATTCCTGCCGACCACGATGACTGAAACCATGGGCCAGTATTAGTTTGCCAACGCAGTGTCCTGCGATAACTAAAATCACGTGTGGCAAAACTGCTTCAATTTCGAATGATCCACCCATCCTCCAGCATGCACTGTGGAGTCGGCGGAGTCTGGCACGCGCGCATGAGCCGCAAGCTTTGGCGTTGCCATGACTTTGGGACATGGCGCCATGCGCTCTGGCAACCGGGGTTTCGGAGGCGAAATTGCTACCCCCTAACTAGAGGAGGCTGATGATTCATTTTGTCCTATTCGAGCCATGAGAAATACCTTCTCAGCACCACGAATCATTGTGTGGGCTACGATTGCTCTTGCACTACCTTTTGCCGCGCTGCTTGGTTCTTGGGTAGGCGAGGGCAGGACCAGAGAGTTGTATATGCTCATGGGCGCTGCAGTGCTGGCGACCCTGCTTTTGGGAGTGCCGCAATGGCTCTGGCTGGCAGCGATCGGTAGTCTTTTCATTCCGGGCAGTCTTCCGTTTCTTCCGCTGCCCTTCACACCGTTCGAGATTTTTTTGCTCCTGCTCATCGCAAGGTTTTCTGTTGAGGATGTCGTCTTCAAAAAACGCTGGATCCAGCTGGGTCCGAGGCCGGATCGTTTTTTTATCCTGGGTTTACTTGTCATTCTTTTGTGGCATGGTTTTTCGGACCGCTTTGCAATGCGGGCTCTGGGTTCGGATATTTGGGGCGGCAGGAGCTATTTCAGCATCTTATTGGCGTTTGCCGCTTATTTTGCTCTCCAATCGACAAGTCTGGATCCCAAGACATTCCGTTACTTGCCTACTGTCGCTCTGGCCTTCGGTTTTGTTGATTTTGCCTTCAACACGGTGACTTTCGCGCTACCTGAACTCGCGGTTCCTCTGAGCAACCTCTACACCAACGTGAGCTTTGACACGGGCAACGCATTCGCGCGGCGACTCGGCTTTGCCGGTAACTTCGGTTATCTGCTGCTGTTTTGGAGTCTCTCGGACTGTCGGCTCCAGGATTTCCTCCAGAAGGGCCGTATTTTCAAGGCTGCGATTTTTCTTCTCGGGCTGCTGCTGTGTCTTGCCAGCGGATACCGATCCACGCTGATCATCGCTGCTGTAATCATCGCATTGGCCGCATTCAGCGCTCTAGGACTTTCATCTGTTTTTATGCTGATCCCCGTCTCTCTGGTGCTCGCAGCGCTGGTATCTTTGCATCTGGCGGGAGTGCAGCTGCCTGCAACCGTGCAGCGCGGGCTTACTTGGGTGCCTGGAGCAGGATGGGACGAAGCGGCCAGCTCCGATGCAGCGGAGTCGCTTGTTTTCCGCAAGGAGGTGCGCGACATGTGGATCACAACCCAGTTTCCTCAAAATCCACTGCTGGGCAGGGGATTTGGTCTGCCGTTTGACGATATGATCGCCACACTGCCGTTCACCGGCCAAGAGAGCGGTGGTTACGTCGCCACCGCCCAGATGCTATCCAAATACACGAGAGACGAGGCATTTGCGATATCAGGAAACCTCCACCATGGATTGTATTCCGTTGTGGACAGATTTGGAATCGCTGGTGCTGTATGTTTCGTGCTTTGGACTTTTTTTGCCATTAAGCGAATGCTTCGCGAGCTTGTCAGCAGTCGTCGGAGCACCATGAACCCAGCCCTGCAGTGGCTGGCGCTGTACACCATATCATTCACGATCGGCTATCCGTTCGGCGCTCTCAAGATTGAGAACTTTCTGCCTCAGCAACTGTTTCTCTGCGGTCTATTCGCTGCATTGCAAGCGGCGACAGCGAAGGCAGCACCCGATGCGCCTCCAAGAGACGGTCCGAGCAAACTCGAGAAAGCAAAGACCGAGAAGGCAACAGGCCTCCTCAGGATTTAGTCGGCTTTTTTGAGCCTCTTTCAAACCTCCTATTGGGCTACACCGTCCGATAATTGGCGCCCT
>Ga0114972_10003703_pt1 | contig 11424 bp, 11 predicted proteins | sample M_140807_EF_Meta_FD_87354 | JGI IMG/M metagenome (GOLD analysis project Ga0114972, IMG submission 87354) | Freshwater microbial communities from Lake Montjoie, Canada to study carbon cycling - M_140807_EF_MetaG | ecosystem: Environmental > Aquatic > Freshwater > Lake | place: Lake Montjoie... | reverse complement strand
CGGCGTAGGGCGCGCGGGCGATGTGGCCGTCGCGCCAAGATTTACGCGGCACGAGCGAGCACACGATGGGCGTGACACCGCGCGCGCGGGCGTCGGCGATGAAGCGCCGCAAGTACCAACCGTAGCTGTGCACGACCTCGTGTTTCTTGGTCATGACGTTGTCGATCTCGACGCTCTCGTCGCCGGTGCCGCGGATGGTGCCGCGGGCGCGGAGGGGCCCGGGCGGTTCGTTGTTGAGGGCGCCGTCGTCGTTGTGGCCAAACTGCATGAGGACGAAATCGCCCGGCTTCATGAGCGGCAGCACCTGCGCCCAGTGATCGAGCGTGAGGTAGGTGCGACTCGAGAGTCCGCCGACGGCGCGGTTAACGACGTTGATTTTGGTCGGATCGAAAAGCGCAACGAGCGGCTCGCCCCAGCCCCATTGGCCGTTGTTGCCGTCGCCTTGGCCGTTGCGGACCGTGGAGTCGCCGATGAGAAACAGCGTGGGTAATTTCGGGTCGGCGGGCACGGGCAACGAGCGACGCGCGCGCGTGGCGTTGAACGTCGCCGCGGCGGGCGCGGGGGCGACGGCTTCACCTTGGGCGGAGAACGTGCGGGCGAAGGGCGCGCCGTTGAGGTTTTTGAGGGCGGCGATGACGAGGCGGGCGTTGAGATCGGCGCCCTCGGGGCTCGTGTGCGTGTGGTCTTTGGGAAAAAACGGTTTCACGGCTGCGGCGCCGCGGCGTTCGTAGTCGTCGGCGATGAGTGACTTAAGGTCGATGAAGGCGACGTTTTCGGTTTTGCCGAGTTCGGCGGTGAAGGCGCTCCACGGGCCGTTGGTGCGCTCGACTTTGCCCTCGCGCCACTCGTTGCGGACGGTGAGCGAAAGGAGGACGGGCGTGGCTTTTTTAGCGCGAACGTCGGCGATCATTTTGCGGACATACCAGCCAAAGGAGTGAACGAGCTCGGGTTTTTTGGTGAGGAGATTATCGATCTGCTCGGTTTCTTCGCCGAGGGAGCGGATCGAGCCGCGGGCGCGGGAAGCGTCGTTGATGGCACCGGCGTCGTTGTGGCCAAATTGGATGAGGACGGTGTCGCCGGCTTTGACTTGGGCGAGCAGCTGATCCCAGAGGCCCTCGGTGATAAACGTGCGGCTGCTGCGGCCACCGCGGGCGGCGTTGACGATGTTGATTTTTGCAGAGTCGAAATACGCCGCGAAAGGCACGCCCCAGCCGGTGGCGGTGGGTGGGCCTTTGGCGGCTGTCGAGTCGCCGGCGATGAAGAGCGTGGGCAGGGCGGGGTTGAGAGTTTTGGCCGTGACGGGCTCGGCCGGGGCGAGGGGCGGAGGTAGCGTGGGGTCGCTGGAAGTGGGAGTCGTGGTGGGCGCGGCGAGGAGCGCGAGGGTGAAGCAAGCCGTGAGCGAGAACATCATGGGGATGCGTCAAACGTGCGTCTCCGAGGGCGCGAGGCCAAGCCTCAGGTGGGTTGGCCAAGTCCGGACCGTCCGATGAATGACGTCAGTGAGGTTGCAACGAAACAGCGCGCCCTGCGTCCTTCTCGCTGTCGCCCGAACCCCACTGGGTTCAAATCGCTACCCCAAAAACTTATGTTCTCCCTTCGTAGTTTATTTTGTACCCTAGTCGTTTTGTTGTCCCTCGTTGCGCGTGCGAGTGACGCGCCCTCTGAATGGATCGACCCCGATACGGGCCATCGCGTGGTGCGTCTCTCGCAAGAGCCAGGCACTTCGAGCCTCTACTTTCACCAGAACGCCTACTCGCCCGACGGCAAAAAATTGATCGTCACTTCGCCCAATGGAATTTCCACGATCGACCTCGCGACTCGCGCCATTGAGCCGATCGTAAAAGAGCGGGTGAGCGTCATCGTCGCTGGCCGCAAGAGCGGACTCGTCTACTACGCCAAGCGCGTAGCTCAGGAAACGACGCAGCCCGACGGCACAAAGAAAACCGTCACGGAAAACGTGATTTTCGCGACCCACCTCACGACTAAAATTACTCGTGAAATTGCCAAACTTCCGCGCGGCGGGATCGCCTCGATCAACGCTGATGAGACGTTGATGCTCGGGTCCTACGTGGACGGCGATGCGGGGATTTTCGCCCGCGACGGGGCCGGTCGTCCCGCGGCGGGAACGGCGGGAGCAGCGGAAACGTTTCAGGCTGATTATCGCGCGAATGGGCCGGATGGAAAACCACTGACCTTCGCCGAGGCCAAAGAAGTGCGTATGAACGAGCAACTCGAGCGGCGACTCAAGCGCACGATGTTCACCGTTAACATCGCGACGGGTGAATTCAAAATCGTGCACGCTTCGACGGACTGGTTGAATCACCTGCAATTTTCTCCGACCGATCCTGGCTTGATCATGTTTTGCCACGAAGGACCGTGGCACAAAATCGACCGCATTTGGACTATTCGCACCGACGGTAGCGCGCTCACGAAAATCCACCCGCGCACGATGAATATGGAAATCGCCGGGCATGAATTCTTCAGCGCCGACGGTAAAATGATTTGGTACGATTTACAGACGCCGCGCGGTGAAGATTTCTGGGTTGCGGGTTACGAACTCGCGACCGGACGTCGCACCTGGTGGCATCTCCAGCGCGACGAATGGTCGGTGCATTTTAACGTTTCCCCTGATGGACGTCTTTTTGCCGGCGACGGGGGGGACCACGAAATGGTCGCGCACGCCAAAGACGGGAAATGGATTTATCTGTTCACGCCGCAGCGCATCCCTGATGTAGCGGGCATCAAGAATCCTGAATCGGCGAACCTGATTGATCCGGGGTTTTTCCGCAGCGAACGCTTGGTGAATCTCTCGAAGCACGACTATCGCTTGGAGCCCAACGTGACCTTCACGCCCGACATGAAGTGGATCGTGTTTCGCTCCAACATGACCGGCGTCGTGCACACGTACGCGGTGGAAATTGCGAAGGCGAAGTGAGTCGAGGCGCGGCGCTTATTTTTTCTGAGGCGCGGCGTTTTTTTCGGTTTCGTCCACGATGGTGGCCGTGCCGATCTCGACTTTGCCTTCTTTGGCGAGGGGCGCGTTGACCAACTCGGGGAGCTTCGTCTCGCGGCCGAAATGCGGCCCGCCAGCGTTGATCATCGAAGGCAAAACTTCGGCGAGCGAAACGCCGTTGGACGGCGTGCTCAACTTTGCCTGCCAGAGCAGTTTTTTCTTTTTCTCCTTGGCGGCGGCGAAATCATACGCGGAGACGACGACGAAATAACGTTCGTCACGGGCGGCTTGGAGGACGTCGTCGCGTTTGAAATCAAAGACGCCGATATTTTTGAGCGTGTTGCCCGCGACCAGAGCGAGCATCTCGCGTTGATTCCAGAATTGTTGCTGCGGGTTTTCGGCGTCACCGACGTCGTCGATCTGCGGGTTCATGTAACCCCAGTGAAAGACGAGCAATAGCGTGGGCGCCGGGGTCTTTTCGCCGACGACGTAGTAATTTTGCGCCGCGAGGGCCTTGGCGAGGAGTTTGGCCACGGGTGCGGGCGGCGGACTTTTCTCCCCCGCGACGAGCGAACCGGCTTCGCGGTAGCCGGCGAGCACGGGGTAATAAAAGGCGGGTTGCTCCTTGGTCGGCGGGGTGACGGCGCGGCCCGCGTCGGTCATGTCGACGACCACGTTGACGTCGGTGTCTTTGGGCGCGCCGAAGCCTAAGAAACCAGCGTAGGCGGGGGATACCGGTAAAATCGAAACGGCGAGCGCGACGCCGAGAACGAGGCGAAGCGCAACGGGTGAGCGGGCGGGCATGGCGGCTAAGACGCGCCACTGCCGAGGAAGTTTCGAGCGCGAGCGGCGGTGCGCGATCAGAAGTCGAACCGGTCGATGTTGCCCTGATTAAAAATGAAGGGCTGCCCGAGGAGGATGTTATCGCCTTCGATGGCGAATGACCCGAGGGCGCCGGCTTTTAAAGATTTGGCGCCTTTTTTCAGTTCGTCTTTGGCGAGGGCGACGCCGGCGTAGATTGTGAGGTAGCCGAGGTCGCCGGTGTTCCAGAGGATGACGCTATCGGTCACGCCGGCGTGGACGTAGCGTTTGTTTTCGTTGGGGAGGCCCAGGCCCATGACTTTCACTTTGCCGGTGAGGCCGGCTTGTTTGACGGCTTCGGCGGCGCCGGGGACGCCGGGTGAGCAGATGGCCATGATCAGTTTGAGCTTGGGGTTGGCGCTGAGGAGCGCGGTCGCTTCCGATTGGGCTTTATCCTTGAGGTCGTCGCAGGGGCGAACGGCGACGAGTTTCATCTTCGGAAATTTTTCCTTCAGGCGGGCTTCCACGTATTTTTGCCACTCGCGCTGATTAGCGGCGGTGAGCGAGCCGACGATCATGGCGAACTCGCCTTCTGCGCCGACGAGGCGCGCGGCTTCATCCATCAGGGTTTGGCCGATGCCTTGGGGGGTGGCTTGGTTGACGAAAAACGAACGGGCGTCGGCCATGGCATCCGCGTCGTAAGTGAGGACTTTGATGCCTTGTTTCTGGGCTTTGCGGAGGGCGGTGGAGATACCTTCTTTGTTTTCCGCGGCGACGGCGATGACGTCCACGCCGAGCGTGATCCAGTTCTCGACGATCTCATTTTGTTTGGCGGCGTTGGAATCGGTGGGGCCGTCGAAGAGCAGCTGGATGCCGAGTTCTTTAGCGGCTTTATCGGCGCCGGCTTTGCAGGAAATAAAGTACGCGTTGCCTTTGGATTTGGGGAGCATCGCGACGATGAGTTTGGAATCGGCGGCCGAGGCGGTGAGAAGCGAGGCGAGCAACACGGCGCCAGCGGCGCAGAAACGCAGGAGGGAATTTTTCATGGGGAAAGGGTAGAGGTGGACTGCGTTGCAGTGTGGCGTCGGGAGCGAAGGTTGGACAAGATTTTTGGCAGGACGCTCGCGGTCAGAGCGGCTAGCAATAATGCGCCGGTGAACAGGCCGGACATTTCTTCGGCGGCGTTGAGGCGCATGACCACGGGCAAACAGGCGAGGCCGTTTTTTAGGACAGCGATCGCGGCGACACCAAGCAGCGTGCCGGGAATCGTACCCTTACCGCCGAAAATGCTCGTGCCGCCGAGGACTACGGCGGTGATGGCAAACAGTTCGTAGCCGGAGCCGGCATCGGCCTTAGCCTGACCGAGCCGCGCCGTGTAGATTATGGCGGCGATGGCGGCGATGAGACCCGCGAGCACGTAAACCAGCGCCAGTCTGCGCTCAACGGGTAGACCGGCGTAACGCGCGCCCTCGGGCGCGAGTCCGATCGTGCGGAAGGCCCGGCCATACGTCGTACGATGGACCAGCAGCCCTATCGCCAGAGCAACGCTGAGAAAAACCCACGCCTGCGTCGGTAGTCCCAGCCAACGCTCTTGGCCGATGAAGAGAAAAGTTTCTGGGAAATCCGTGTACGTGATCGACCCCCGCGTGATGGCTTCGGCGAGACCGCGGAACAGGGAGTACGTGCCCAACGTCACGATCAAGGGCGGTAGTCTTAGCGCGGTGATGAGAATCGCGTTAAGCGCGCCGGCGAGGGCGCCGATCCCGAGCGTGAGTCCGATAGCGACGGGAATAGACAGGCCGGCGTCGTGCCAGAGTTTGCCAAAAAGAATCGCGCATAGCCCGAGTAAAGATCCGACCGAAAGATCGATCCCCGCCGTGATAATGACCGGTGTAAGTGCGAGCGCCAGCAGTCCGATTTCGCAGGAATGACGGAGAATATCAAACTGCCGATCCCAAGTGCCGAAGCCAACGATGACGCCTCGCCGGTTGGTGCTCGTTCCCGCGAAATAAAAAAACAGCCACTCGGCGATTAGCACGTAAAGTAGCAACATCTCATGGCGCGTGAGCAACGCGCGCCAATCGCGTCGATGCCGGTTGGAACTAGCGGGCGCGTGGGCGGCGGTGCTCATGGATTAGCGATTATTCTGGCGACTGCGCAGGCCATCGGCGACGACCGCGAGCAGGATGATCGCGCCTTGGACGGCTTTTTCCCAATAGGCTTCGACGTGCAGATGCGTCAGTGCGGGCGAGACACAGGCGAGCAATAACAACCCCGCGAAGGCGCCCCAAAGGTTGCCGCGACCACCGGAAATCGCGACGCCGCCGACGACCACCGCCGCGATCACTTTTAACTCAAGGCCGTTGCCCGTGAGCGGCTGAACTTGGGGGGACTGAGCGAGATTCATCATGGCACCGAGGCCAGTGAGCGCGCCGATGAAAACAAACACGAGCAGTGTCACCCGCTGTGGCCTGATGCCCGCCAGTCGGGCCGCTTCGGCATCCGAGCCCACCGCGTAGAGGTAGCGGCCCGCCGCGACGTGACGCATCGCCCACGCCAAGGCCACGAGCAACCCCAACGCGGCGCCGACGAGCACGAGTTGCCCGGCGGTTTGACTGAGGCCGAACCATTGCACGCGATCAGGTAAATTTACAAATTCGCCTTGGCGGATGAGATTAAGGCCCTGGCGCAACGTCACCATCGTCGCCAGCGTGACCACGATCGAAGGCAAGCGCAGCACCGCGACGAGGAAGCCGTTAAACGCGCCGAACAGCGCGCCGAGTCCGACGCTCGCTGGCAACACCAGCCCCAGCGGCCAACCGCGCGCTACGAGCAGGCCCGCGCATACGCTGCACACGGAAAACATCGAGCCCACCGAAATATCGATCTGACGCGTGATGATGACGCAGGCCATGCCGCACGCGACAACGAGCGTCGGCGCTTCGCGGGTAACCAACGACAGGAGCGGCTGCGGTGAGAAAAACGCCGGCGCGAACCACGCGAGCCCGAACAAAACCGCGAGTAACGCACCCACGACGGAGAGTTCTCGAAAATAGCGTTTCATGCAGCGGTGCCGAGGGCGGCGGCCATGACGGTGTGCGGATCAGATCCGCCGGGCAAAATCGCGCGCAGCGTACCGTGCGCCATCACGCCGATGCGGTCGCTCATGCCGATGACCTCGGGCAGATCGCTCGAAATGAGGATCACCGCGAGACCTTCCTGCGCGAGACGGCGGATGATTTTGTGGATTTCACTCTTGGCGCCGATGTCCACGCCCTGCGTGGGTTCGTCGAGGATGAGGAGTTTGGGGCGTGTCGCGAGCCAGCGGGCGAGGGCGACTTTTTGTTGGTTACCGCCGGAGAGACTGCCGCCGGGCGCGTCGGGGCCGGCGCATTTCACGGCGAGGTCGCGGATGTAATCGAGGGCGAGTGCGCGCTCGGCGCCGAAGCGGAGCCACGTCGTTGGAAATAGCCGCCGGTGGACGGCCATCGTGATGTTCTGCGCAATGGGTAGCTCTAGGACTACGCCGTGGCGCCGGCGGTCTTCGGGGACGTAAGCGATACCGTGCGCGACGGCGTCCTGTGGCGAGCGCAAGTGCAAGGTCTCGCCCGCGAGCGTGATTTGCCCGGAATCAGCGGGTGTAAGGCCAAAAAGGATACGGGCAAGTTCGGTACGACCGGCGCCGACGAGGCCGCCGAGACCGAAGACTTCACCCGCGCGGACATCGAAGGAAACGTCGTGTACGCCGCTGGCGGTGCAGCCGACGCCGCGCAGCGAAAGTACCGTGGCGCCCGGTGCGGATTCGGCGGCGGGATAAATTTGCGCCACTTCGCGGCCGACCATGAGTCGGATGAGACCGGCTTCGTTGATGTCGCCCACGGCGTGGGTGCCGACGCTCTGGCCGTCGCGGAGCACGGTGACGCGGTCGGCGAGGGCAAAAATTTCTTCGAGGCGGTGCGAAATATAAATGACGCCGACACCGTTTTTGCGGAGGTCGCGGACTACGGCGTAGAGGAGGTGCTGTTCCTTTTGGGTGAGCGAAGCCGTGGGTTCGTCCATGATCACGATGCGGGCGCCGGAGCCGATCGCGCAGGCAATTTCGACGAGTTGCTGCTCGGGCATCGAGAGGGCGCGGACCTCGGTGTCAGGTGCAATGGCGGCGCCGATGCGGTTGAGGAGAGCGGTGGCGCGCGCGCGGCAGGCGGTCCAATTGACGCGGGCGTGTGCGCTGGTGGCGTCGAGGCGGAGGGCCAAATTTTCGGCGACGGTGAGATCCGGGAACAGCGCAGGTTGTTGGTAAATGCAGGCGATGCCTAGCGCGCGCGCGCTGGCGGGCGAGAGGTCGGCGACGGGTTGGCCGGCGAGCGAGATCGTGCCGCCGTCGGGGGCGTGGGCGCCCGTGACGATTTTGATCAACGTGCTTTTGCCGGCGCCATTTTCGCCGAGCAGCGCGTGGACCTCGCCGGCGTGGAGATCAAAATCGACTCCGCGCAAGGCTCGCACGCCGCCGTAATTTTTTACGAGTTGGCGAAGGGCGAGGAGCGGGGATGACATGCGAGACGGGGTTTAGCAGGCGAGGTTGCTAAGTTCGCCGCAATTTAGCCAGCCGAAGGACAGTCCGAACGGGAGTTTCCGGCGTCGCGCAGCGCAGCGAGATCGGGGTCAGTTTCGGCGGCGATTTTAAAGTGCGGCTCGAGGGCGATGGCTGCGTCGACGCGGCGGCGGGCTTCGGCGATGTCACCGCGTTGGCAGGCGTAGCAGCCGAGATTAAATTGGATCGTGGGCTCGCGCGGGTGGCGGAGTTCGGCGGCGCGGAGGATGGCTTCGGCTGCGTGCAGGGATTCGGCCCGGCGGGTGGCGTAGGCGAAGGTGATCCACGCGTCGGCGTTGGCCGGTTGGCGACGGGTGAGTTCGCCGGCGGTGACGCGGAGCTCAAGCCAGCGAGATTGCGCGCGGAAAATTTCCATGCGCAAAGCGAGGGCTGCGTCGCCGTCGATCGAGTCGGGCGGAAGTTGGGCGAGTTCGGCGGTGGCTTCTTCGAGGAGGCCGAGCTCGATGTAACCGCGGGCGTGGGAAAGCAGCCAACGCGGTTGCATGGGACGGAAAACGGCGGCGCAGTTTAGGCGGCCTTGGAGATGCAGCAGTGCTTGTATTTGCGGCCGCTGCCGCAGGAGCACGGATCGTTGCGGCCGGGTTTGATGGCGGCTTTGGCGGGCGCGGGGCCGGTGCGCACGGGGCGGGTGTAGATCCAGCCAGTCGCGGGGTGCCGGCGGAATTCGGCTTTTTCTTGGAGGACGTACTCGTTGTTGGCGTCGACGTAGTAAGCGGAGAACTCGACGTAGGAGAGGTCGGGTTGGGCGTTGGGCTCGTGGGCGTGGATTTCTAGGCGCGTCCAGCCGATGGCGGGTTCATCGGGCAACTCAACGTAGGCTTCGCTGGCGGTGCCGGCGTAGGAGCGGTGGAGATGCGCGTAGTCGCGGGCGACGTGCGCGGTGAAACGCGAGCGCATGAGCTCTTCGGCGGTGGCGGCGGGACGCACGGCTTTGAGGATCGGTTCGCAGCAAAGCTCGTAGGATTTGCCGCTGCCACAGGAGCAGGGTTGTCCACGTTGCGGGGCCGGCAGGGCGGCGGGAAGTTTCGACATGGAGTCAGTCGTAGTCGCGTGGCTATGGCCGATGCGAGCCTGAAGCGCCGAGGCGCTTAGGCGGCGCGGTTGCGGTGCGGTTGGGTGTGGGCGGCGAGCGTGGCGAGTTCTGGCGTGAGTTGGGGGCACAGACTCATGAGCAGAAAGTCATGGAGCGGAGCAGTGAGGGTGGGCGTAGGCGCGGTTTTGGGCGTGACGGTGAAGCCGAGGATAGGGCTGCGCAAGGTGCGCGGCGGGGTAGTCGGTTGAGTTTGCATCGGGATGGCGTGTTTTTGGTTTTTTTGAAAAACCCGCCCGAGGCCGCACCGTGGGGGCCAATAAAAAGCCCCTCCGGTTTGGCACCGGAGGGGCGAAAGTCGTTAGACGAATCAGGCCCCCCGCGGCGCGCGGCGAATGGATACGGATACGACGGAGGCTACGACCACGGAAACGTGGGCGAGCGGGGAGGAGTTAATCGTCGTGCCGGAGAGGCTCATGAAGGAGCGCTCACCAAGGTCAAAGCGCGGGGCCGTGTCAAGCCCGGGGCTGACAGGGGAGCTTTCCGCGCGCGCGAGCCCTGAGGAGGTGGCGCGTGAATTTGTCACGGGTGCGCCGCTTGACAGCGGGGGAAGCGGACGACTATTCCACTCATCCCGTATGGACGTTGCTCTCGACCAACCGGTGCTGGTGTTGAATCGCCTCTGGCAGGCGGTCAACGTCATCGGCGCTCGTCGAGCTTTTGCGCTTTTGGCCCGCGGGCATGCGCATGTGGTGCATCATCACGATGATGATTTCCGGATGTTTTCGATGATGGATTGGATCGATTTCTCCGCGAGTAATCCGCCGGTCGAGGCCGTGGAAACCGTTCATACGCCGACCCGCACGATCCGTTTGCCGCGAGTGATCTTGCTCACGTTTTTCGACAAGTTGCCGTGCAAGGAACTGAAGCTCACGCGCGGCAATGTCTTCGATCGCGACAAGAATACGTGTCAGTATTGTTCGCGGGTCTTGCCGCGTGAGCAGCTCAATCTTGATCACGTGATCCCGCGCGATGCGGGCGGCAAGACGACGTGGGAAAATATCGTGTGCTCGTGCATCAAGTGTAATTCACGGAAAGCTAATCGCCTGCCGCACGACGCGCACATGCGCCTCATCCGCAAACCCGTGCGGCCGAAGTGGCGCCCTGTGATTTCACTCGTGCTGGGCAACCAAAACCAGCACGCCGCGTGGAAGGACTTCCTCGACGTCGCTTATTGGAACGTCGAACTGGAAGACTGAGTTGCACGTGGTGCGGCGCGGTGCGGTACGGCTCAGCGCGCTGCGGCGCGCGTCTTGGTTTACGCCCGCGTCTTGGTTCAGGCGGGCGGTTTCGATTTTTGGCGCACGAGCAGTAGTAACGTGGCGGCGGCGATGATATTGATCGCGGCTAAAATCAGGCGGGCGGGCAGGGGGATTTTGGGGTTGGCGACGAAGATCAAGACCAGCGCGCACACGATGAGCACGGTGCACGCGAGGTAGATCAGTTTGCGTTGGCGCGGAGTGGGCGCGTACGCGTCGGTCGGGGCGGGTGACGGCGTGGGGGCGGCGGGCGGGACGGTCATGGCGAAAGAAAAATTATGAGCGAGTGCGGTTTAAGCGAGGGGCAAGGTGAGTCGCATCGTGGTGCCTTCGGAGCTGCTTGCGAGGAGGGTGAGATCGCCGTGGTGGGAAATGAGGACGCGTTTAGCGATGGCCAGACCGAGGCCGGTGCCGCCGGGGCGGCCGGAGAGGAAGGAATCAAAAATACGGTCGCGAATGTTTTCGGGAATGCCGGTGCCGGTGTCGGCGAGATCGAGTTGGGCGACGGCGCCGGAATCGCGGAGGGCGACGTCGAGCGTGACGTGAATCGTGCCGCCGTCAGGCATGGCCTGCATGGCGTTGATGATGAGGTTGAGAAGGACTTGTTGTAATTGACCGTGGTGGCCTTCGACGACGACCGGGCGCGCGGGCGGCTCGAAACGGAAAGCGATTTTACTCTGCGCGAGTTTGAGGCGGAGCAGAACGAGCG
>Ga0114972_10003702_pt1 | contig 11425 bp, 10 predicted proteins | sample M_140807_EF_Meta_FD_87354 | JGI IMG/M metagenome (GOLD analysis project Ga0114972, IMG submission 87354) | Freshwater microbial communities from Lake Montjoie, Canada to study carbon cycling - M_140807_EF_MetaG | ecosystem: Environmental > Aquatic > Freshwater > Lake | place: Lake Montjoie... | reverse complement strand
GAATATCAACAGAGACCTGTTTCTTTTTTTTGTTTATTTTTAGGAGATTTTCTTCGTGAACAGGCACCAGTGCTTCTTTGCCTTTGTATAAAATGACACATAAAATTTGGTGAGGCTGCTCAATCACTTCAATAATTTCACCTAGATCCTGATTGCCATCTATCAAAGAAAAACCCAACAATGTTATTGGAGCAGATTTCTTTGTATACTTTTTAAAATCATTTTCTTCGAGCCACACTTCTTTTGGCGTTAATAATCTGGCAGCTTCTTTTGTGTGGATGCCTTCCAACTTAATCAGCGTTTCGGACTCGTTTTTAATAGAACAATTTTCAATAAAATATGGTATAAAATTGTCTTTAGGGTTTTCGATATAAATAGCTTCCAAATCTTTTAATGCTGTTCTTTTACCTAAATTATGCTGAAGAATTAAATGCCCTTGTAAACCATGGCTGGCAGCGAGTTTCCCTATTTTGAAATATTGTTGCATTGGTGAAATTTAGCTTTGTGCGCAATGTCTGCATCGAGGCTCATAAATATCCTTCTCACCAAGAAGAACCTGACTCTCGTTGGCAGTTTTCCTATAACTAACATTGGCAATATTGCCGCACTTCATACAAATGGCATGTAGCTTCGTTATGTAATCAGCAACAGCCAAAAGATTTGGCATTTGTCCAAATGGAACTCCCTTATAATCCATATCTAATCCAGCCACAATTACTCTAATGCCTTTTAATGCAAGTGTTTCACAAACTTCTGTGATTGAATCATCAAAAAACTGAGCCTCGTCAATACCAACCACATCTACATCATTTGAAAGCTCCAGAATTTTTTTTGCATTTTCCACAGGGGTTGATTGAATGAAATTGGTATCATGACTTACAATCTTTGATTCATGATATCTAGTATCAATAACAGGTTTAAAGATTTTTGATTTTTGATTGGCAATATTCACACGCTTAAGTCTTCTAATTAGCTCTTCCGTTTTTCCGCTGAACATACTTCCACAAATCACTTCAATCCATCCTTTTTTTTCTCCTTTAAAATTAGGTTCTATAAACATTAATAAATTATTTAGAATGGTGTCTGTAACTTTAGTCCTGATTTTTTACTTTATATATCAGCAAGTAGCAAATTTATAAGAACAATTCTATAACTTACAATAAAATTTATAATTTATGGATCGAGTGGAAACACTCTTAGAGAAACTAAAGGAACAAATAACTCAACAATGCCACATTGATGAGTTATTGCTAACCGCTCAGATGATTCAATCTGAATTGTTGCACCTTAAATCACAAGACAATCAAAATAATAGTCCTAATAATATTGCTATACATATTTCAGGAAACACTGAGAAAAAAACAACCGAAAGTATTGAGTTTATTTCTTTAAATATTAATGAAGAAGACGTTCTCGCTGAACTTGAGCAAATTAAAGAAGCAGCCGATGCAAAAAATAAATCAAGCATAAAAAACAAGCCTCAAATAAAAATTGATACAAAAGAACCTATCAATCCAATTGTAACCATTGAAATAAAAAGCACACCTCCTCCCGTAGTTGAATTACCCATTATAAAAGAAGCGCCTCCAATTGAAGCAGAAGAAAAATTAGTGGTGCCATTAAAAGTGGATGAAGAAGAAAATGCTTCACTGAACGAAAGCTTGAAGTATAATCAAAACACAGAACTGACTGAAATGCTTTCCAATGAACCTATTAAGGATCTGAAAAAAGCTATCGGCATTAATGATCGATTTTTATTTATCAATGAATTGTTTAATGGAGATGAAGTAATGTTTGAACGAAGCATCAAAACCATCAACTCCTTTTCAATTTATCCAGAAGCTGAATATTGGATTAGAAGAGAGCTAAAATTAAAACTAGCTTGGGATGAAAAAAATCCAATTGTAAAACAATTTGATCAATTGTGTAAGAGACGATTTTCCGCAATATAATTTACAATCATTTCTGTTGCTCCTGTGTTTTTATACACAAATTTTAAAGAAGCCTTTGACATCTTTTGTCTCTCTGATTCACTATTCATCAATATTTGAACAATATCTCTTAATTCATCTTCATTCTTTATACTAACTGCTCCCTCCAATTCTATCAACGAAACGGCTTCAGAAAATTTTTCATATTTCGGACCAAAGATTACTGGCTTACCATAAACTGCCGCCTCTAAAATATTATGTATCCCTTTATTAAAACCTCCTCCCACATAGGTTATATCTGCATATTGATACAATGAAGAAAGTAAACCGATGGAGTCGATGATTAAAATGTTGGATAATTTACCCACAGCATCTGTTTCTTTTAATTCAGAAAACAATATTGATCTTTCAAACATCTGCTGAAGTCTGCTGATGTTATTTGCATTAACCTCATGAGGAACTATAATGAATAAAAGTTCAGGATGTTGTTTTGTAATGGAAAGCAATAATGTTTCATCTTCTTTCCAGGTACTTCCGGCAACCAATACTTTTTTATTCCCAATAAATTTTTCGATACTGTCTATTGATTTTTTATGATTTGCAATTTCAGTTACTCTGTCAAATCTTGTATCGCCCGAAATAATAATTTTTTCTTGATCTACAATTTTGGAAACTAAAATAGCGGATGATTGGTTTTGCACAAATATGACATCAAAACAATGAATGATTTTTTTCCATATTCCTCCATACCATTTAAAAAAAGGCTGACTATTTCTGAATATTCCTGAAATCAATAAAACAGGAATATTGTTCTTTTTTAATTCAGTTAAATAATGAAACCAAAATTCATATTTTACCCATATCACCAATGCTGGATTAATTTGTTGTACCAATTTTGCGGCATTTGCTTCGGTGTCAACTGGCAAATAGATAACTTCATCCACAACAGGATAGTTTTTTCTAACCTCATATCCGCTTGGTGAGTAGAAACTCAATACAATTTTATAATTCGGATAGTTTTTTTTTAAGGCTTCCAATACCGGCCTTCCTTGTTCAAATTCTCCCAAACTGGCGCAATGCATCCATATTGTTTTTTCAGAAAAATTAAAACCGGGGAAAATCAATCTGCCATCTACCCATTTCTTTGCTTTAGCATTAAAAAAAGAGGCTGCAAAAATAATTTTTGAGTATACAAATATTATTAAATTGTAAAGTGCTTTTCCCAATGCATAGATTTTGCCCAAATATACAATCATGGCTATTATAAAACGCAGCAATTGTAGGATAAAAAGCACTAAAGCCGTATCTTTGCGATGCTTAAAATAATTTGTATATATGAGGCCTTTGCAAATGGTAGATACTAAACAACAGTATCTTAAAATCAAGGAGGAAATTGATTCGGCTGTTATTAATGTGATAGAAAGTTCGCAGTTTATCGGCGGAAAAGTTGTTAATGATTTTGCCACTAATCTTGCTGCATATCATAATGTAAAACATGTAATTCCTTGTGCCAATGGTACAGATGCCTTACAAATTGCAATGATGGCTTTAGGTTTGCAAGCTGGCGATGAAGTTATTACTCCCTCTTTTACTTATATAGCTACAGTTGAAGTAGCTGCTTTACTCGGCATTAAGCCTGTTTTTGTAGAAGTTGATACCAAGACTTTTTGTATTGATCCTGAATCTATTGAAAAAGCAATTACGCCAAAAACAAAAGCGATTATTCCGGTTCATTTATATGGTCATGCTGCCGATATGGAGAAAATTATGGCCATTGCAAAAAAACATAACCTTTTTGTAATTGAAGATAATGCTCAAGGAATTGGCAACAATGTTCTTTTTCAAGACGGCACTAAACACAAAACAGGAACTATCGGACACATTGGATGCACTTCATTTTACCCATCAAAAAATTTAGGCGCTTTTGGTGATGGTGGCGCCATGATGACTAACGATGATGAACTTGCCAAGAAGCTGGCTATGATTGCAGCTCACGGACAAAGCAAAAGATATTATCATGATGTTGTTGGTTGCAATTCAAGATTAGATGCAGTTCAAGCAGCTATACTCGACATAAAACTCAAGCATTTAGATGAATACAATAATGCAAGAAAAAAAGCCGCTGATTTTTATGATCAGGCTTTTTCTAATAACGACAAAATTGTAACACCATTTAGAGCTGATTATAATTCACATGTTTTTCATCAATACACCCTGATTTTAAACGATATAAATAGAGACGCTTTGTATCAGTATCTGGCTGAAAAAGGCATTCCATCTATGATTTATTATCCAGTTCCTGCGCATAAACAAAAAATGTTCAGCCATTTTGGAAGTGGCGATGTTCATTTACCTAAAACAGATTGGCTTACAGAAAGAGTTATTTCTTTGCCCATGCACACCGAATTGGATTCGGTTCAACAAGAATTTATTATAAATGCTGTATTGGATTTTATGAAACTATAATTTTAATAAAACAATAAAAAATAATTAAATGAAACTAGCAGTAATTGGAACGGGTTATGTAGGTTTAGTTACCGGAACATGCTTTGCAGAAACAGGAAATACTGTAACCTGCGTTGATATTGATGTAAACAAAGTCAATAAACTATCCAGTGGTCAGATAACAATTTTTGAACCTGGTTTAGAAAAGCTTTTCATCAGAAATCAAAAAGAAGGCAGATTATTTTTTACTACTGATATTGCTCAAGCAATTGCTGATGCAAAAGTTGTATTTCTTGCCTTACCAACTCCTCCTGGTGAAGATGGAAGTGCTGATTTGTCGTACATATTAGGTGTAGCAAAACAATTGGGTCAGCTTTTGAAAAAAGAAGACTTTAAAGTAATCATTGATAAAAGTACAGTTCCTGTTGGTACTGCAGAAAAAGTAAAAGCCGCCATCTTATCAAATGCTGCAGAAGAAATTGGTGATGCCTTTGATGTGGTAAGTAACCCAGAATTTTTAAGAGAAGGTGTAGCCGTGGAAGATTTTATGAAGCCAGACAGAGTGGTTATTGGTACTCAATCTGAACGTTCAATGAAAATCATGAATGAATTATACGCACCATTTGTTCGTCAGGGTAATCCGATCATTTTTATGGATGAAAAATCTGCCGAACTTACAAAATATGCCGCCAACTCTTTCTTAGCAGTGAAAATTAGTTTCATGAACGAAATAGCACAGTTGTGTGAAAAATTGGGTGCTGATGTAGATATGGTGAGAAAAGGAATTGGAAGCGATGAAAGAATTGGTAAAAGATTTTTATTTCCGGGCATTGGATACGGAGGAAGTTGTTTTCCAAAGGATGTGAAAGCATTAGGCAAATCAGCTCATGAGGTAAATTATGATTTCAAAATATTAGACGCGGTAATGGAAGTAAATGAATTGCAAAAACTTCATCTCCTTCCAAAAATTGAAAAATATTTCAATGGTGATTTAAAAGGAAAGCATTTTGCGATGTGGGGTTTAGCGTTTAAACCAAATACAGATGACATCAGAGAAGCGCCTGCGTTTTACATGATAGATGCGCTTATTGCAAAAGGAGCAACTGTAACTGCTTTTGATCCAGAAGCTATGATTAATTCTAAAGAAGTGTTGGGTAATAAAATAAATTTCGCTTCTGGAGAATATGATGCTTTGAAAGATGCAGATGCACTTATCATTGCAACAGAATGGAACGAATTCAGAACACCTGATTTTGAAAAAGTAAATAGTCTGCTTAAAAATAAAGTGATATTTGATGGTAGAAACTTATTTGATTTGCCACAGATGGAGCAACTTGGCTATCATTATGAAAGCGTTGGAAGAAAAACAATCGGTTAAAAAAATAAAATAATTAAAGTGAGAAACAAACGCGTATTAATTACTGGAGCTGCTGGATTTTTAGGCTCGCATTTGTGCGATAGATTTATTGCCGAAGGATTTGATGTAGTTGGAATGGATAATTTAATCACAGGCGATCTAAAAAACATTGAACATCTTTTTAAATTGAAAGAATTCGAATTCTATCATCATGATGTTTCAAAATTTATTCATGTTCCTGGAGAATTAGATTATATTTTACACTTTGCCTCTCCTGCAAGTCCGATTGACTATTTAAAAATACCAATTCAAACCTTAAAAGTTGGTTCGTTGGGCACTCACAATTGTTTGGGATTGGCATTAGCAAAGAAAGCGAGAATCTTAGTAGCAAGCACTAGTGAAGTGTATGGTGATCCGTTAGTTCATCCTCAAACTGAAGAATATTGGGGTAACGTAAATCCAGTTGGACCAAGAGGCGTTTATGATGAAGCAAAAAGATTTCAAGAAGCTATTACTATGGCTTACCATAATTTCCATCAGGTAGAAACAAGAATCATCAGAATTTTTAATACTTACGGTCCAAGAATGAGATTGAATGATGGACGTGCATTGCCTGCATTTATTGGTCAAGCACTAAGAGGCGAAGACTTAACTGTATTTGGCGATGGCAGTCAAACGAGAAGCTTTTGTTATGTGGATGATTTAGTAGAAGGTATTTACAGATTATTAATGAGTGATTATGTTTATCCAGTTAATATTGGAAACCCAGATGAGATTTCATTAAAAGATTTTGCTGAGGAGATATTAAAACTTACAAACTCTGATCAAAAAATTGTATATAAGCCGCTACCTGTTGATGACCCTAAACAAAGGAAACCAAACATCACCAAGGCAAAAGAAATTTTAGGCTGGGAGCCAAAAGTGGACAGAGCAGATGGATTGAAAATCACTTACGAATATTTTAAAACATTGACCCCAGAAGAATTAAACAGACAACCATTAGAATTCGAGAGTAGAAAATATTGATAAATCATTGTGTATGTATCAGGAACTTGTTGACAAAAAAAAATCATTAGCTGTAATCGGACTTGGGTATGTTGGCTTGCCAATCGCTTTAGAATTTGCTAAAAAAATAAAAGTAATTGGCTTCGACATCAATGCAGAAAGAATTGAGTTGATGAAAAAAAACATTGATCCAAGCAATGAATTAGAGTCTTCTGATTTTGAAAATTGTGATATTGAATTCACCAATCAATTAGCCGTTTTAAAAACAGCTAATTTTTTTATTGTAGCTGTTCCAACTCCTGTAGATGCTAATAATATTCCAGATTTAATTCCTGTTCAACGAGCTAGTGAAACAATTGGAAAGGTGATTAAGAAAGGAGATTATGTTGTGTTTGAAAGTACGGTTTACCCAGGTTGTACGGAAGAAGATTGTGTTCCCATTATTGAAAAATTCTCCGGATTAAAAATGAATGAGGATTATAAAATCGGATACTCTCCTGAAAGAATCAATCCAGGAGATAAAGAACATACAATTACAACCATAACTAAAGTGGTTAGTGGCTGTTGTAATGAAAGCTTAGATTTGATAGCAAAAGTTTATGAACTAGTGGTGAAAGCAGGCGTTCACAAAGCCTCTTCCATAAAAGTAGCTGAAGCCGCCAAAATAATTGAGAACACACAAAGAGATTTGAACATCGCTCTTATGAATGAATTGTCAATCATTTTCGACAAAATGAACATCAATACTTTTGAAGTGCTTGAAGCTGCCGGCACCAAATGGAATTTTTTAAAATTTCAACCCGGATTAGTAGGTGGTCATTGCATTGGCGTTGATCCTTATTATCTTACGTACAAATCAAAACAGCTTGGCTATGATAGTCAAGTTATATTAGCCGGTCGTGAAATCAACGACGGCATGTCAGCTTATGTTGCTAAAAAAGTGTTGCAATTCATCATCCAACAAAACGGAAATGTAAAAGAAAGCAAAGTGCTTATAATGGGTGCTACTTTCAAAGAAAATGTTAGCGACATCAGAAACAGCAAAGTAGCGGATGTTGTAAAAGAATTAAAATCTTTTTCTTTAGATGTTGATGTAACCGATCCATATGCAAGTAGTGAAGAGCTACATCATGAATATGGTTTTACTCTAACCAAAGAAATTGGCTCAGCATATGATGCAGTAATTATAACGGTGCCTCACAACGAATACAAAGAATTAACTGATCAATATTTCGCTTCGCTAACAAAGGAGCATGCACTTATTGCAGATTTAAAAGGCACTTTCAGAGGAAAAATAACATCAAGAAGTTATTGGAGTTTGTAAAATTAAATCTATGTCCAATTACACTTTTCACTCATCAAATATTTCCCAAGCGAGCTTCTTAGTAACCGGCGGAGCCGGTTTTATTGGCAGCCACATTGCTCTTTATCTTTTAAAACATGGCGCTAAAAAAGTAAGAGTGCTAGACAATATGGTCAACGGCTTCGATAAAAATCTTTCTATACTTAGCGCTTACCCGGGATTTGAATTCATACAAGGAGATATCAGAAGTTATGAAACTTGTTTATTAGCATGTGAAGGTATTGATTACATTAGCCATCAGGCAGCCCTTGGTTCCGTTCCGCGTTCAATTAAAGAACCTGTTTATTTTAATGAAGTAAATGTAAATGGCTTTGTAAATATGCTGAAGGCAGCAGTGGAAAAAAAAGTGAAATCATTTGTATACGCTTCTTCTTCCTCTGTATATGGCGACGAGCCGTCATTACCTAAAATTGAAAATAAAATTGGTAATTGCCTCTCCCCTTATGCTGCCACTAAAAAAACCAACGAGTTATATGCTCAGGTTTTTGCAAACATCTATGGCATCAAATTAATGGGTTTTCGTTATTTCAATATTTTTGGACCACGTCAAGATCCCGATGGGCCTTATGCGGCTGTTATCCCATTATTTGTGAAAGGCATCATCAACCAAACACCTGTTTACATCAATGGTGATGGTGAACAAACAAGAGACTTTACTTATGTGGACAATGCTGTTCAAATCAATATAAAAGGAATGCTCTCTCAAAATGAGGAGGCGTTTAATAAAGTATACAATGTTGCTATAGGCGAATCTTGCTCAGTGAATTTTTTATACAATGCTTGTGCGCAACAATTGAATAGTGATTGGAAGCCAGTGCATAGAGCGCCAAGAGCCGGTGATATTAGAAACTCCTTAGCGGATATTTCATTATCATCAAAACTGCTTAATTACGAGCCGGTAACAAAGTTCAGTGAAGGTCTTTTTGAAACAATCGAATTTTTCAAACAACAATATTCTTAAATTATTTTATGCCAATTATTACAACGGAATTCCCAAACCTCATCATTTTTGAACCCACAGTTTTTGAAGATAGCAGAGGATATTTTTTTGAAAGCTATAATGAAAACACTTTAGTACAAGCTGGTATTACTACAAAATTTGTTCAAGACAATCAAGCAAAATCATCTTATGGTGTAATAAGAGGAATGCACTATCAATTGAACCCAAACGCTCAAACAAAAATGATTAGAGTGTTGAGTGGCGCTATTTTAGATGTAGTGTTAGATTTAAGAAAAGGCTCCCCAACTTTCGGCAAACACTACTCAATTGAGTTGACTGCAGAAAATAAAAAACAATTTTATATCCCTCAAGGATTTGCTCATGGATATTCTGTTTTGTCTGAAACTGCAGAAGTCTTTTATAAGTGCGATGCCTTTTATCATAAAGAATCAGAAGCTGGTATTCAGTTTTACGACCCAGCTTTAAATATAGATTGGAAAATACCTGCTGATAAACAAATTATTTCTGACAAAGACAAACAGCATCCAACTTTTGAAGACTGTAAAAATAATTTTGTTTTAAATATTTAAATGTATCACATGGAGATTTTAGTAACTGGATCTAACGGACAATTAGGAAACGAATTAAGGACATTAGCACCTGCTCATACAGACGTTAAATTTGTATTTACAGATATTGAAGAACTTTCTATTGCAGATGCTGATGCTATTGAAAATATTTTTGCTGCACATTCATTTGATTACTGTATTAATGCAGCAGCTTATACTGCAGTTGATAATGCAGAAAGTGATGCCGATACTTCGAGACTCATAAACGCAACTGCAGTGGGCTATTTGGCCGAAGCTTGCAAAAAGTTCAATTGCAAATTCATCCATATTTCAACAGATTATGTTTTTAATGGCGACAATAAAGAGGGTTATGTTGAAGACGATTTAACAGACCCAATTAATGTTTATGGTTTAACTAAGCTAGAAGGAGAAAAACTTGCGCTTGAATTAAATCCGGAAACAATTGTAATTCGTACTTCTTGGGTGTATAGTTTTTTCGGGAAGAATTTTGTAAAAACAATGATGAAGTTGATGCAAGAAAGAACTGAAATAAACGTGGTGGCAGATCAAATTGGAAAACCTACATACGCCGCAGATTTAGCAGCAGCAATTTTTGAAATCATATTTTCTTCAAACCAATTTATTCCAGGCATTTATAATTATTCTAATCAGGGAGTTATTTCTTGGTTTGATTTTGCAACTGCCATAAAAGAAATTGGCGGCTACACTTGCCAGATAAATCCAATTCCAACAAGCGCCTACCCTGTTCCTGCAAAAAGACCAAATTATTCTATTCTAATTACTGAAAAAATAGAATCCACTTATGGCATTGAAATCCCTAACTGGAGAACTAGTTTAGAAAATTGTATGGGGCTTTTAAAATAATTTTTTCTCACCTCAATTCTCATAATGAATGTATTTTCTTTAAAAAGTCGCATCATCGTTACTTGTAGTAACAGACTATCTCCATTTCTTCAAAAAGAAATTATCGACCTTGGCTTTACACCTGTTCGCGTTTTTAAAACCGGTGTTGAACTTTTTGGCGACATGAATGATTGTATTGTTTTAAACTTACACCTTAGATGCGCAAGTCAAATTTTATTTTCTTTAAAAACATTTAATGCTTACACAGCAACCGATTTATATAACTCTCTACTAGAGATCGAATGGGAAAACATTATCCCAAATGATGAATACTTTTCTATTACAAGTAATGTTAGCAACGAAACTATTACCAATAATCTTTTTGCAAACGTGAAAGTGAAAGATGCAATTGCTGATAGATTTAGAGAAAAAAAAGGCGAACGCCCTAACTCAGGTTCAGAATTAACAGGTGTTGTTATTCATTTGTATTGGAAAGAATCTACTGCAGAATTATTCTTAGATACTAGTGGCGAAACATTATCCAAACATGGGTACAGAAAAATTCCGGGTAAAGCACCAATGTTAGAATCATTGGCTGCTGCAAATTTATTGGCTGTACAATGGAATCAACAAACTGCATTTATCAACCCTATGTGTGGCTCGGGCACCATTGCTATTGAGGCCGCTTTATTGGCATCGAAAAGAAAGCCTGGCCTTTATAGAAATAATTATTCTTTCATGCATGTTTTAGGGTATGATGAAAAAGTGTATGAACAACAATTACATGTTTTAGAATCAATGGTTATAGATTCTATTCAATGCAAGATCATTGCTTCAGACATTAGTGAAGATGCAGTGAACATTGCTAAAGTAAACGCAGGCATTGCAGGTGTGGAAGAAATGATACAATTTGAGTGTTGTGATTTTGCTTCAACTACTATACCCGAAAGT
>Ga0114972_10003701_pt1 | contig 11427 bp, 11 predicted proteins | sample M_140807_EF_Meta_FD_87354 | JGI IMG/M metagenome (GOLD analysis project Ga0114972, IMG submission 87354) | Freshwater microbial communities from Lake Montjoie, Canada to study carbon cycling - M_140807_EF_MetaG | ecosystem: Environmental > Aquatic > Freshwater > Lake | place: Lake Montjoie... | reverse complement strand
CGGGCACGACCCGCGGACGGCTCAGTGCGGCGTCACCGTGCCGAGCATCCCCACCAGGTCTGGGCCATGGACTTCCAGTTCGATGCCACCGCCGACGGCCGCAGGCTCAAGTTCCTGAATGTGATCGACGAGCACAGCCGCCTCTGCCTGGCGATCCGGGTGGGCAGGCGCTGCAAGGCCAAGGATGTTGTGGCGGTGCTGGAGGAGCTCGCCAGCGTCTACCCGGCCCCGGCGTTCATCCGCAGCGACAACGGTCCGGAGTTCATCGCCCAGGCCCTACGGGACTGGTGCGAGGCCAGCCCCACCACCAGCACGGTCTACATCGAGCCCGGATCGCCGTGGGAAAACGGCTTTGCCGAGTCGTTCAACGGCCGATTCCGGGATGAGTTCCTCAACACTGAGCTGTTCACCACAGCTCCCGAGGCGCAGATCCTGGCCGATCGCTGGCTAACGCAAGGGCTAAGTACCTTCAGGCCGCATTCGGCCCTCCAGGGGCGTACGTCCCTGGAGGCAGCTCAACAGGGAGCTGCAGCATGACCACACCCACCCACTCTCATAATGCCTGGACCGACAAAGGGGGTCACGTCAAAGCGAGCAGCGAGAGCGATCGATCAGCAAGCAACCATGACCTGAATGCCTTTCTGGGCAGCCTGCGGTTGCTGTGGTGGCAGAGCGAACCTGCCAAGCGCGGAGGCTGGGATGTGCCAAAGCGCACCTACCGCACGCGAGTGGATCCGACCCTGGGGTGTTGGCCACTGGTGTTGCCGTGGCTGATGGCCGATCCCTTGCTCACATGCCAACAGGCGATGCAACGGCTGGAGCAGGAACACCCTGGGCTGTATCTCGGCAGCCTGCGCACCTTGCAGAGGCGGATGGGTGAGTGGCGCATCACCCATGCCGAACAGGTGGTCGGCCAGCAGATGGGGGCAATCCGGGAACAGGAAAACAGCCAGCTCAACAGCAAGAAGCCAACGCCGGCCGGGCGTCAACTAGATAGGTAACAATTCGCATGAGTCAACGCGCACCAGCCCACACCGGCGCTGGAATCGACGCTGCGGATCACGGCCAGGATCGACGCTCTCTACCTGGACGATCCCTGCAACGGCAGCCGCCGAATGGTGGGCTACCTGGCCAGAGATGGGATCCCGATCAGCCGTAACCGGGTGCGAAAACTCGGACGCTGCAATGGGTTACAGGCGATCTACCAGAAACCCCGCTCCACAGATCCCGGGAATCCATCCGAGCGATTTCCATGCCTGGTGGATCTCAGCATGGACACGGAAGGGGATCAGGTCTGGGCCACCGACATCACCTACATCCCGCTGCAGAAAGGGTTTCTGCACAGGAGGCGGTCGTGGAACTCATTTGCAAGAATGTGCTCTGCTGGAGGCTCTCCAACAGCCTTGACACGGAGATTTGCCTGAATGCTCTGGAGATAGCGCTCTCTGCTGGCGGAAAGCCAGAGATCTTCCATTCAGATCACGGTTGCCAGTTTACCTATGCTGAATTCGTGGCCAGGCTGCGGATGGAGGAGATCAAGATCAGCTGGTCAGGAAGGAAGCGATGCTTTGACAACATCCTGGTCGAGAGACTGTGGCGCACGGTCAAGTATGAGGAGGACTACCTCCGTGACTACAGCGATGGTGGGAGGCTGAAATTAACCTGTCCCGCCTCTTGTGGAGGTATTGCCATGTAAGACCCCACAGCTCCCTTGGAGAAAGAACTCCCCATGAGGTCTACACTGAAACCGAACCCTGTTCCTCCTGCCCGGGGTTAACGATGTCAGGTGCCAGAACTGTCCAGTAAAAGGCACCTACCTTAAGGTATGATCAGCTCGGGGCAACACCCCCTCCATCTAAGAAAGAAACTTCTCCCGTTTGGCCTGCATCTTGGCCGTCGTCAGCTCGTAGCCCGAGAAGCAAACCTGCTTGCCGCCCATTACCCCAGTCCTTGCCAGCGATCACAGAGCCATTGTCCCGCGAATGGACTGGGTTTTCTAGAGTCTCTCTAAGCGAGAGACGAAGGTCAAGATACATATTATTATATCTCCCATCCCAGCCCGGCATTAAAGCAAGATCTCCTCGCTCACCCCATTCTTGGTATCGCCCGCTACAGCTGGTTGCGAGAGCTCCATGATAAAGATAGATGAAGTTTGCATGATTACTTTAGGCTTTTAACAGCCTTGCAAGCCCGCCCCACGCAAGGGTAAAGTAAGATTCGAGGTAAACGTTATTTTAGCACATGAAGCAGTCAATTCTCAGCATTCGGGATGCAAACGCATTAACTCAGCAGGGTCGACATTTAGAAGCGGCCTCAATATATGCGAAGTTATTATTCGCCAATCCCGATCTTGCGTGGTCCACGATTGTCGGATTTGAACGGTGCCTAAATAATCTTACCACGGCGGAGGACTGGGCCGAAAGCTATTGCGAAGTCTCTACTGAATTGATTTCCGACGCAGAGCTTCATGACGATAAGAAATCACCAGAGTCCTCGTTCCTATTAGGCGTACTTCAGAAAGCGTGTCAACATCCATGCGCTATTCTTCGCTTCAAAAAGGCTCCATCTAATCCCGGCGATATTCTACTAGGGTTGGTCCATCGCCTGCTCTGGAGAAGTCGACTTGTCATTCCTCTCCCCCTGCGATATGCGGCCACCTCTGAAGCGGAAAAATATGTAGCGAAATACCCGCTTTGGCCTAACAGCACTCAATCAACTGAGTCAGCTTTTCTGATTCGGCTCAGCTCAATGTCCCTCCCTCTAGAGGATCTTATATTAGCAGCTGACTCTCATGATATCGTCGGCATAGAAACGTCGCCGAAGCGTACACCCGATAATCAAATTTGCCAATTACAGGGACCAATTAGCAAAGATGAAATTGAACTACTTTGCAATCTGATCGATTTTCTCGCCGAAAAAGGGCATAAGCGGAAAGAGCTCTTGACTCTTGTAGACCTTCTCACAGATAATCATGAGCATTATATCAACAAGGAATCACCTTTGTCCACTCTCGTTGAACATCCGCCCACCGATGATGGCACAGGTAATTCGTGGATAGATGTTGCTGTTCATCGCGGGCTATTCTGCGAGACCTTTTATCAACGCACTAATCCTGATCTTTCTCTTGACACCAATTTGAGCAGCCATTTCATTTCATTTGGCTGGAAAGAAGGCAGGGATCCTAGTCAGTATTTTAGCGTCAATACCTACCTGACAATCTACCCAGATGTGGCAGCTAGTGGAATGAATCCTTTGGAACACTACATCATCCATGGAAGTGATCGAGCGCGATTTCCAAGCAAGATCTTCGAAAAAGAACGAAGCTCCCACGCGGAAGCTATTGACTTGGCATTGGTGGAGCCCCCAGATAGTTTCATTCTAAACAAGCTAAAGATCGCCGTCTTGTTGCACATCCATTATCCAGAGATTTTACATGAAATACTGCCCCATTTGGCTGCATCTGCTGCCGATTACGACCTTTTAATTACCTCCACCTCGGACCTTGCAGCAAACGAGATCCATGCCATCTCAGCTGAATACTCCCTGCGCGGCCGAATCTTTGTCCGCATCGTGGAGAATCGCGGGAGAGATATTGGAGCGTTTATCAATGAGTTTACCGATATTTACCAAGATTATGATTTTATTTGCAAGCTACATGGAAAGAAAAGTCCACACCTTGATCATTTTGGCGAAACCTGGCGACGCTATCTGATTGCCCTTAGCATCGGCAACGACGAAATCGTTCGCAGGGTAGCCTTCTTCTTTACGATTAGTCCTCAATTAGGTGTGTTTGCTCCAGTTCCTTTCAAGGGCACTAACAATTGCGACTGGGCTGACAACCTGCCAATTGCCAAGGAATTGGTGGCAGATATAGATCGCGAAGCGGCCGATCGCCTAGGAGACCAGCCCCTGCGCTACCCCTCTGCAACAGTGTTTTGGTTTAGGCCCGAAAGCCTTACAGATCTCTATCAACGCTATCCGTCTGAATTTTTTCCCTCCGAACCCTTGCCTGTTGATGGGACTGTCGCACACGCACTAGAGCGACTGATCCCCTTCTTTGCCCTGCAAAAAGGATATCAGTTTGGTTGCTATCGGCATCGCCGAAGCCACCTTGAGTGGAGCGCGGAATATCCAGTTCTTACTTTCCTGCAGGCCCCTCGCCCCGTTGGTCGACGGAAGGTTCTATTGTTCTCGCACGATGCCTCAAACACTGGGGCCCCAAGGACAGCCATCGGCCTGCACAGGGCCCTAAACACCAGCGGGGACGTAGATTGCCTTGCGGTTGTACTTGGTAGTGGTCCACTGGAAGAACGCTTCCATGAAGCTGGCCCCAGTTTGATTCTGCAAAACGGCATAAGCCTTGATGTATTAGCCGAAATCCTAGAGATTGCACCAAGGGATGTGACCGTAATTTGCAATACCGTAGTGACAGCCGGTGTTGGCGAGGTCGCTCGTAACTTTGGCCTCCACATCGTCTCGCTAGTCCACGAATATGCATCCGCGGGATTTTGGCCACAGGATCTTTTTCGCAAGGCGCTTGAAGCCGATGTATGTGTCTTTCCAGGAACATCGGTTCTGGAATCAGCTGTCACATACTGCGGCAAGATTCCCGCCCATGATTGCGTACTGAGGCCCCAGGGGTTGTACCGCGACGACTTCCCTCGGTTCACTCGCGCTGAGGTACGTGAAGGTGTGCTCAACGAGCTGGGCCTGGAAGATGAAACGACCATCATAATGGGCTGTGGCATGCTTGAGAAGCGTAAGGGTTTTGATATTTTTATTGATACAGCCGAATGCATGCTGAAAGCGATGAATGAGGCGACAACAGCCAATGGTTCAAGCGAAGATTCCTTATTTAATAGCCAAGATCCCCAAAAAATCGCATTCCTATGGGTAGGGAGTCTCCCACATTCTGACCTTGAGGATGCTCAGACACAACTGGATAGAATTGCTTCGTGCCCAGTTCTTTCCCGCTATGTCCATCTTCTCGGTCAAGTTCCTGAAGCTGATCGCTATTTTGCGGCTGCAGATATCTTCTTTCTAAGCTCTCGTTTTGACCCTTTTCCCGGAGTTGTTCTTGAAGCCATGGCGGCAGGTATGCCCATAGTTTGCTTCCGCGAAGCCACAGACGTCACCGACGCATTTATCCCACCCTGTGGAGGATATGCCCTCAATCAAATTGACTCTAGAGAGGCCGCGTCTGTGCTACTAAAACTTGCCTCAAGCCCATCATTACGGATGGAGATGGGGGACTTTGCGAGACGTCGACTTCGTAGTCACTACAGCTTCGCCTCATATATGAGCATGCTGTTGCCACATTTGCTCAGGAATAGTGCTTCAGCGACCTTAAATCGACAATCACATCATTCTGTCCATCCATTCTTCTCGATCGTTGTGCCTGCCTTCCGCACACCCCTCACTTTCCTTCAACAGCTTATCTACAGTGTTCTTCACCAGTCATATCCTGATTTCGAATTAATCATCGCCGGATCCGAACTTGATCCGATGGTGGCTGAATTTTCGAAGGCTGCAGCAAGATTTGATTCAAGAGTCAAGCCCATATTTCTGGAAAAAAATCGGGGAATTGCTGGAAATACAAACGCAGCAATCGATCAAGCTACTGGCACGCATGTCTGTTTTTTGGACCATGACGACCTTATTCATTCGCATTGTCTACAGAGGGTCTCAGACGCGATTATACGCATGAATCCAGATTTTATTTTTACAGATGAGGACAAAGTTGACGCCAGTGGCGCAAATTTCCACAGTCCGGTAAGGAAGCCAGGCTTTAATCAAAAGCTGTTGGAACGCAACAATTACATCACTCACTTCACTGTTGTGAGCCGGAGGGTCCTTGATATTATTGGAGGGGTTCGTTCGGATTATGATGGGGCTCAGGATTATGATTTCATTCTGCGGGCCACTGACGCATCAGAAGCGATTTGGCATATCCCTGAGGTTCTTTATCACTGGCGTGAATCTGAGCAGTCCACATCGTCCGGGCAAAGCCAATCTAAGCCCTATGCAGTTGAAGCGGGCCGCCTGGCATTAGAGGATCACCTACTGCGATTGGGTCGTCATGATGAGGTGGTTGAGAATTCAGATCAAGATTTTGTCTATAAAATCATCCAAAAAGCTTGTCTTTGATCAAGCATTTGCTACAAGGCTACCTAGGGTTTTCTCCTCAATTGGACAGCCAGCATTGGATGCGGTCAGAGGGGGGGGGGTGCCCTAACGATGTCTCAAGCACTTTCTTTCACTTACGATCCATGCATCGAATAATCAGAACAGCTTTCTCAAGGCCGTACCCGACGGTCGTTACGGCCGCGTAGTCTCAAATCCGCAGTCTTGTCTGATGATCGTGGGGTCTCTGGGAGTCCTCTTAGGCCACTGCAGCTCAGCGCAAAGCCAACCTGGTCAGTTAAGCGCTGGCGAAAAACTGATGGACGTGATCCATGCCGCAATACTGTGGAATTGCCTCGTAGTTGACGATTCATTGCCCCTTGGTCACGCCGAGGCATCAAGACGCGATGGTTCGACCAAGGCGGAGTGCCCGCATTTGGCCGGAGCATTTTCCATTATTAACGATCAAGGTGCTGTGGTCCACCAGTCGGTGTATCGCCGCAATGATCATGTCGCTGGGACCGATGGGGCCTGATTTCCACTTGTCCTTCGGGCCTGGATGACGTAATATTCGCATGAAATTATCTTCTAGCAGGCTGACTTTGGCAAGCGCCATGACCGTAGCATCGGATGCATTCCTGGGTCCGTCGGGAATGACTTTGGAAGCCAATCAAGCCATTCATTGGACACAAAATTAATTGAATCCCATGGCATCAAACCCTTACAAAAACCTCCCCGCAAGCGCATTCTGGAAAACAGGTGTGGCCGAAGAAAGTCCCTATTCAATTCAAAATATCTATAAAAAAAAGTTTGATCTTTCGGGTGATTCGCGGATTGCCACTGCAGGATCCTGTTTCGCGCAGCACATATCCCGAAAACTTAAGTCAAACGGATACAATGTGCTCGATGTGGAGCCACCTCCGCCTGGACTTACCAATAATCTTCATCAAAGGCATGGTTTTTCGATGTACAGCGCTCGTTATGGAAATATATACACTGTTCGCCAACTTCTGCAACTCGCACAAGAAGTGGCTGGTAAAAGAGCGCCAGAAGACTACGTCTGGGAAAAAAACGGAAAATTTTTCGATGCCCTGCGACCAGCCGTTGAACCAGAAGGGCTCGATTCAGCCGCCGAAGTTGTCGCCCACAGACACCATCACATTTTACGGGTCACTCAACTATTTAAGACTCTAGATGTTTTGATTTTTACCTTTGGACTCACTGAGATGTGGGTACATCGCAAGTCAGGCACCGTTTATCCCACGGCGCCAGGGACGATCGCAGGCGAGTTTGACTCCGATCTGCATGACTATCAAAATGCTACCTTCGCTAATATAATCGAAGACTTTATTGAGTTCCAAGAGCTCCTTGTATCAATGAGAGCAAATCGCCCTTTTAAAACAATTTTAACTGTTTCGCCAGTTCCTTTGACTGCAACGGCTGATGGCAAGCACGTCTTAGTGTCAACTACTTACTCCAAAGCAGTCCTGCGATCAGTAGCCGGAGAACTTTCAACTAGATACAGTTATATTGATTACTTTCCTTCCTATGAGATTGTTACCAATCCGCGATTACATGCCACCTCATTCACCGAAAACCTTCGATCTGTGCGCAAGGAGACTGTTGATATTGTTATGCAACATTTCGTTCAAGAACATCCTGCGATAATTCCAGCTAGCATCGAGGAAAGATCTTCATCCCTTCATTTTACAAATCATGATGATGAAGCGATTAAATGCGAGGAAGCTTTATTAGAAGCCTTTGGATCATGAGTAGAATTCTTGCGCTCGGCAACAGCCATCTCGGTTCGTTTAAATGGGGCATTGATATTTTAAGATCAGACGGTGAATCTTTGCCCACGATAGATTTCGCGGGCATTTGGGAAACAGGCTTTCGGCATTTATACTTAAAGGGATCGCAAATTGTCGCTCCAGACTGCATTCCAGCAAGCAATAATCCAAAGCAGTTAAACTTAAGAAAAGCATGGGCGATTGCGGGTTCTGACAAAGTTCCCGATCTCAGCAACTATGATTATGTTTTTATATTTGCCTCACCCTGCAAGCTAGCGCCAATACTGTATTATCGATTCCCATCTATTGTGCCCATGTCGGAGAGCCTTCTCTTTGATGTTATAACCAGTAATTACATTGAAGACAATCAATACGACCACATAAGTCCCTGGCAATTTCACGTTGCGAAGATAATCCATCAAGTCTTGGCATTTAATCAAAACAACGTGTTTTTAATCGGCGGGCCTCTGCCAATCCAGAACAAGGAAATAGAGCTAACTGAGCAATATCGGAATAATCTCATCCAATCAACATTATTAAGCAATATTCATAGTCAAAATGTTGCCAGAATAAGGCGCCTAAGCGACAGCTCGATGCAGAATGATTTTCTTGGCATGCGTTTTATATTACCACCTGAGCACTTGCTGTGCGATTTTCAAATATCAACAAAAGAAAAGTTTTTAGGCAACAACCAGTGGCACTCAAATTCGAGCTATGGAGTAGAAATGATCAGGCATTTTATGTGTCTTGGTCTTATTTAATTGCCTGGAGCCTCCCGAGACAATCCAAATCGTTTGCAACGCAGTTGATGCACAGGCAGTTTTCAGCGGCAGAATTTATGCTAATTGGCTCATTTGAGCCCATGAATTGCCCGGAGTTATCCACACTTATCGGAAGGCAGATCGTCACCTGCTGGTACAGCACCTCGGCACGACTGGCTATGTACCTCTCCTTGTCGGAGCCTTGTTGTCGCGTCCTGAGTCCCGCTTATTCTTGGCGCTGACGTGGAATACGGAAGCCGGTCCAGGGTGAATGAGAGTTCTCAGCCGACCAGACTGGGCCGGGGACTCGACCATGAAACGCACCAGGCACACAGCGGAACTGATCATCCGCAAGCTCAAAACCGCCGAACAGTTGATCGCCCACGGCAAGACCGTTTCCGACGTATGCCATGTCATGGAGATGACGCAACCGACCTACCACCGCTGGCGGCAGCAGTATGGGGGCATGGAGGCCGAGGAGGCCAGACGGATGACTCAGCTGGGGAAGGAAAACGCCCGGCTCAAAAAGCTTCTGACAGAAGCCGAGTTGGAGAAGGCGATGCTCAAGGATCTTGCCGAGGGAAACTTCTGAGTCCGGAGCGTCGCCGCAGAGCCGTGAAGGTTCTGCAGGATCGTTAACGGGCTTCTGAACGCTTTTTATGTCGGGTGGTGGGGCAGCACCGCAGGACCCAGCGCCATGGCGGCAAGGTTCGACGCCACGGCTGATGGCCGCAGACTCAAGTTCCTGAACGTGATCGATGAGCACAGCCGCCTCTGCCTGGCCATCCGGGTGGGCAGGCGATGCATGGCCAAAGATGTGGTGACGGTGCTGGAGGATCTCACCAGCCTCTACCCGGCAACAGCGTTCATCCGGTCAGACACCGGGCACCGGAGTTCATTGCGCAGGCTCTACGGGACTGGGTGAGGCCAGCAATACGACCAGCACGGCTTACATCGAGCCAGGATCTCCGTGGGAGAAAGGCTTTGCCGAGTCGTCCAATGGCCGGTTCCGGGATGAGTTCCTCAACACCGAGTTTTTCACCACGGCTCCAGAGGCGCAGATCCTTGCCGATCGTTGGCGCTGGGAGTACAACGCAATCAGGCCGCACTCGGCCCTCGAGGGGCTGACGCCCCTGGAGGCAACTCAACAGGGAGCGGCAGCATGACCACATCCACCCACTCTCATAAGGCCTGGACCGATAATGGGGGTCACGTCAGAGAGGTCCAGCCTATCAATCCAATCTGAAGTGGTCTCCGCCCGAGACTCAAATGAGAATCAAGGCAGCGTCAAGGGTTGAAGAAAGATGAGGTTCGCTACGCAGACCCGGGCCTCTGATCGCTTAAAGTGATTGATGTCAAGAACCAATCTGCAAATGCCAAAGCTTCCTAGGGTGGGAATAATTTGTGCGGGCGTACTCAAAGAAGTTCCAAACCCTCAGGACCTCGACCTGAAAACCCTGGAATATCTTGTTGGGGCAAATACAGGCAACCTTGCGTTCACATATCCGATAGACCTTCTGATCGACAATAGTGTAGAGCGAATATCTTGGAATTTTGACATTGATAAGGCCAGGGAACGCTATGACATTCTCTGGTTTGCATGTGCCAATATGATTGGATCCCATGCAGATCTTGGTTGGGTTTCGGATCATCTAGAGAAAGCTGGACTTCCCGTGATCGCTGTAGGCTTGGGTGCGCAAAATCGTAGCATACAAAATATGGACATTGAAATCAATCCAGGAACGCTGCGCTGGCTGAAAACCCTTGAAACCCTATCGCCTTCATCATCTAATATCTTTTGCAGGGGAGATTACACTGATTCATTGTTGAAGCGCGCCAAGACGGGCTACTCCACTGCAGGCTGCTGCCCGTCTCTCTTCATTTCAGCTGACCCAAAACTAGGGGAGACAATCTTCGGCAATCGACACGATCCCGTCCTCGACCAACAACCCTTTATTGTTTATTCTGGATTCATAGGCAACAAAACCCTTTACCCTCTAGAACAAAGTCTTGTTCAGGTTTTAAACCATACCAAGTCTCCTGGCATCTATATTTCCCAACATGGTCATACGCTATTGAGCCTTGCCGAAAAACGTTTTCGTGATCAGTTGTCAAACGACGAGCTCTTGAAGGTCAAAACAATGATAAGACCAGATGATTCAAATCAAGATTTCCTTCACTGGTGCAATCTTCACGCAAGAACGTTTTATTCAATTGATGATTGGCTAAATGCATTAAAGCAGTACAGCTTTTCTTGCGGCATGCGCTTTCATGGCAATATGCTTTCGCTCCAGGCGGGTGTTCCCTCCTTGTGTATCACGATTGATTCCCGTTCGGAGGAAATGTGTAAATCGTGTCTGGTGCCGTCGATGAATGCTTTTGAATTCTCAAGTGTTAACCCTGAGACTCTCCATCGCATTTTCGATGCGAGATTCAATTCGGAGGAATTTGATCAAAATCGTGCTTTAAAAGCAAGAAAATTGATTTCTTTCTTGTTGGCAAATAACCTTTCACCTTCATTGCACCTCCAAAAAATTGCTAGCAGTTATCTGGGTGCGCCAGCCACTACTGGGCCATCGCATGATGTAGCCGTAGCGACCTAGGGAGACCCTGGAAAACCAAGGCCATTCGCGGGACAATGGCTCTGTGATCGCAGGCCGGGACTGGTGTGATGGGCGGCAAGCAGCTTGGCTTCTCGGATTACGAGCTCACCACGGCGAAGAAGCAGACCAAACGAGAGAAGTTTCTCTCTG
>Ga0114972_10003699_pt1 | contig 11428 bp, 14 predicted proteins | sample M_140807_EF_Meta_FD_87354 | JGI IMG/M metagenome (GOLD analysis project Ga0114972, IMG submission 87354) | Freshwater microbial communities from Lake Montjoie, Canada to study carbon cycling - M_140807_EF_MetaG | ecosystem: Environmental > Aquatic > Freshwater > Lake | place: Lake Montjoie... | reverse complement strand
TGCTGGGAATCCTTCTTATCAAGAAGATATTCCCGAGCCACAGAGTATCCATATTCTTAGTAAAAACAATTCGTTACATGCCTAAGCGCGATCTTGGCTCAGGTAATTCGAAACCATTCCTTGGAATGCTAGAGGGCTTCAAACTATCACCTTTTTTAAATGCATCGCCATTCGCATGATAAAGAGTGCCATCTCCATTTGAATAGGCCATGACTGTTTTTGTTTCCGCGTCGATCACAATGAAACGTCGTCCTTTTTCTGCTTGACCCACACAAAAATTTTCTGCGTCGCCTTTTTGTGGGAAAGATAAGTTAATAGAACCATCGGTGTTGACAACCGGTTCTACATAACCCGGTTTTCCGCCAAACATGTTATTATAAGCTAATACAATGTGCTTCTGCTCTTCTAGCGAGTCACATTGGAAGCTGGTATCTAAACCCGCATTAGGAGGAACAAGCGACCTTCGATGTTTTGCCTCCTGCTCCTCTGCTTCTAAAGCAGCCTGGTTCCGTATTGCTTCCTCTTCTTCAAGATGATTTCTAGTCATAATATTATCCTCAATATACAGCTCATTTAATCTTAGAATACAAAAATCATGTTGTCAAATAATTCGTTTCTGCGTTTTTCGTTTACGGAGAAATTTTAGAGCGATTGTTTAATACTAGTTGTATCAGCTTCAGATTTTCCCAAATTAATTTGATGGACCTTGTCGAGCATCGTTACTAGCTTTTCGAGATGAGCATGCTGAATGTCTGTTTCATCAGATTCAGCTAAGCTTTCTTGCTGGGTTTCTATTTCAGTTTGGATTAACTCCGATAGCTTCGTAAGTGTTTCTTTTGAGTGTTTGCTTAACAAATCATCAAATCTATTATTGTTATCAGCCACATCTTGCATCAAAGCTTGCTTTAAATCTGCTTTATGCTCAATGTGAGTTGTTGCAATCTGGGTTTCTAGTTGTTTTTCGGCCTTCATGGTTTGCATCAAAGCTTGAGAAATTGCTGCCGCCTTCTCAACATCCATCTCTCCTGTAGCAACAATTATATCGTAGTTATCCAAAGCAGATTGTAAGTCACTACTAGCCTTTATGACGGCACTCATTGCTTTGTTTAATCCTAAAACCGATTTAAAAGCTGCTTCAGTCATTGTAATATTGGTTGTAGCTGCATCTGTTGCTGAGTCTGCGGCACTTTTCAATTGACCACTAAGATCAGTCATGGTTTCAAGATTTTTCTGTGTCCGCGAAAACTTAGCGGTTTCATGAGCGGTTAATTGCTCTTGCAAACGCGCTGTTTTATTTTGATGAGCACTAGCGAACTTGTGTTTTTCCCCTTGTTGTACCAAAGCCAGGTTGCCTTGCTCTTCTTCTTTGATAACCCTAACATCTGATTGGGTTTGAGTTTCAGTCACTCTTTTTTGACTCAAAGCTGTTTCTTTATTTTTAATAATACCGGCTTCTTGTTCGGCTATTTGGGCAGCGTGCTCGGCTTCAAGTTGTTCTATTTCCTCTAATTTAACAATCCTTTCACGGGCATTTTGCTTGCGTTTTGAAGATGCTTCGCTAATTTTTGTGTCGTAGTCTAGCAAACTTTTGTGAGTCTCTGCTAAGTCTGGAATCGCAGAAACTACAAAAGCCGCGAACAAAACAGCGCCATGTTGAGCAAGAACGAGTGGATGGGGAAAATCAATGATTGCTTTTTGGACTCTGGTAGAAAAAGACAAAGGCATGTTAAGTTCCTTCTATCACAAAACGTATCCTTATAGGATAGACCAAAATCGATATATTTAGTAAATTTGTTTTTAATTGACTGATTAAGATTGAGCCTTGGCCCAACGAAACTCCGAAGGGCTGCTAAGAGTAAACGACATAAATAGTCTTTGCGAATGTTAGCAGCTAATCCAGAAGGGTGAGAGAAATACTCGCTTATTTACATCTTATATTTGAAGTCCAAGAACAATTGGTTGGTAGCGACATGTCCTGCCCAAGGATTGGTTAAGCTCAAGTTTTTGGTAGAATGAGTGTTATTAGCAAAGGCAGAATTGGTCGTATCAAACATACCACCATCGTAATAGCGGTAACCGACATCTAAGCTGAGGTGGGTGATAGGATGAATGCTGAGTCCGGCGCTTGCTTGCCAAGCAAAGCTATTGATAGCGACTGATGAATTGGATGTGATTCCGGGTTTAGTCGCAACCGATGACCCTGTTGGGTAAAAATTATCAATTTGATTGAGGGCATATCCCACCCCGCCTCCAATGAAGGGACTCAAGCTGACAGTTCTGATTTTATACCAATCGTGATCGGGATGTAAAAAGCCGCTGACCAATACAGCACGATTGTTGAGGTTCACAGTAGGATTAGATGGACTATTAGCAATTTTTCCAGTATTCGCAATTCTTTGTTGGTACATTTGGTAATTAAATGTTTCATGGTTGAGATACATCAAACTAACGTCTACATAATGCTGGACTTGCTTGCCAATTTCAAAGGTATAGAAGCCGCGATTAGCCAAATTACCGCTATAACCGCCTTCTACAGGGGTGTCCCATTCACTGGGGTGGACATTATTTAGCCCTGTTCCAATTGCCCCGTACCAAGGATTTTCTAAATCAGTGATCCCCATGGAAGCAGCATACAGTGAGCATGTTGATACCAATAGTAAAAAACCACATGTTTTCCTCATTCAAAACCTTCTTCTTATAATTGTTATTGTCCACTCAGTGGTGGCGCGGTATTTTATGATTAACTACCCCATTTTACCATAATCAAATAAATAATGAACTGGGTAGAGGCCAGCAGGATCTTGCTAATTTGCTAATTCAAAGTCAGTAGGCTATACCTTAAAAATATACTACCTAAACTGGGAAGAGTTCTATGCGTCCTCATTCGCACCATAAACGCGGTGATCCCGAGTACAACAACCCTGCTGCTAATCGTTTTCCAAAACCTGCCAAACGTCCAGATGGATTTTCAAGAGTTGCGTTTGTTTTGCATGGAGGTGGGGCGTTAGGCGCCTATCAATTAGGCGTAATGAAAGGCTTGATTGAGGCAGGCTATGTGCCTGACTGGATTTGCGCGACGTCGATTGGGGCTATTCAAGCAGGTATTTTTGTCGGTAACTTACCAGAAAACAGAATTGTAAAGCTTGAAGAATTTTGGCGCAGAATAACTACTTACACGCCTTTTGATATTCTAGGGCATAATCATTTATCCCTGGATTTTTTTAATCAAATTGGTTCAACTCTTGCAATTATGCTTGGGCAGCGCGATTTTTTTAGACCGCGTTGGTACTCTCCCTATACTCAAATTTCTGGAACACCGGATAAATTGAGTATTTATGATACCACGCCACTCCGTGAAACCTTATTGGACTTAATTGATTTTGATTTGTTGAATAATAGTCAGACTCGCCTGAGTTTGGGTGCGGTACAGATCAGTTCAGGCCTTTTGCACTATTTCAACAATATGAATTATTTGATTGGACCAGAACACATTATGGCAAGTGGCGCTTTGCCTCCAGGGTTTCCAGCCGTCAAAATTAATGATGAGTATTACTGGGATGGTGGCATTCATTCTAATAGCCCTCTCGAGGTTGTGTTTTCTGCTTTGCCACGAGCAGATACTTTATGTTTTGTGATTGATTGCTTCGGAGGATCGCCTTTCGTGCCAACTAATATGGAAGGGGTTGCGGAAAGGATGAAGGATATTGCATACAGTACGCATGCTCAAATGGTTTTGAAGAATCATATGGAACTATTTAGGCTTAAAACTGAACTACATAAACTCACGAAAACAATGGATCCTAAACAAATAGCTACATTGGAGCAGGTTTTAGAAAATGTTGGAGGGATTGAGCCTATACACATCACGGTTGTCCATGTAACTTATAGTTCAAGACTCCACCGCGGAGCCAGTAAAGATTATAATTTTAGCCAAGTAATCACTCAAAGAAGAATTGATGTGGGATATCAGGATATCAGAGCAGCCTTATCTGAATCGGAAAAATGGGATTCGCCTACTGCTAATCTGGAGTTAAGACTGTATGAGGCACCCAATAATTTATCACGGTTCGCACAGCCTAAAAATTATTGGAGAAAGTGATATGAAAGTACATGATATATTAAATACCAGTTTTTCCATGCCCTTAACTTCTCCTGCGTATCCAAAAGGACCTTATCAATTTATCAATCGCGAATATTTCATCATTTCTTATGAAACAGACCGAGCGGCGTTAGAGGCGGTTGTGCCGGAACCGTTGAAAATCATTGAGCCTATTGTGAAATATGAATTTATTAGAATGCCTGACTCTACAGGCTTCGGATCTTACACAGAAAGTGGCCAGGTTATTCCAGTAGAATTTGAAGGAGAAATGGGGACTTATGTGCATTCGATGTATTTAGACGTGCTATCTCCCATCGTTGCTGGCCGTGAATTATGGGGATTTCCTAAGAAATTGGCGACGGTGAGTCTAGGCGTAGCATCCGACTCGTTGATTGGACGGCTGAATTACGAGGGAATAGATGTCGCAATTGCTACTATGGGGTATAAATACAAGTCTTTGGACCATGAGTTGTGCAAAAAATCTTTAGAAGCACCGGGATTTTTATTGAAAATAATTCCCCATGTAGATGGCTCAGTGCGAGTCTGCGAGCTGGTTCGCTATAGGCTACAAAATGTAGTCATCAAAAGCGCCTGGTCGGGTCCTGCGGCTTTACAATTTTTTTCGCATGCTTTGGCGCCGGTAGCGGAATTACCGATTAAAAGGATCATTTCTGCTAGCTATATATTGACTGATTTGACTTTGCCTTATGGTGAAGTGGCGTGGGATTATTTAAAGTAATTTTAAGGAGGATTATTCATGAGTCTTAAAGGAAAAGTAGCCTTGATTACAGGCAGCGCTAGCGGCATTGGTTACCATGTTGCCCAAAAATATGTCGAAAATGGTGCAAAAGTAATCATTGCAGACAGAGATTTACAAACGGCTTCAACAGCAGCAAACAATATTTGTGCCAAAGGCGGAGAGGCTATAGGTCTCGCAATGGACGTTACTCAGGAAGATCAAGTGAACGCAGGGATTGCTGCCGCAGTCCAAAAGTTTGGCAGCTTAGATATTTTAATTAGTAATGCCGGGATTCAACATATTGAAGCGGTGGATAAATTATCTTTAAAGGATTGGCGTAATATGCTGGCTATTCATTTGGATGGCGCCTTTTTGACCACAAGGGCTGCTTTGAAAGTCATGTATGAACAAAAACGCGGTGGCAGCATTATTTATATGGGTTCTGTGCATTCAAGATTGGCGTCCAAATTAAAAGCACCTTATGTGACATGCAAACATGGTTTATTAGGTTTATCTCGCGTAGTTGCCCTAGAAGGTGCAGAACATGGGGTGCGCTCTAATGTCATTTGCCCTGGGTATGTACGCACTCCTTTGGTTGAAAAGCAGATTCCAGAACAAGCCAAAACCCTTGGAATTAGTGAAGAAGACGTTGTGAAAAAAGTGATGTTGGGTCAAACAGCGGATGGTGAATTTACAACATTAGACGATGTTGCGGCTGTAGCAGTATTTTTAGGTGGGTTTAACTCTAATGCGCTCACAGGCCAATCTATACTAGTTAGCCACGGATGGGGTATGGAATAGGGGAGATTCGACTATGTTAGATACAGAGCAATGGTGGCAATATCAGCAGACTATGTTGCGATGGTGGATTGATACATGCGCAGTTCACTCGCAAGAATGGCTGCGTTGGCTACCAGGTACATTAATGGGTAAACAAGTTCATGGCTTAAGTGAGGAACAGAGAGGAATTGTCACTGAGATTGCCGCAAGACATTCCGAAGTTCTACAGCAAATGCTGAGCCTTACTTTGCAAAATTTTTCACTTAATTCCGAAATGTCTGAGCGATGTATGGAGTTTCTGAATCGACTTATGGGTATTAAAACATAATTAACCATTGACGTCTGACTTGATAAGGATTAAGAATTAAAGATAGCGACCATCAGACAATGGTATTATGCTTCCAGTTATCAAGCTGTCCAAATCAGAAATCAATTTGCCTGTGATAGTGCTTATCATCGGCTTAGCAATTGGTGTATATCATTGGTTTTCTTATTTTATTCCGTTTACAAATAATGCATTTGTTGCCACCAATATTATGCAAGTTGCGGCTGATGTCTCAGGTTTTGTTACGAAAGTATATGTGAAAAATGGTCAAGCAGTTAAAGCTGGCGATCCACTCATAGAGGTTTACCCGGTTCCTTATCAGTTGGCCTATGAGTATGCCAAAGCAAATTATGAACAAGCGATAGAAAAAATTGGTGTGATTGAAAGAGAAACGAAAAAAACGCGAGATTTGCTGGATGCTGTTAATTATGAGCTTGAAACGGCAAAAATACGCTATCGACTCAAAGACAATCGCTCTGTGCGACAAGCGGTCCCTATGCTGGAAATTAAAGAGCTGGGATTTAGCTTGCACGCGGCAGAGAAAAAGCGGGATGCTTTACGCAATCAAATTGGGATTGAAGATCAACAAATTGTTGAGCAAAACAAAAAGGTCCTGGCTTTAAAAGCAACTATGGACAATGCCGAGGTGAATTTAAATTTGACCATTGTCCGGGCGCCATCGGATGGCTATGTTGATAATATGTTCCTATCCAATGGGACTCCCGTAAAAATCCATGAGCCTTTATTCTCATTTGTGGATACCACGAAATGGTGGATTCAAGCCAATTTTGATGAAACAGATCTGCGCCGGATTCGTCCTGGGGACCACGCGATTGTGTTTCTTCGGATGTATTATTTTCATCGAATTTTTCATGGAAAAATAGTGAATAATATTTGGCCCGCTAATCGGCAAAAAACAGCTTTTCGTTCCCAGCAACAAATCGTTCAGAATGAAAATGAATGGTTATTACTTCCACAAAGATTACCTTTACAAATCCAAATACTAGATCCCGATCCCAACTTTCCGTTCCATCCAGGAGCGAGTGCCTATGTCTATCTCAAAGCTCATACGCATAGTTGATCAGAATGATCCGCTCGGGATCTTTCGCGTTCATGGGATTAAAGTAGTCTATGTCTCTCTGGTTTTATTTGCCGTAAATGGGCTTATCGCTATCCCACATTCCTATTTTTATTTTTTTTATGTCCCGCTTACTGCCATGACTGCGGAAGTACAAGGGACGACGCTCCCACAAAAATATGTGTTTTTTAGTGGCGTTACTTTAGGCGCCTTATTGGTTATCTCTTTGTTTAATCTGGCTTTTCCGTTCCCTGTGTTCTTTTTGTTTTTCGCGTTTGTGATTACGCTTTTACTCTATATTTATGTATTACAAGATACAAGCAAACTATTTTGGGTACCGATTATTCTTAGTCTTGCTTCTTATTCTTTAAATAATCGGGCATTTAATGGCAATCCTTTTGAAATCTTGAATAATGCGATTACTATTTTTGTCAGTATGTTGGTTATTTTAGGTGCATTGGTACTGTTCCCCTTATCATTTTATTATCGCATTTGGTTAAGAGCGTTTCATCGCGTGGTGGATTTAAGTTTAAAAAACTTCTTAGTGTTGCAGACAGGCGCATCGACTGTGACAGATATTCCTGCGTATATTGTGCATCTGCGTATATATGCTGGCATGTTACCGCGCGGTTTTCCGACTTACTCTATCTTGAGTATGACGTTTCATATCCATAAGCTTTACTTAGCCAGTTGTGTCTATTGGGCACCTAAGCCATTATTTACAGAGCATGAAATTGCAGAGATTGTGGTTCATTTGCAACAATTAGTCATTGCAATAGAGCAGGAAAAGCCTTGTATGATTGAACCAAATCATACCAATAAGGTTCAGAAAATTATTCACTCATGGAATTATTGTGTTAATCACATCTGAGTATCGTACTATCAGAGCTTTGCAAATTTGCATTGTATTTGGGACAACTTTGGTTATTGAGCGCCTATTAAATTACAGTCGAGCAGGGTGGGTAGGATTCATTGTAATGATGATCTATGTTGGTTTTGATTCGGGAGCCAGTATTCACCGCACTATGCATCGATTTATGGGGTCGCTGTTGGGGTTGTTGCTCTCTTATTTTTTATGGAAGCTTGAGCTATTGGATTTTCGATTGGTGTTGGTTGTCATCCCAACCGTTATTTTTTTGGCCTTTTTTTCTTTATGTAAGTTTTACGCGTATCCGACAATTTTTACTGTGACGCTTACTTTTTTAGGTACTGCTTATTTTAATCCGGCAGACTACGATGCGTATTCTTTTTTCTTTGATTATTTTAAATCAACTGCTGTAGCATTTTTTATTTGTTTTGTGTTTGAAGGTTTGATCTTTCGATCAAGTCATTTAACAAAAAAGTTTTATAATGATCTACAGAATAGTATTATTAATGAATTGGACCATTTATATCATTTAGGGATTAAGCACCCGCCGAATCAAAATCATTTTTTACGGGGCAGCGCTGCTTGCCGAGTAAAAATTAATGAGTTGCACACCTTTGAACAAACGGCAAAGCATGATTTAGGATTAGAACAAGGTTTGGGCAATACCGAGAGTTTTCATGCATTAGTGAGCAGAGCGTTGCATGATATTCGTTTGTTATTTCTCCTTTCTTCGGATGCACCTTCCTCCTTAGATCATGCCATACAAGAGATGCTGCACACTTTAAAAACCGCTTTACGGCAAGAAGGCTTATGAAAAGACGCAGATTACGACTAGGATGTTTAGGCGCGCTGATTGGGTTGGCAGCTTGTACTATTGATAAGGACTACTCTTTACAGCATCCTGTCGAGATCTCAAAAAAATGGTCAACCAAGAACCCCTATATTAGTCGAACTGTGACCGATGCACGCCGGTTTGCTTGGTGGCATCAATATCATGATCCGACTTTAAATCAATTAATTGCTGAGGGTCTGAAAACTAATAATGATATTCAGATTGCTATGGCAAATATTGAGGCGGCAGAAGGGGAGTTAAAACGGGTAGAATTAAATTGGCTACCCACTTTGACAGCTAATTTGGGGTATTCATCCTTCCCCTATTTGGGTTTTCCTGGTGTCTTAGCGGTCGTGGCGCTACCGTTATACACGGTAAATATTTTCAATCAAATCAAATCACAGCAACGTTCTTATTATGATTTAAAAGTGACTAAGGCGATGCGTGATGGCGTAAAACTAACTATCATTGCAGATATTACTGCTGCTTATTTTAGCCATTTATCTCAATCAGAGCGGTTACAATTATTACGGCGCGTTGAGGATGATTTGGCAAAATCTTTACGGATTCAACAAGAAATGTATCGACATGGCATCGCATCTAATATCGAAGTAGATGCTGCACGTGCGCGTCTGAGGATGATTCAGGGTGAAGAAACTGTAGTTGAAAAGAATTTGGTCCTCACTCAAAACGCTTTACGTTATTTGATTAATCAAAATCCCCATCCTTTTCTATTCAAAAGACAATTTAAACACGTGAACACCCATCATATGGTAGTGGATTCATTGCCTCTTTCTGTTCTACAACATCGACCAGACGTGGTAGCTGCTGTCGATGAACTACGCGCTCTTCGCTCTGGAATTGGCGTCGCTTTGAGCCGGTTTCTGCCGGAAATTAATTTAGGGCTGGCGCGAGGAGATATTGCTACCATTCTAAACGGATCGACGTTGGGGAGTCCTATTCACTTTAACCAAGCCATCGCGTCGCAACCTTTGGTGACCTTGGCTTCTCTGGGCGAATTTGAGAATGCGCGGGGGCTTTCCAAAGTAAGTTATTATCGTTATGTGAATACTCTGCGCAAAGCATTACGTGACGTCGATAACGATTTGGCTGCGCATCGCTATGCTACAGAACGATTGGATAAAACTATCGAAGCGCAAGGAGATATTCGAGGCGCCTATCATTTGAATCGCGATTTATACCAACAGGGCTTGAAGAGTTATCTTCAGTTATTAGAGGAAAAAATCAAGCTGGATGAAATCAATATTGTGGTCAATAAGCATAAAATTGATCAGGTTTTAGCGATGATTCATTTATATGAAGATATGGCTGTGGGTTATGACTATGATAACAAAATACCGCAAAAAAAATCGTTTACTGCAAAGCGCCAAGAGATAGTCTATGAAAAAATATTGCCCTCTATTCTAGGACCTGCTTGATATTCAGAGATAAAATAAATGATGAAAATATGGGTTTATTTCGTATGTGCGTTGCTCTATAAGTTAGAAGTCCATGCTGTGAGATCCAATGAAGATTGGAGTGGATTTTATCTGGGTACCAAAATTGGGGCTGCTCTAGAGCAATTTGATCTGACTACTTCTGTTCAGCCCAGTATTTTTTTAAACTCCGCGAAAGCTCAGGTGATTAATAAGTGCAGACAATCAATCCCTCAATAGCAGAGGTTTTCTTATAGGCCTTTAAAGCGGTTACAATGCTCAAGCATTAAAAGCTTATAATTGCCAACAACTGGCTGGTGATGCGGCTTGTGGTAATCTCAATGAACTGTCCCAATTTTTAGCCTTGTCTGAAGCAGATAGTTTTAATTCTTTGCGCATAGGATTGGCATCACAGTATCAGATAACGAATCAATTAATTTTGACACCAGAAGTGGCCTATATTCCTCTTGTGAGTTTTAATGGCTTGGATAGCCATAATGCTCGTCAATTGCTTGGGCCTGAAAGTAGTAGTCAGGGTGACGGCACCAATACTCAATATACGTTAAATGCCAACACGAGTGCAGTCATTTTAGGTGACGCAAGCCAGTCCTTGAGTACCTGGGGATGGTCCATAGGAGCTGGCTTAGAATATGCTTTCAACGATCGTTGGAGTTCCAGTGTGGAATATGACTATATTGGTATGCCTAAACAGACCATCGCATTCCCAACTATTCAGTTAATTAATGAGCAGAATATGACTGTCAATCAATCAGTGAATTTGGGTAAATTTAGTGTTAATTATAAACTAGGTTTATGGACTGAAAGCTAATTTGGCTGCTTGCGTATTGATTTAATAATATCCATCACCTACAATGACTATTATGACTGGTATGACTAGTTTTAATCTGAAAAGAGGGCATGATGCACGTTTGGCAGCTACAAGAAGCAAAAGCAAAATTAACACAATTAATCAACCGCTCTAAATCAGAGCCGCAAATTATTTCACGCCATGGGGTAAACGAATCTGTTGTGATTAGTATGGATCAATATTTGGAGTTATGTGGAGCAAAAGAAAATATCACCACTTACTTTAAGAACTCACCTTTATATGGGGTAGACATAGCATTGGAACGCGATCAATCATCGTTTCGCGACACGGATTTATAATGTATTTATTGGATACGAATGTCATTTCAGAAACGATTAAAAAAGCACCTAATCAAGATGTGATTCGATGGTTGGCATCTGTAGATGCTTCACAATTTTTGTTA
>Ga0114972_10003694_pt1 | contig 11437 bp, 9 predicted proteins | sample M_140807_EF_Meta_FD_87354 | JGI IMG/M metagenome (GOLD analysis project Ga0114972, IMG submission 87354) | Freshwater microbial communities from Lake Montjoie, Canada to study carbon cycling - M_140807_EF_MetaG | ecosystem: Environmental > Aquatic > Freshwater > Lake | place: Lake Montjoie... | reverse complement strand
TGCAGCCTTTTTTATTGTCTTTTATATTTATTTATAATAAGAGCAAAACCGGATTTTCCATAAATTGCTTAAAGCTTAGCAGGAATTCGGAACCAGTTGCTCCATCAACAACCCTGTGATCGCAGGAAAGTGTTACTTTCATAATATTTCCAGGGACTACTTGGCCGTTTTTTATTACTGGAACTTGTGAAATGCCACCAATTGCCATTATACAGGCATCAGGAGGGTTAATAATAGCTGTAAAACTCTCTATTCCATACATTCCCAAGTTAGAAATGGTAAATGTATTACCCTCCCAATCCTGAGGTTGCAATTGCTTATTTCTGGCTTTTTGAGCCAAATTTTTTGTTTCTTTCGAAATCTGTGATAACGATTTAGTGTCTGCAAATCTGATTACAGGTACCAGAAGACCTTCATCAACAGCAACTGCCACACCTATATGAACATAATTGTATGTTCTTATCTTATCATTTAAAAAGGATGAATTGACTTTTGGATGCTTTTTTAATGCATTTGCAACTGCCTTTACAATAAAATCATTGAATGATATTTTAGATTCTGATACTGTATTAATTGCATTTCTGTTTTCAATTGCTTTGTCCATGTCAATGTCCATGGTCAGATAGAAATGAGGAGCAGTGAATTTACTTTCGCTTAATCTTCTGGCAATGGTTTTACGCATCTGAGAAACTGGCGTATCAGTAAATGATTCGCTAGGCGTCGAAGGATATGAATTAGTTTCAAACGTATTACTTGAAAAGTAACTGTCGATATCTTTTTTTATTATCCTTCCACCTTCACCTGTACCTGAAATAATATTTAGGTTCAACCCCTTTTCTTTAGCTATTGCTTTTGCCAAAGGTGATGCTTTTATCCTTCCTTCAGGTTCAGGATTTAAATGTATTCCATTTGTTGAGGAAGCACTTACTTCCCGTATAGGAGTATTTTCTACAACTAATTTTTTTTCATCAGCTTCAGATACTAGAGGACTGTCTTTGGTATATTTTGAAATGATACTGGCTATATCTTCACCTTCTTTGCCAATAATGGCCAGAAGTTTCCCAACAGGAACAGCCCCACCTTGTTCTACACCAGTGTAAAGGAGGATTCCATCAAAATAGGACTCAAGTTCCATTGTGGCTTTATCTGTTTCGACTTCAGCCAATAGTTCTCCGGATTTTACTTTTTCGCCTATTTTTTTATGCCAAGCCGCAACAACACCTTCTGACATAGTGTCACTGAGTTTGGGCATTTCCATTATTTCTGCCATTTGGAATCTTTAATTAGAGAACAAAATTACAAAGCAGGTTCTAATTTGAACCAAAGATTTATCATGGCATTAAAATTGTTTTTTATTTAAGTTTTTCTAAAACCAATTCGGCTTTTGCTTTTCCAATAACGGCTTCCAATTCTTCTAATTTTGCATTTTTAATCCCTTTTACAGATTTAAAATGAAGCAATAATTTATTTACTGTTTTAGTACCAATTCCATTTATGACATTCAACTCTGAAGTAAAGACTGATTTTGATCTTTTGTTACGATGGAATGTTATGGCAAATCTGTGAGTTTCATCTCTAATTTGTTGAATAAGTTTAAGTGCAGGACTTTTTCTTTCAATGTAAATCGATTCCGAATCTCCTGGAGTGAAGATTTCTTCCAGTCTTTTTGCAAGTCCGATAATTGGAAATTTACCATATACATCAATGGATTTTAAGGCTTCCACTGCAGCTGAAAGTTGACCCTTTCCGCCATCAATTATCACTAAATCAGGAAAATCTAAATTTTCTTCTTTGATTTTCTTGTACCTTCTGGTGACAATTTCAGCCATAGAAGCAAAGTCATCTATACCTTCTACGCTTTTAATATTGAAATGTCTGTATTCTTTTTTAGCTGGTTTAGCATTTATAAAACAAACCATTGCAGCAACAGGATTAGTGCCCTGAAGATTTGAGTTGTCAAAGCATTCGATTCTTGAAGGCATATTTGGTAAAGAAAGAACGTTTTTTAAAGCTATCAATGCTGGATGTTCTTCTTTGATTTTTGCTCTTAGGTTTATTTGTGCCAGTTTTTCATTTAGAATTAACTGGCTGTTTTTCTCAGAAAGCTGAACTAATCTTGCTTTATCCCCTTTTAGAGGTTTATGAACTGAATAGAATTCTGGTAATTCAATATCATTAACATCAAGATTAGTTAAAATGGTATGACCGAAATTCTCCTCTTCGGCAATTAGTTTATCAATGACAGCCGAAAAAACCTGAACCAGTGATTCTTCCATTTTTTGATATATTTCAAATGTATGGGTTTGAATAATTGAACCTTGATGAATTTTAAAATGATTGGCTATATAGATTCCTTGTTCTGTTAATAGTGTAATCACTTCTGTATTTGAAATTTGATCAGAAACGACGCAAGTGGATTTTTGAAACACTTCTATTCCTTCAATTATTTCTTTTATTTTTTGAGCTTCTTCAAAAAAATGCTTTTCAGCATGAGATTTCATTTCTAGTTTAAGCCCATTTAAAATCTGAGTATAATTTCCTTTAAGTATTTGACGGATTTGGGCAATATTATGGATATAATTTTCTTCTGATTGGAGATTATTGCATGGACCTAAACATTTACCAATATGGAATTCAAGGCATAATCTGAATTTGCCTTCATCGATGTTTTTTTGATTTAAATTAAAGCTACAAGACCTGAGTTTATAATTTTTTTGTATTAGTTCAAGCAACGAATACATTGCCTTAACATTAGAAAACGGCCCAAAATACTCAGACCCTTCTTTATTTCTATATCTTGCTGTTGTTATTCTTGGAAATCTTTCATTTTTAATTACAATAAATGGATAAGTTTTTCCATCCTTCAGCATTATATTGAACTTTGGCTGAAGGTTCTTTATCAGGTTGTTTTCAAGCAGCAAGGCATCATGTTCAGAAGAAGTTATTGTAATTTGAATATCTGCAATTTTGGAGACCAGTTTTTTTGTTTTAAAATCCTGGCCATTGGTTTTAAGAAAGTAGCTATTTACTCTTTTTTTTAGATTTCTGGCTTTGCCAACATAAATTATTTTTCCTTCTTCGTCTAAATACTTATAAATTCCGGGCAATTCCGGCAGATTGAGTCGGATATAGTTTATTTTTTCTGAATCAGAGCCTGGCATCCTTTTTAATCATAATTCAAGGAGGATTTCGAAGGTTCATCTTCCTGACCACTATTATAATTTCCTTGTTTAATTCTGTATTTATTACAGTCAAGTTCAATTTGAAAATTATCTGGAACTGAAAAAGAACCGATTGGCATAGACAGCTCACTATCAGCATATACACCTTTCATAAAGTATCCAAAAATAGGCAGGGCCAATCTTGCCCCTTGCCCATAGGCAAGAGAAGAAAAGTGAACATTCCTATCTGCACATCCCACCCAGATTCCAGCAACAAGATGAGGGCTGATACCCATGAACCAACCATCCGATTGATTTTGGGTAGTTCCTGTTTTTCCACCTAATTCCATTGTGAGTCCATATTTGGAGGATCTAAGACTAGCAGCTGTTCCACCAGGTTCATTAACAACCCCTTTTAACATGTCAACCATTTGATATGCAGTGGCTTCACTCAATGCTTCCCTCCGTTCCCCTACAAATTCCTGAATGACGTTTCCGTTTTTGTCTTCTATTCGGGTTACAAAAACAGGTTCATTCCAAATTCCCTTGTTAACAAAAGTAGAATACGCACCAGTTAATTCATAAACAGATAAATCTGTGGTGCCAAGAGATAAGGAAGGGACGGGATCTAGTTTACTTTCAATACCCATTTTATAAGCATATTCGGCAACTACTTCAGGTCCAATAGCTTTTATAACTTGAGCAGTGATCATATTTACAGAATTAGCAAGTGCTCTCCTAAGAGTAAGTTTCCCACCAATTTTTCCATCTGCATTCTTAGGAGACCACAGAACACTTCCATCTTCTCTATAGAAATAAACCGGTTGATTTAATAATTCATCACAAGGTGAAAATTTTCCACTTTCAAAAGCGGCCCCATAAACAAAAGGTTTAAAAGTTGAGCCTACTTGCCTTTTCCCTTGTTTAACATGGTCATACTGAAAATATTTATGATCAATACCCCCAACCCAAACTTTTATATGACCATTATAGGGATCTACAACCATCATGCCCGTTTCTAAAAAACGATTATAAAAAATCAGTGAATCCCAGGGAGACATTATAGTGTCAAAACTACCGTTCCAGGAAAACACGTTCATAGAAATTTTTGTATTAAACTCTCTTAGAATCTCGTTTTCCGTTTTCTTAAGCGTATTTTTCGCATAAAGGTATCTATATGATTGTTTCATTGCCCTTTTTAGTATTTCAGGATTCTTTTTCCAGGGTTCCTTTCCGGATAATTGTTTGTCAAAGACAGGCTGTAAAGTAGATAAATGCAATTTGACAGCTTCTTCCGCATAAAACTGCATTTTCGCATCAATTGTGGTATATACTTTTAGACCATCTTTATATAAACTATATCCTCTTTCCTCACTCCATTTTTTTAGCCATTTTCTAAGATATTCTCTGAAATAAGGAGCAAGACCTTCATTATGGCTTTCTGCCTGATATTTAACTCCCATAGGCATTGCTTTATATTTTTCCCCTTTACCTTCGGAAATGAAATTGTTTTCAACCATAAGTGCAATTACAGTATTTCTTCTATTCAATGCTCTTTTTGGGTGATTAATTGGATTAAAATAACTCGTTCCTTTTAGCATTCCTACTAGTAAAGCGGCTTCATGTAATTCAAGGTTTTTGCAATCTTTATTAAAAAACACTCTGGAACCCGCTTGTATTCCATATGAATTGCCCCCAAAGGAAACTGTATTAAGGTATGATGCAAGAATCTCATCTTTTGAATACATTCTTTCTAATATAACAGCAACTATTAGTTCTTTTGCTTTTCTGAAGATATTACGTTCCTGTCCAACTGCATCATAAAGATTTCTGGACAATTGCATGGTAATAGTACTACCACCGCTTTTTTGACCTTTCAAAAGATTTCTATAGAATAATGTTAAAAATGAATAAGGGTCGATACCTGAATGGCTGACAAATCTTTTATCTTCCGTAGCAATCAAGGCATTTCTGACATTTATAGAGATAGAATCAAGCCGCGCATTAACTCTATATTCTCTAAAATAATTACCTAAAACTTTATTATCTGATGAAATTATCTGTGTTGAGAGGTCTATTTCCGGATTTTCAAGTTCACTTAAATCGGGCATTGTAATTATTACATAGGTTACGAATAAAATAAACAGCCCTAAAAAACCTAAAATAGAAAATCCAAGAATTTTTCTTTCTCTTTTAAACTCAGGAGACCATTCAAAAACTTTCATAAATAGAATTAATTGCCTTCTGTAAAGTCGTTTTTGTATTTTTTGAAGAATGACATATAATCTTCAATTTTTTGCCTTGAAAAAGCAAGTTGAAAGTTCTTTGAGGTGACATACGCCATTAGGGATTCTGGATCTTCACAATATCCTCCTATTTCAGAATCTTTTAATGTTGTCAAATAGTCGTCTGCAAGTGCAAAACTTTCAAAAGAATTAACATGTACAAGATAATAATTTCTATATAAAAACACATTACTTTGGAGATTATCGCCTCCATAATTTGATTTATTAAAATCGGACATTTTTGTTTTTAGATCTTGATTACTAATATCTTCTTTTGTGATTAATGCAATGACAAATATTTTATCTCCTGGATTTTTTGTTTTAACAAAATCTTTAAATGATTCTTCGTCTTTTGATTTAGGAGGTTTAACAAGCTCTTCCTTGGATTCTCCTCTATCAGGGGTAGATTGAGCATTTCTGGATTTCAGCAATTCCAAAGTTTTAATTGCCAATGCAGTAACCTCTGCATCCTGAAAATTCTGCTTTAAAAAGGTGAAAATGGATACTAGTGAATCAATTTGGTAGAGTTCTCCATAAGCCAAACCTTTCAGATAATATACTTTGGGTATTTCCTTATTTTCAATAAATTTTTCAAACATAAAATTCGCCAAATCAATTACGGTTCCATAATTTTTTTGTCTGTAGGAATTATATAAGGCCTTATAAGCTGTTTCAAAATCTTGATTCAAAGCCTTAAATTCATCATTTACATTTTCCTGACGAATCAGCTTAGCAAATATTGAATTCGGATATTTATCAAGAATTAGATCCTTATAATAACCTTCCTGTGTTATTTTTTTACCCTGCTGGAAAATTTTATATAAGGCGTAATATGATTTTGGAGTTAAATCTGATTCAGGGTACCTGTTAACGAGTAAATTGTAATATTTTGAAGCGGAATCTGGTTGGTTTAGTTTAAGTTGATAAATTTGTCCTAATCCAAAATATGCTTCCATAATCAATTTATTGGAAGCATCCACTGCTTCAGCTGTAAGTGGTATATCTTTCAGGAATATGGATCTATCAAAAGGATCAAGCGAAGCAGTTGAATCCTTTTCACTTTCTTTTTCATCTTTTGCATCAGGGATTATTGATTCCTTTCTTGCCCTCCTCCAATGGTCTTCATTTTTACGATCTCCCCACAATTTTAAAAATTCATTTCTGCCATTTGAAACAGCAACTGGATTATCAAAATAAAAACCTGAAGCACTTGTTGTATTTGTGGAATTAAACAAGTTATTGTCCAAAGCATTTAAAGCGGCATTTTCTTTTTCCAGACGAATTCTTTCTTCTTCCTCTTTTTTCTTCTTTTTTGCTTCAGCAATTACTTTATCAATTAATAATTCGCGTTGTTCTGGGGCCATAGCAGCTAAAACAAGCATAGAATCCTGATAGGTAATGGTTTCCAGATAGTTAATATATTCCTGTAAGGTACTGGCCAGGGTTTTTATTTCCAGAAATTCAGGAGCATCCTTTTCAACAATGGCTGCTGCTGAATCAAAATACAACTGAGCAGAGGAATAGTCATGGAAATTATTGAAGTAAATCAGAGCAGTTTTATAATAGGAAAGGGTTTTCTGCCTTATGTTACCCTGAGAGGCCTCAAGGGATTTTGCAAGATCTTTTATAGCAGCGGAATCTTCAGCTTTTTTCAAATCTAAAAGAGCCATTTCATAATATGTCTGGTCCTTAAATTCCTGAAATTTAAAGTCCTGCAACAATTTCTTTAGATAATCCCCAATATCTCCATTTCTGTCTCCTGTGTTATCAGAATCAATAAACAACCGTGCAATCCTGATTTTAGAAGCATAGGTTAGAGCATAATCAACATTCAATTTTATTACTTCTTCATAATGTCCTTTTGCTTTCAGGTAGAAATTCAATTTTTGATTCAATTGACCAAGGATAAAATAAATTCTTGCTTTATCGGACCTGTCAGTTAAAACAGCAACATTTTTTTCCAATGAAGCTATTGCTTTAGCATATTCACCGTCATCAATTTGAATCTGGGCTAACAATAAATCCAATTGAGCCTGCTGAGATTCATTCAACAATAGTTTTGGTTTTTTTATCGAAATTTCAACAAAATCAAGCGTTTTATCAGGATAACCCTGCATATAATATGTTTTGGCAAGCCAAATTTTAGCGTCGGTCAGGAGTTTGGATTTTGGATAAGCTTCAATTACATATTCAAAATTTCTTGCTGCAAGTACGAAATTGCGTTTATAGAACCAAGATTTTCCATTTAAGAATCTACAATCGTCCGCTTTTTTTGATTTTGGATGCCTGTAGAGTACCATGTCGCACTTCTTTATGGCTTCATCAAAAAGTGTATAGGATGTTTTAGCTTGGGAGGGTTCTCCTAAATTGAATATTCCTGCAAGTTTTTCAGGTTTTAACTTATTTGTTTTTTCAACAGCTTTGACGCCTTCCTTATATTTTACGGTTGCATTATAATACCCATTAAAAAAAGCAGTGGTATTATGGTAACCTCTAGCAAAAAAACCCGTTTTCTCAGGTCCACATGAGGATAGCATTACTCCAATGAGCAATAAAGGAAGGAGAATATGCTTACTTTTGGAATTCAATTTGGTTTTCAGGAATTAACGGGAAACCATTGAATGCAAATATAGTTAAGAATAGCAGGTGATGTGGAGTAGGATTATTGTCCTTTATCATAAATGGAACAAACCTCATAGGATTGTTATAATGGATGAGGAAACACTTACTTCAAAAAAAACATTTATAATCAGTCCGTTAAAATTAATAGTAGGTAGTGTTGCACTTTTATTTATCTGTTCCTTTATAACTACCATTTTACTTGCTTTTACGCCAATCAGGACATTGATTCCTGGATATCTGAATCCGGAAGTTAGCAGAAAGTCAAGAGAGTTGCTGGATAGGGTTGAGGAGATGGAAAAGACAATTGCTGCTCAGGATTCATTTATTGTAAGCCTTAAAACATTAGGGGAATTTAACTATCAAGAAAAATCAGAGGACAATTCCTGGCTGGGCACAGAAAATGTTCAGGAAAAATCATCATTTGGTAGCGGAAACGAAGCGTCCTTAAATTCTTCTCAATTAAAACGACAATCAAATAAATCGAATAAGCCGGAATTTATTCAATTGGAAATAAATCCTTCATTTGTTACCCCTGTAATTGGAGTAATATCAAAACGATTTGATCAGGAAAATAAACATTATGGCATTGATATAGCCTCTTCTAAAAACCAAGTTGTTTTTTCGGTAACATCAGGAACTGTCATTTTATCAGAATGGAGCGATCAAACAGGATTCGTAATTGGGATATCTCATCCAGGAGGTATGGTTACATTCTACAAGCATAACTCGAAATTGTTTAAGAAAACAGGGAGTTTTGTATTTGCAGGCGAAGCAATTGCAATAGTTGGTAATTCAGGAGAAAATAGTACTGGACCACACCTTCATTTTGAAATCTGGAAAAACGGTTTGCCGGCAGATCCGGAAAAATACATTAATTTTAACCCGTGAGTATGTTTGGAAAAGATAATTCTTCAAAGCCTTCAACAGGTACTTCAGCAAATGAAGGTGCATTAAATATAATCGCAAAAGGCACTCAAGTAACTGGTAATATCTCTACAGAGGGTGATCTTAGGATAGAAGGTAAAATTATAGGTGAAGTAACCTGTAAGGCTAAATTGGTTCTTGGAAATCTGGGTATTATCGAAGGAAATGTAGATGCAAAAACAGCAACCATTTCCGGAGAAATTAAAGGAACCGTTATTATTAAAGAAACTTTAACTATTACTGAAACAGGAAAAATATCCGGAGATGTGTTTACTGAAAAAATTATAATACAGTTGGGCGGATATTTTAGTGGTAATTGCAAAATGGCTGAAGGGGAAAATAGAGGTAAGGCCATTTTAAAGCCAAATTCTCCATTATTTGGAAAGCAAGAATCGGGTATTGGCTCTAATTAATTCCAATATGAATGCAGGTAAAGATAAAAATGCCTGGTCGGATTTAATTGCATTTTCAGCAACTGGGTTTCAATTAATGGTTACCATAGTTTCTTTTGCAGGACTAGGATATTTAACAGATAAATACTTTAAAACCACACAATTATGGTGGACGCTTGGTGCTTCAATTATTGGTTGTGTTTTGTCTGTTTATATGATGATTAAAAAATATCAGAAAGAGTTTTCCAATAAAAAATGAAACCTTTAAACTTTGCACTTCTTGTATTTTCAATAGCAAGTTTAGCTATTTTATCTAACTGGATCCTTTTAAAAACCTCAATTCAAGAGAAGCAGCTTATTTCTCTGGCCATAGGATTAAATTGTATTTTCTCTGCTGGAACATTTTTTGTTTTAAGAAGTGCCATTTCTGCTTCAGGCTATTCATTTATTGGTAAAGTAAGTGGAACAACCATGGTAAAGCTTTTTAGCAGTATTTTATTAATTCTAGCAATTAATTATGTCTTTCCAAATCAGGTAATCACATTTGTTATTGCCTATTTTGTGAGCTATATCTTGTATACATTTTTGGAGGTTGCAATCTTACTTGATATCTTGCGTCGTTTTTCAAAAACAGGCCCTTCAAAGCCATGATTCATCGTAAAGGAACCTATTATTTTGTAAGTCATTATTTCCTGATAATCACTTTTTTACTTGTTAATTTATTGTTTCCAAAACTAGTTTTAGGAAATGAAAACAAGGAAAATATTGATTTTCATCGTGCCGAAGGGAAAAAAGAAATCGATATGTCCAAAATAATGATGCATCACGTAGTAGATGCGCATGACTGGCATATAACCGACATACCTGGTTCAGAATCAGGCGAATATATTCCTATTCAGTTGTCTTTACCTTGGATCTTGTTTAATTTTACTAAAGGTTCTTTAGAGTTTTATAAAAATACAGCTGAATTACATGCTACAAACAGGTATGTTGTTGCCCATGAACACGCTGTTCCGGTAACCTCAACAACTCCTGTTACTACAATTTCAGTTGATTCTGCAGAAATTGATCATCATGGTTATGTTGTTACCGAGGATCATCACGGTAATAAAGCAATTTATTCAAAAAATGCAGCTATTCAGGTTTTGGATTTATCAATAACAAAAACAGTTCTTCAGATTGCTTTAGTATGCGTCCTTTTGTTACTGGTATTTATTTCAGTTGCTAAAAGTTATACAAAAAGAGGCATTTCTGCTCCAAAAGGGTTACAGGCAATAATTGAACCTGTTATTGTTTTTGTTAGGGATGAAATTGCAAAGCCAAATTTGAATGGAAAGCACGATAAGTATTTACCCTATTTGTTAAGTTTATTTTTCTTCATTTGGTTTTCTAACTTATTTGGTTTAACACCATTAAATTCAAATATTGCTGGAAATATTAGTGTAACCGTAACCTTAGCAATTTTAACCCTGATTTTGATTCTAAGTTCCACCACTAAGAGTTTTTGGAGTCATATTTTTTGGTTTCCAGGCGTACCATTGCCAGTGAAACTATTAATGATTCCAGTAGAGTTGGTGGGTATGATTGCTAAACCATTTGCTTTAACTGTTCGTCTTTTTGCTAATATAGTTGCAGGTCATTTAATGATTTTAGCATTAATTGGCCTAATATTTATACTAGGTGAAGGTGGAAGTAATCCTAGAGCTGGATTTGTAATAGCACCACTAAGTTTAATTTTTGGGCTGTTTATCTATGCAATGGAATTTTTAGTTGCAGTGGTACAAGCATACGTTTTCACTCTATTAACAGCAGTTTTCATTGGTCAGGCCTTTGAAGATCATTCACATGCTCACGATCATTCACACACACACGAGACAAGTCATCATTAATCCGTATTTACCTTTTTAATCCTTATCAGTATGTTACTATTAGAAGCATTTGGCGTAATGGGTGCTAGCATCGGCGCTGGTATCGTTGCACTTGGAGCTGGCCTAGGTATTGGTACCTTGGCAGGCAAGTCGGTTGAGTCTATTGCACGTCAACCGGAAGCATC
>Ga0114972_10003693_pt1 | contig 11439 bp, 8 predicted proteins | sample M_140807_EF_Meta_FD_87354 | JGI IMG/M metagenome (GOLD analysis project Ga0114972, IMG submission 87354) | Freshwater microbial communities from Lake Montjoie, Canada to study carbon cycling - M_140807_EF_MetaG | ecosystem: Environmental > Aquatic > Freshwater > Lake | place: Lake Montjoie... | reverse complement strand
GCAAAGGCCCAAACCCGGCCATGCCAAGGGGCTTGTAAAGCTACTGATACTAGGATGATTGCGGCTTGAATGGCGACACCGCAAAGAAATCATGGCATAATGGGCTCGTGAAACTCTCCGGTCTGACTCGGACATTTTAACTCTGATATTTTGGAATTTTTCGATGCTTCGAAAGCTAATTACCCGCGGCTGGGTCATTGTCCTTTGGTTTGAACTGATGCTCACGGTGTTGCCTTCCATCGAGAGAATCCAGGCCCAAGAGATCTACGACAGCCAAAAGGAAACCATCCCAAAGATGGCACCCCAGGAGGTTGTCCGTACGGCGAAGCTTCCGGATGGGTTTTCGATCACAGCCATCGCCAGCGAGCCCGATGTGCAACAACCCATCGCGATGGCTTGGGATCCGTCAGGTCGACTTTGGATCGCCGAAAATTACACGTATGCGGAATCTGCTCTTCGGGTGGACAAAGCTCTCTCGGATCGGATCGTGATTCTCGAGGATGTGGACAAAGACGGTGTTTTTGAGAAACGCAAGATTTTCGCCGAGGGGCTCAAGGGTCTCACGAGCATCGAGATCGGTAAGACATCCAAGCGAGGTGTTTGGGCCTTGGCTCCCCCGCATTTGTTGTTCATCCCCGATGCCGACGGAGATGATCTCGCCGATTCAAAACCCATATCGATTCTCAATGGTTTCAATGCAGAGATCCGCCATAATTTTGCCAATGGGTTGCGTTTCGGACCCGACGGCTGGCTCTATGGACGTCATGGGATCTTAGGTACAAGCGAAGTTGCTATGCCCACCAAAGGTCAAAGACCTCCCGGTTATGAGGCGCCTAAGACGAAGTTGACTTGCGGTATCTGGCGTTTCGATGTCGTCAGCGAGCGGCTTGAGATGGTCTGCGAGGGGACCACGAATCCATGGGGAATGGACTGGGACGATCACGGAAACCTCTTTTTCATCAACACGGTTATCGGCCATCTATGGCATGCGATCCCCAATGCGCACTTGCAACGCATGTATGGCGAAGACTCGGACCCTTACGCCTACGAACTGATTCCCCAAATCGCAGACCATGTCCACTGGGACAGCACTGCCGAGGATTGGCGGGAGACTCGTAAAGGCCCACCCAGCAGCGGAACCGATTCAGCCGGTGGTGGGCATGCCCACAGCGGTTTGATGATCTACCAGGCCGACCAGTGGCCCGAGGAGTATCGAGGCAATGTCTTTGCACTGAATCTTCACGGTCGTCGAATCAATCGCGATTTTCTGAAGCCATCGGGATCGAGCTTCGTGGCTTCCCACGGCCCAGACATGGCCTTTTGGCAAGACCCCTGGTTTCGTGGTTTGGATATAATCCAAGCCCCCGATGGTAGCGCCGTGGTGATCGATTGGTCCGATATCGGCGAATGCCATGATGACGATGGCGTGCATCGTACCTCGGGACGCGTTTATCGAATCTCCTACGACAACAAAACCCAGATCCCTTACGATCACCTGATGAAAATCCTCGATCGGCTCTATCGCGCGCGCAGCACCGGGCAAACAGTCATCACAGGTCAGGAAGCCGTCTCCCTTATTTCTCACCCAAATAGTTGGTTCACCCAACAGTTGATGAAACAACTCATGCCAGGGTTGCAAGTCCAAGATCCAGCTCCTCTGATCGATCTTGCTACCAAAACGCCTAAGGATTTCAGAAACCCGGCAAATCGCTTTGAAGTCACCAAACAGCTTCGAGCCATTTGGGCCCTTAAGGCTTGCAAGCTGATCGACAATAACAACCTCTTTGGGATCCTCCGACGCGATCAGCATGAATCGGTGTATATTTGGGCGAGCAAGCTGCTACTCGATCCGATCGCTCCGCCAGTATCTCAAATCTACCTCCGAGGCCAATCGATCGTGCCGAGCGATACACAGACTCGGGAAATCGAGGCCGAGATTCTGGATTGCTTGTACGCGCAATCCAAGCCTCATGCACCGGCTCAACTTCGCTTGGCCTTAGCCTCGATGCTTCCAAAGTTCTCGAATGATTTTCAACCGCTAGTGACCAAGCTCCTTCAAAGCGATGATCTCGCCGACGACCTGACTTTTTCTCTGGTTCTTTGGTATGGGATCAAAGACAAGATCACCGAGAGCCCCATGGAGATGGTCAAGTTGGTACAGAGGACCAAGCTCACCAAGGTACAGGAGCTGGTTATCCGACGCACTGCTGCGATCGCGGTTCAAAAGAACAATGAAAGTCCATTAGCCGCAGGGGCTCTTTCGTTCTTCTTTGCAGACGCCGTGGAGCGAGAGAATCCAAAGGTCCATGCGGCCTGCATCCAAGGTCTCTGGGGGGCTTATCAAGGCCGATCGGGGGTCGAGAAACCCGCTCACTTTGACAAGCTCGCCTCCTTGGGTAGCAAGCATCCAGACCCTGCCATCCAACGCTTGACCGTTCTGCTCGGATCCATCGTAGAGGGCCCCAAAGACCTTGAGCCACTCTTGCAAATAATCGCCAAAAAGGATGTCCCGCTCGCAGAGCGCAAGGCCGCCGTGGACGCTATCGGAGGGGTCGATACCCCCGAGGCCTTGGAGTTGCTCAAAGGCCTATTCGCAGACCAGGAACTAGGAAACGCCGCTGCGTTCGCCACACGCAAGACGCTCAACAAGCAACGAGCGGAGCAATTGGCAGAGCTTTACGGCCAAGCCAGCCAGCAAACCCGTTCCGGAATCGTTTCAGCGATAGCCAGTCGAGTCGACACCCTGAATGTGCTTCTGGATTCGATCGAAAAAGGGATCATTCCCAAAGATTCCGTCGATGCGACGACCTGGCGCCAATTCCTATCGGCCAACGACTGGCAACTGCTCGAAAAAGCTCGGAAATTCACCAAAGTCCTGGAACTTCCGGAAAATCGACAGGGCATGATCGCCAAAGAGGAAACCCTTTTGACTCCTGAATTCATCTCCAAGGGGAACGTCAACAGCGGTCGGGGGATTTGGATCGCCAAGTGTGGAAATTGCCACAAGCTCTATGGCGAAGGTGGTCAGATCGGCCCGGAGCTCACCGGTGCACAGCGCAGCAACCTTCGTTACTGGCTCGAAAACATCCTGGCACCCGCAGCGGTCGTTGCCGAGAACTATCGCTCCACGGCGTTTCGCACGGTCGACGGGCGGGTCATCACCGGAGTGGTTCTCTCTGAATCTCCAAACGAAGTCAACATCCAAACGGCTCAGGAAAAAATGGTCCTCGCGACAGGGGAGATCGAAGAGCGAACCGTTTCGCAGTTTTCGCTCATGCCCGAAGGCCTTTTGGAAGGGCTCACCGATGAGGCCAAAGCGAACTTGTTCAAGTACCTGATGTCCAGCCCTCAGGAATTGTCCAAGTAGCAATGAACCGCAAAGAGCGAGCCGAAATGGTTCATCGCAGGCTCGATGAACTTTATCCTACCACCGATGTTCCACTCGAGCACACCGATCCCTATACGCTTCTGGTTGCAGTCGTGCTCAGCGCCCAGTGCACCGACAAGATGGTCAACCGGGTTACTCCGAGCTTGTGGGAACTTGCCAATACCCCAGAGGCCATGAGCAATCAACCCGTGGCTCAGATTCAAAAGATTATCAAGCCTTGTGGACTAAGTCCGCAGAAGGCCAAGGCGATCTCGGGGCTATCGAAGATCTTGGTCCAGGAGCATGGTGGCAAGGTTCCCGAGGATTTCGAAGCCTTGGAAAGGCTACCTGGAGTCGGGCACAAAACCGCTTCGGTCGTTATGGCTCAGGCATTCGGTGTGCCTGCCTTTCCAGTCGATACACATATTCATCGTCTGTCCCAGCGATGGGGACTTACCAACGGGAAAAACGTCGTGCAGACCGAAAAAGATCTCAAGAGACTCTTTCCGAGTGAGTCGTGGAATCGGCTGCATTTGCAGATCATATTTTACGGCCGCGAGCATTGCACGGCACGTGGTTGCGATGGAACCGTGTGCGGTATGTGCAAGGATCTCTATCCGAAGCGTCGCAAGGCTGTACTCGCAAAAAAGCCCTAGAACGTAGGATCGCTAATCACGATCATTGAGGTTTGCGAGGTGGGGCGAACTTGATTCGCTCGACCAAGCGTTGGATTTGATCCCCCTGTCTTTGCCCGGTGACGGCTGATATCGCCGAGATGACGTGGGCATAGCGAAGGTTATAATCCAGGTCGATCTCTACCTCTGGGCCTTCTTCGGGGTTCGGAGGGGCGTTCCCACCGGTCTGCTGCAGGATAAAAGCCCGGAGCTTCCCAAAGTCGTTCCCGAACGATCGGGTCTCATCCACGACGATATCGACGAGTTCTCCGTCGGTGTTGGATCGCAACCGTAGCTTGATCGGTAAATTCGTTGTATCGGCGGCTCCATCCCCACCGCCGATCGGCATGCGGATGTTGAAATCCCCTTCTTGGGCTGCAATTTTGAAGGTCATCACAAAGAAAATCAGCAGCAAAAAGATGATATCGATCATCGACGTGAGCTGCATTTCGACTTTTTCGTTGCTTCGCGATTTGAACTTCATGATTGTTATTGACCGACCTCTTCTTTAGCCCGCAGAGCGAACTTTTCGTAACCCGATTCCTGACATTTCTTGATGAGCTCTTGGACCATTCCGCCAGCGGTGTTGCCGTCGGCTCGGATGATGACGTTGGCGTCCTTGGCACTCTTGCCGTTGGACTTAAGAACGTTGGCTTCTAGCTCGAGCAGCGGTCGCAGACCGGCGATGGACGAAGTCTCGGGGCCCATGTAGACATTGCCATTGAAAGCCAGATTCAAAACGATTGGATTTTCCAGTGGCAACTCTGCGGGTTTGGCCAACTCGCTCGATGGCAATTTGATCGATTGGTTCTGATCATCCTGTGAAAAGTTGATCAGCACCATGAAGAAGATGATCAACTGAAACACCATGTCGATCATGGCGGTCATGTCACCTTCGGCAGCCTTGGTATCGAATTTGCGTTTTAGTGCCATTGCGGAGCTTCGTTACTTAGCGGCTTGCTGGAATTTTTCGATCAACTCTTCGCCCTTGGTACCGGCTTGCATGATCTGCTTTTGGATCATGTTTCGAAGAATGTTGTAGATCACGATAGCGGGGATAGCCAGCCAAAGTCCAACAAGCGTCGTGTAGAGGGCTTGTTCGATACCACCTGCCAAGGCGCTTGGTTTTGGTGTCTGCGGACTGCTTGCGATCGTCCCGAAGGAGGTCACCATCCCCTGGACCGTCCCGAGCAATCCGACCATCGGTGCGATGTTGCCGATCAACGCGATGTATCCGATCAAATGCTCGACTCGCATCGTCTCGGCATCCCCTGCGACCTGCATCGACTCAAGGACTGCTTCCTTCCCCTTGGTTAATTGACCAAGCCCTGCATTGAGCAAATTGCCGAGAAAACTTTCGTCGGCTTTGACCAACTCCGCGGCGGCTTGGGGATTGTTTTCGGCCAAGCTCGTTTCGATTCCGTTAACCAAGTCCTCTGGGATAAAGTTCGATCTCTGGACGGCCAAAATGGCTCGGACCACCAAGGCCCCCAGGATGACCGACATGACCGCGAAGATGATGAAGTACATCGGCCCCAAACCGACCCAGAACTTTTCAAGCATGTTCACGTTGGCTGCGTTTGTTGGAGCCTCGGCAGCGGCTTGCTGTGCTAACGCAAAGTTTGTAGTCCAGAGGCTAGCAACTGCAAACGCGACGATCTTCGTAGCGCTAGCCAGGAGTTGGGTTGGCAACATGCAAAATCGGGACGGCATAGTAACTCCGTTAGGAATGGAAAAGTTGACTGTGTTCGAGAGTTGTTCGAATGTTGTTCGAGGTGTGTGGGGACTGGTGGCTAAGTCCCAATTGGGTCGACGGTGTCGATGGTAAAGTGAAGAGATTTGAGATGAGTTTCGGTGTCTCAATTCTAGCGAATACTTAGCCTGATGGGGTAAATCTGCTAAAGAAAGCATGGCGTTTTTTGGAGCCGAATTGGTTCTGCTTGAAATCCATAGCTCCTAGATCGCTGCATACATTGCTGGTTACTTCCTGACCCAAGGGGAGGTCGGGTAGAGTTTTTCAAGCTTCTGCTTGGCGTCTGCGGCACGTTGGCTGGAACCCATCTTGGTCCACAGTTGGGTCAGGCGATACAGAGCCTCGGCATGCGGTTCGCTCTGAGCTCCATAAAGCTGGTCGGTTTTCAGATAGGACAGCACGGCTTCTTCGTTTCGCCCCGCGGCCGCAAAGAGCGATCCTAGGGTGTTGAAAAGCTCGGCAAAAAGTTCTCCGTCGGTCGAGTCACCTTCGTCGACCATCTTTTCCAAGTCGCCGATGGCTTCGTTGGCTTTACCCTCCAAAGCATCGCACTGGATGATTCCGATTCGTGCCATCTTTTGGTACTTGAGCGATACAGGATCGGAAAGCTTGGCTTCCATAACCGCCTGAAATTTGCTCTTGGCATCCGCATTTTGCTTCGAGGCCATCAACGCCTTGCCTTGCAGGAAATTCCCCTTGGTTTTGAGTTCTGGAAAAGGTGCAGCGGCCAGCCCGCCATAGTATTTGGCGGCTTGATCTGGGGTCCCGGCGGCCACGGCCAAATCCCCCATAAGTTCGGCGGCGGGATAGAACTGGTACGACTGTGCGTTGTCTTTGACCCAATTGGTCATTAGCGTCAATGCATTCTTCGGATCGCCCTTGCCTTTGATGGCCAGAGTCCCTGCGATGTATCCACGAAGGAATTGGTAATCTTGCTTCATGTCCTCCGACGGGAGTGATGCTGCATCGATCTTTTTGAACTCCTCGACAGATTGCTCAAATTGCCCTTGGGCTACGAGATCCTTGGTCCTAGATAATGTGGGTGGTTCCCCTTCGTAGAGCACCCGCAGAACCTCGTTGGACGGGAAATTCTGGTTATTGCCTCGAACCTCAATGACGACTCGATCTCGATTCTTTTCGACGATCTTCCCGGTCACCGCCGCTCCTTTGACGGGATAAACCCGGTCACGCTCTTGGGCCTCGAGGGGCTCGAGTCCTAGCCAACAAAGGGCCGAAGTTGCGATCGCTAAAACAGTTCCGAAGCGATGGGTCATCATAGGGGATAGCTAACGAAAAAAGGAAAAGGATGGTTGGTTGTGAAAGGGCCTACATGGTTCTATTTGTCGAGTGCAGGCTCGGCGTCGATCTTGGGCAGTCCCGCAAGGCCGGTCGCCGGCTTGTTGGCTTTCTGCTGCAACTCACGCAGCAAACGGTCGAACTCGTTGCGTGACTCCGGACCCCCCAATTCGGGAAATCTCGAATAGGTCTGGGATATGTCTGCAATCGCAGCCTCGTAAAGCTTTTGCTTGTCTGCCCCAGTGCCTGCATCCCCGATGAGACTTCGGCAACGAGCGATATTGAGCCGTGATTCGAAGAATTCTTTTTGGAAGTTGGGGTACCTTGAGGTGACTTGGGCGATCTGTCCCCAGCCCCAAATGAGCTTCTTTTTGTTTGGCAATGTCTCGGCTCCGAGCATCGCCGATTTGAGCTTTTCTGCATCCTTGCCAGCCGACCACTGTTGCAAGTTCCTTGCAGCTTCCATCTGGACAGTGATGTTGTTCTGATTTTTCTGCAAGGCTTCGATGAAGAGCTTGTTGGCCTCCTCGTATTTCTTGGCACCACGCTTGGTCAAGGCTAGCTTGAGCATGATCTCCTCTGGTTTGCGTTTGATCTTTTCAAGCTCCTCAGGGGACAAACTCGAAAGCTTGGTATAGGCTTTTTCGGCCGTTGCCATCATCTCGGGAGCCTTGGCCGCCAATGCAGGGACCTTTTCCAGATTCGTGGCCAAGACGATCATCGCGGCCCCGGCCGACTCGATCACGGCAGGATCGCTGCTGACGCCCGTTAGTTGATCGATGAGGATTTTGAAGCATCCTGCAAGTTTGGCTTGCTGCTCTGGATTCTTATTGGTCTCAAGCTGGCTCTGGAGTTCTGCGGCCAGATTCTGAAGGGACTTCGGAAGCATGGTGGTATCCCCTGCTTGGTCGCAAAGTCCTTTCATGGTCGTGATCGCCGAATCGATCTGATCGGCGCTCAGGTCCGAGCGGCCTTGGCCAGCCGATTGCACCATGGCTTGCAAGTTGAGCCGATAGGTATCGAGTTGTGCTGGCAGGGGTGCATCTGGCATGGCCTTCATAATGGCCAGAGCACCTTTCGTAGGTTCCGTGAGAACTTTGAGAGCTTCATCGAGCCGGCCACCTTGGAGGTAGAGTCCGACCAAGTCGTTGGCACCTTCGAGAACGCCCGATGCGCTGCTTTCAAGGTTTAGATTTCCCCAAGCCTCAGCAAGGAGCTTTTCGGCTCGCTGACGCAACGCCTCATCGGCTGGCGTAGGCTCGGTCTTGGCCTGACGATGAGCGTAGATGGCTCGGCGGTAGTCGGCCCATAGGATACGCCCAAGCAAAAATGCTTGTTCTCCCCCGGCGGTCTTCTTGCTTGCTAAGTATTTCTCTGCCTTGTCGTAGTCCTTCTCTCGCAGAGCGAGGCGTACCAAGATGTCGATCGCTTGTTCGCTTTCCGAGGAGCCCGGGGCGGATTCATTGAGGTACTTGGCGAGCTTTTCGAGGCTGGCGATGAGCGTTCCTTGGCGATCCGCAGGCGAACTTTCGATGATCTGTCCGAGCGACAACAGGGCAAACGAACCCGCCTTTTGTGCGGTCTCAGTCCCTTTGCTGCTTCTGAGAATCACCTCTGAAATCGCCAATGTTTCCCAATAATTTTTGAGCCGGAGATTCAGATATGCCTGCAGGAATCGGACTTGAGCAAGGTCCTCGCGAGAATCGTCGTCTCGGTACATTCGCAGGGCCATATTATTCAGTTCGATGGCTTGTTCACGATCCCGCTTGGCATCGGACTCGACGAGCTGAATCTGTTCTTCGATTCCCTTGCGGTCGGCTTCGGGGGCACCGCCTAGTTGCCTATCGAGGAGCTTGATGGTCGTTTCACCTTCTTCGGCTCGATCTAGCCGCGAGCGGGCTGCCTTCATCGCCTCGGTAAAGTTCTTGACTTCTGGGAGTTTGGTGTCGTCGTTGGCCTTGGCTTCTATCCCAAGGTCCTTGAGATAGTCTCGGGCTCGGTTGGCCGTCGGCCCGCTTTTCTTGGCTAGCGTCTGGAAGGCTTCACGGGCCTCACGCCGAATGTTTCGGATCTTGCCTTCATCGGATTTTTGATCGAGGGATTTCATCCAAGCCACGCGAGCCTCGGCCACGGCCAACGAAAGTTCTTGCCACTCGGGTTTCTCTCTCTCGCGATAGTCGGCTTGCTTGAGTTGCTCTTCACCTGCCATGACAGCCGCCTCGTACTTGCCGGAGGCAGGTGTGCTGTCGAGCCGGACCATCTCGGCAATGGCTTGGATTCTCCAGGTTCGAAAGATCCCAGCCTCATCGTTTTCCGCAACCCGTTTGAAGGTTTCCCGAGCTCCATCGATTTGGCCGAGCAATGCTTGGACGCGGCCTCGATTGAGCAGACTCAGGTACTTCGCTCCAGCGTACTTGGCACCCGTGCTTTTCTCGGAAACGTCCAAGAGTTTTTTGTCGGCGTCTTCGAGCCGCTGTTTCCATTCAGGCGTGTTGGGATCATAAGTCTCAGCGATGAGCTTGGATGTGATCGCCTGAAGGATTTGTGCTTGGCGATATTCCTTTTGGAGTTTCTCTCGAAGGGCCAAGCGGTCCGTTTCATTGGGTTTGACGTTGGCACCCTGCATCTGTTCGAGGGTCGGGCGAAGCGTATCGAGCGTGGTTGCGAAAGTGTCAAAGGATTGCTGGAGTGAAGGCCTCGCTTTTTCTCGAAGCTCCTTGGCTTTGGGAGCCGTCTCGGGTTTGGACGCGTCTTCTTTGGCATCATCGAGGTACTTCGTTCCTCGATTGAGGTATAGATCCGCGAGCTTTAGCAGCGTCTCGCCCCTGCGTGGATGGTCGGGTGAATTGGTCAAAAACTCCTTGAATCCCTGCTCGACTTGGGCAAGCTTCTGATCGAGGTCCTTCGATGTCCGCACCTCGGCTAGCGAAAGCTGCAAGAGCATGATCTTTTCCAAACCAAGATCCGCTTTCATCGACTCAGGTAGCCTGTTTCGCTGGGCACTGACCTCGAGGTACTTTAAAGCTTCGTCGTAGTAGCCAGAGTCTTTGAGGCTTTGAAGGAACTTGGCCGCCGGCTCGTCGGCCATCGCAACTTGGAAGTGACCAGTCAGGGGTAAAAAGGCCAAGCCGCTGAGGAGACAACTCAGCAATCCTCGGCGAGCTTGATCCGACCGTTTCTTGCTCACGGGAGGATAGTTTTCGGGAGTTCCCAATCCAAAAGGCTGCTGGTTGCAACTTGGAAGCATAGATCGCTCGTTTGACAAACGCGGGTACAATGAGGAAAAGAGGTCCGATGCATTATAACGGTCTTCGGACTGGATAAAACGTCCCGTAGAGAACGTCCCAGAAGAAAACTCCCTGACTCTATCTTTCGACCTGCGGATTTTTACTATGGCTCCTAAACGTCGAGAACGATGGTATTCCCTGGACGGCCAACGCCGAATCCATGAATCGGCGATTCAGGGCAACAGCGGTCCAAGGCGATTGATCTCCTTGGTCTTCCTGTTGGTCCTCGTCACGCTGCTGATTCAGCAGGTCTCGGACCCAAAGAAGGTCGGTAGAGTGGCCGGGGCCGTCGGACTGCTCCCGCCCGAACATGCGAATGCAGACAATCCGGTCCCAGCCAGCGAATCCGCTCAGCAGCAGGCAAACCCATCGCAGCAGGCAAACCCAGCCGATTCAACGGACTTGGTCGGACAGGCCGAAATCAATCTGGCCGCCGAACAACTCGGACTTGTCTCCTCCGACCCAAGCGTCGAGCTCAGCGCACAGGTTCTCGAACAGCTCATGAAGAATCTCCCAGAGGATGTAAAATCGAAACTCGTCGAGCGGGCGTTCCAAATCGTAGATCGCACTAAACAAACAGCGCCCCTGGAGTCGGACTCGGCCGACTCGATTCGCCAATGGTTGGCCTCTTCCCTGCACAAGCTCACACGCTGGATCGATTTGGCCGACTCGAAATCTTCCGAGCACGCATCGCTGCTGGAATTGCAAGGAACTTTTCAGGGCTTGGCCAACAGTGGGTCAGAGGCGCCCCTTACCGACTTGCCGATCGGTCTGCAACGCGGTATGGAACTTTCGCTAGACAGAACGTTATTGGCGGACCTTTCAGACAACACGCCCTGGAGGACCACCGAACGACTGGCCCTTGCTCGACTCCTGGTCCGCGCCGCGGAACTCTCAAAACTATTCGGCCAGACGATCGAGATTGATGCAGTGCCATCGATTGCAATTCCGCAACTCCTTTCTCAGACCGACACGCTCCGCGGTCGATGCTATCGCGTGCAAGGGACCATCGGACTGATCGAACCAACCAGCAGCATGGAACTTGCCAACTCTCGCAAACTT
>Ga0114972_10003692_pt1 | contig 11442 bp, 6 predicted proteins | sample M_140807_EF_Meta_FD_87354 | JGI IMG/M metagenome (GOLD analysis project Ga0114972, IMG submission 87354) | Freshwater microbial communities from Lake Montjoie, Canada to study carbon cycling - M_140807_EF_MetaG | ecosystem: Environmental > Aquatic > Freshwater > Lake | place: Lake Montjoie... | reverse complement strand
GATCTTGTGTGCGCGTGCGCGCAGCTGATCGAGACGCGTGCGCCCGAGCTTGCTGGGCCCTCAAGTACGACGAGCTACTCGCGCCTGATGATGCAGCGCTGCATTATGTAGGCAGATTCTCATGATGAGGGAGGCAATCGGTGGCACTCGATGGCACTCGATGGCACTCGGTGGCACTCGGTGGCACTTGGTGGCAATCGGTGGCCCCCTATGGCACACCGCGAGATCCATGTGTATGACTTATTGGGCAACGGTCGCCCGCATGGAACGCGCGGCCTTCAGCAGTTCAAGCTGAGCTACCATGCCGTAAGTGTGTTTCATGTTTCTTCGAGCGGAGAGTGATGAGTACGGTAGAGAGAAAGTGTTCACGTGTTGGGCCTTCGACATCTCACGGATCGGCGCCTAGCCGCCTACACGAACGCGCCGTCTCAAGCGCGCTCGGCTTTCATTTCAGAAGCATTCGAATTTTGTTCCGACCGCGCCATCGACAATGCCAGCCCCGCTCGGCGAGTCTAACCATACCTTCAAGGCGCGCCCCGTGAACAAGGCGGTGCTCGAGTCTGCGGGCGACCTCGGCGTTCCCCGTGTGGTCAAGCGCGAGGTCACCAGCGTCAAGGAGTTTGCACTCTCCTCGACGCGGCCGAAGCCCAAGCCGGCGGCCGCTCAGGAGCAGGAGCGCCCGCTCTACTCGTCCTTCGGCGGCGTGCCCCCCGTGCCCACGCCGCGCAGCGCCCCGACCAAGGCGCCGGTCGCCGCCAAAAAGCCTGCAGAGGAGGCCAAGGCGGCGCCAGTTCCGGAGCCCGTGATGGTGCCGACACAGGCGCCAGCTGTGCCGGAGCCTGCGCCAGCTGTGCCGGAGCCGGCGCCGGTGGCGCCGGTGGCGCCCTCCTCAGCGCGCGGCACCAAGCCGATCTCGACCCCGCGCCTGAGTGCGCTCGCGGCGCCGCGCAAGGTTCCCACCGAAGAGCCGGCGGTCAGCGAACGCCCGCTCTATTCGTCCTTCGGCGGTGTACCCCCCGTGCCCAAGGCTCGCGTCCCGACTAAGGCGCCGGTCGCCACCAAGAAATCCACCGAGACAAAGCCGCAGCCGGCCAAGCAGCCCACGGCCGAGGAGGTGGACATGGGCAAGGTTTGGGATGAGGCGCATGAGGAGAAGGCGTGGCGCGAGGCGCATCTGGAGAAGGCCATGCGCGAGGCGTTCTTTGAGGACGCGTGGCGCGATGCGTTCGCCGAGAAGGCGGAGCGCGAGAAGGCGACCAAGGCAGCCGAGGTAGCAGCTGAGGTGGCGCACAAAGAGGCCGTGCAGACGGCGACAGCGTTGGTGGTGACGGCGGCGTCAGAGGCGGCCGAAGTCTCGGCCATGGCGTTCAAGGCGGCGGCCGCAGCTGAGGCGGCGGCCGAGGCGGCAGCGATGCTGCTCCCCACGCCCGTCCAGAAGCGCCTTGCGAAGGCCAAGGCCGGCCTGCCTCCCACGCCCGAGCCCCCGACGCCCGTGGAGGCTTCGGTGGAGTCTTCGCCCATCGTGAGTGCCTCGCCGGTCATTTCGGCCCTCTTCGCCGTCTCCAAGACGAAGACGCCCTCACCCTCGTGGTTCGCGTCCAAGGTGGCGGCTTCGCCCAAGGTGGCAGCTTCGCCCAAGGTGGCGACGCACGCGCCGCCGGCCGCCTCGCCCGCGCCCGTGGCGCCCTCGCCCGCGCCCCCGGCCGCATCGCCTGCGCCCACTGCGGCGGCGGCGACGGCTGAGTTCAGCGGCGAGGCGCTCGTTGAGGCTGTGCGCGCGCTGCGCAAGGAGACGCCGAAGATCTCGAACAAGGGCATCCTGACCGCGCTCAAGAGCCAGCATGAGGCGTGGCCCATTGGCGCGAAGGAGGTGCGCGACGCCGTCCGGGCGCTCGATGCGAACGCCGGCCCGCTTTCGCCTCGCAAGTCGCCACGCGCGCCCAAGACGCCGGGCAGTGCGATGGGCGAGACACCGGTGCTCATCAAGGCGGAGGACGCGAAGACGCCGCCGACGCACGAGATGTAGACGAGGCATGAGCGCTCGGCGCGGTGCACGCATGGGTGTGCACGACACTTCGTCTTCGACGACCGTCGAGACGCGGCGGTTGGCGAGCGCAAGGAGAACGGCTACAGTGGTGCGTTCGGGTAGCCATACTTGGGGACGAGACGACGACGACGAGTAGGTGCGGTGCTGGGGGGGGGGCGGGATTATAGTTTCAAACATGATCGAACAGCGCCTCACTAACGTTCACAAGGAAAAGGTTGCCGCGATGCCCGGTTGTTTCGGCGCGCTCTCTCGCGAGGTTGGACGGTCACGCTTGAGAACAGGAGCGCCCGGCCAGACTTGCTGGAGACGCGCCGCTGCTTGCTAAGCAAGTCTGGCATGCCCGGCATGACTGGGGACGAGCAGTACTCCAACACCCTCGAGAAACTGGAGGACCTGCGCCGGGTGGAGGCTGAGGCTCGACGGCGTGCGCTGCCCTCCGAGCAGCCGGTGCAGGTTGCGAGACGGCAGCTGCAAGGCGTGGCCGCGAAGTTGCATGATCTTTGGCCGCCGTCGGCCGGCACAGAGCTGAGCAACGAGCGTCGTTCGAACGCACTAGTGGAGCACGCGAAGCGGTCTACAAGTATCAGAGCCACCGTGCATAACTTTCGTTCAGCCACGGTAGACGAGGAGCACTGGCTCAAGGCGTGGCAGCTTCGGTGCGAGACCCAGCTCACGCTGGCGCAGGCTGCGGCCGCGGCGGCGGCCGAGAGCGTTGCCAAGGGCCCGCACTACGTCGACTCGTGGCAGCGGCTTGGGCAGCATATCGCCTCCCTGGGTGCGACCCACCACGGAACCCAGAAGGTGCGTGCGGCGCGCGACGAGCCGCGCGCATATATCGAGGCGCTCGAGCACTCGCAGGAGCGCCACGCGCGGCTTCTGCTCGAGGCGGCGGTGACGAGCAACGGCATGTCCACCTACGCCGCGCGTGAGCGCACTGTCCTCATGGGCCACGTTGACCTCGCGGCGCTGCGCCGTTCAACAGACGCACACGGCGTGCCCCTCGAGTCGGCGCTGTGCCTGCTGCTCGATCGCGATGTGAGCGAGCTCAAGGAGTACGCGCGTCGGCCGCTGCTGCTCGGCGAGAGTGCCTGCGCCGTGCTCCATCCCGCGGGCATCATGACCTTCGCCGTCCACCTAGCGCACACGCCGCGCGCGTTCCACTCGCCCTTGTACCGCCGCGATCTCGCCAAGGCTCTGATGATGGCCGACCAGCAGGTGCGGATCACGATGCCAACGGCCGAGGGGCCTGTGCTGGTCGAGCTCAAGGTGTACGACGCGGCCGAGGCAGCGGCGGCGCGCCCGAAGGTGGTTACACGCCTTGAGCAGTGGCAGGTGCTGGGGACGCGCGTCGCGCGCGTTGCGGAGCTCGGGAGCCGTCCAACCGTCGCTGTGATCGAGGACGTTCGCTGCGACTTTTGGTTCTTGCAGGCGGATGTGCTGCGTGGCGCACTTGGGCCGCTCCCACCCAATCTGCACCGGCAGCGCTCGATGTATGAGAAGCTGCCCATCTCGCTTTCGGCGGCGCGTGTCGGCGCGTACGTCCCAGACGTCCTTGTGGTGAGCCATGTTTGGGAGAGCGCGTCTGATCCCGACCCGCGCGGCCTGCAGGTGGACGCCCTACGCCTGTTTCTGCGCGAGAACCCCCGCTTCAAACACGTGTGGTATGACTTTTGGACGCTGCCAGCGGTCGGAGGGCGAGGCGTCGTGCCGAGAAGACTCGCCGGCGGCCTCGAAGGTGGTCAGAGCGCCGTATTGAGCTCTGACCTTACGACCGACGCCCATGCCGACGCGCGTATGCGTGAGCTGTGTCCGCTGCTCTTCCTCGGCTGCTCCGTGCTCCTCTTGCTTAGTGACGAGTACGCTGAGCGCTTCGAATGCACTCTAGAAGCTTGGCTGGCGATGCAGGCATGTACAGACGCGGGCATGCGCCCCGCGCCGTGCCCGCGCGAGCGCTGCTACATCCGCACACTGCCTGGCTGCCACCGTGCGCAGCCGGCCATGCTCGTCGAGTCATGGAGCGGCTTGCCGGTCGAAGAGGCGATGGTCGTGCACGGGAATCTCGCCAACTTGAGTCCCTTCCAGTCTCCACGAGCGGCCTTTGGTGGCGAGCGCTCACGTGTGCTGCAGCGCGTGCAGCGGCTCGACGAGCAGGTCCGAGAGGCCTCGGTGAATGCACGCCTCGCCACTTCCGCCGGCGCCGTCGAGGTGCGAGGCCTGCGCCAACAAAATGGCCGCGTGCTGCCCCGCGCCGTCGCCACCAGTGCCGTCGAGGCACCACACGTCGACGCGCTCTGGCGCCCACCTGCCGCCGCTCCCACACCCAAGCGAGTGGCACTCGACGCGCCGGCAGAGTCTGAGCGTGAGGTGGACGACGCGCCGGCGCCGGCCTCGAAGAGAGCGCAGCAAGCGGGCCCAGATTGGGTCCAGTACGCCAGCTGGGTTGTAGAGCGTAACCAGGGCGAGTTCACTAACCTTGAGCTGTGAACAAGTTGCGCAGTGGTGAGTCTGTGTACACAAAAGTGTAATGGGTTATTACCGGCCCTCTCTTCTCTCATGTCCTCGCTTTACGTTCGCACGACCCTCTCGAGCGTCTCGCTCGTCGTGAACTCGCGGTCGCAAACCCAGACATTGATAGCCAGCTTTCCGTTACCCGCGGCCGGTGGTCGGCCCTCGTGCAGCGACCTGGGATTGGGCGCGCCGTCTGCTCCCACATTCGCCCAGACGAGGGCGTCGCCGAGGCGCGGCGCCACGGACACGTCCAGGTGAGGGAAGTGTGTCTCGCCGCCTGCGTCGGGGCCGAGAGTCGCCCCGAACACGAGGACTGTGAACGCGCGCTGCTCGCCCTGCACGCTCGAGCCGAGCTTGCCGTCCGCATTGTACTCGTGGTAGTCGTGGTGCGGCCCAAAGCGCTCCGTCGCGGCATAGCGCACCAGCTGCAGCGGCTCAATGTGCCTGGCGCTGACTTCCATCCCGGTCGCGCTGAAGAGTGCTGCCACGCGATGCATCAAGTGTGAGACGAGGTCGAGCTCGTCGATCAACAGTGGATTGCGCGCGGCGAGCTCCTCGCGCCGAGAATCGTACACGAGTGGCCAAAGCATCGGGCAGCTCGATGAGTTGCGGTGGTCCGATTCCAGCAACTCCCCAGCACCCTGTGTCTTGAGCGGAGAGCGCACCCATCCTTGCCTTGCTTCGGCCAGCCGGACGAGATCCGCGATCTCGTCCTCGCCAACGAGCCCATGCACATAGGTGAGCTGGAGCTCGGGGTCGTCGTGTAGGGATCGCATGGATACGCTGCGCCCTTCTTCGAGCTCCACCGTCTCCGTGATTGGTCGAGTGACCGCTATTCCATTGTGGGTGACGTGCGGCGGCAGCGGCACACCTTGGCCGCTAGCGCAGTCACCGTCGGATGTGTCGCTAGAACTCGGTGCGCTGGCTGTCCAAGCTACCTTCGAGCTTAGCGCCAGCGTGCATAGGAAGACGCTGCGCAACGCAATGAGGCGCATCGATGGCCGCGCGTTCACACGCCCTTTTTTGGAGATTTGGAGATCGAACTCTCCTCAGTTCAGTTCAGTTCAGTTCTGAACTGAACTGAACTGAACTGAACTCTCCTCGCTAATTACTAGTAGGGATCCCATGACCGCCTCTTTCAGCGGACCTTCCGCTGAGCGTGAGAAGTTATTGACGGGCGGCCTTGAAACCTCTCTGTCGAGACCTAAGAACAATTCTCTATAGATCTCATCGCGCACGGAGATCCTTTTGGGGCATGTTTTTGTTCCCGTCGAGGAGTGCCACACCACACGGAGATCATGCCACGAGAGTCGCGTTGGGAAGAGACCTGGCATGCTAGCCTGCGAGATCCTTGCAAACAGCGCCATCACAACAGACCGACACTGACTCCTGGGCTGGAGGATTGTGGGTACCTTGCAAACGTATACCCGAAAGAACACGCGCGCTGGAGATGCGAAGGCCGCCTGCTAGTCTTCTGCGCTGAGAGTTCTGGCCTCGGATCCTTCATGAAGGCATTTCCCGCGGCGGTCGTTGCCTCAATATTGACAGAACGTGCACTGATCCTCGAGTGCCCGTTCGACCACCAGGCAATTGGAATCTCCAACAGGATTGGCCGGTTCTTTCGTGGCGCCAACAGCATCGACTGGAGTGCTAAGGGTCTGAACTTTGGTGACACAAGGTGCTATCCTGCAAGTACACGTTCATGTGTCGCAAACAAGACGGTTCCTCAGGTACACGTTCCGCAATTCAAAACGCCCAGGTATATGTATTCCCGCGACATGGTGCAAGGCCACAAGATAGAGGGAAAGATCGTTGGCTTCCATGCTTCAGAGCACACTTCCATCGACAAAGTACTCAGAGGAGGTTCACAAGCTGGGAGCGGGGCCATTATCCAAGGCACGTTGGATAACATTACAAACCGATTCCAATTTCCAGCGCCTTGCATCTCGAGAACTTTTTTTCAGCCGACGGAAGCACTCTTGGGCTTGCAACAGCGCGTGGTGCCAGTAGGAACGCCCTACATGGCACTGCATGTGCGACTTGGTGATGGTAGCATGGCCAACACAAGTCTTGCGCCGAATGACAACAACTGGCTGTGGTCGACAGAAGCCCGGCCGTCAGCCATCCGACACAATCCGGGAGCTGCCCTGGCTTGCTTTGCCAAGCACAGCGCTCAGTTTGGTCTCAAGCCACTGGTGATATCCGACACACCACAGGTTGAACACATTGCCCGGAAACTCGGCTGGCTCAGCAGTTCTGCCATCGGGCGTGCTGTGCATTTAGGCATGCGGGCGGGTCCTCCTGGACACACCTTCAACGACGTTACCCGCGATGGTGATTCGAGCAAGGTGTTCCTAGACTGGTGGTTGCTCGCGAATGCAGTCCGTGCGATGACCTTTGACGCCTCGTCTTTCTTACTCACTGCTCGGTGGCGCAATAATGACGCCTCGTCTTTCTTATTCACTGCTCGGTGGCGCAATACATCCGGGCAATACTATAACTATGTTACCATGCACAACCTCACTGAGATTGAATCGTGCGTGACGGCGGAGGAGGTTGCAGCCGTCGTGGGGATTTGTGCCGAGCTGTGCAATATCTCTCAGCGCACGTACAGTCCCAGGTTTTGGGGGTCAGCCTTCATAGGTGACTGCCGTGGCTGCACATCTCACCGCGCATGACACGTCGCTTGACTCTTCTCTCTTGGGTGGAGTGTTGCGTTCTACAGTTACTTATTCGCGAGGGTGTGATCTTCTGGCCCTCCGTCCTCCGACGGGGTGCCCGCGTGGCAGCTACGCAAGCGAAACACTTCGTAATTTACGTATTGGATTAATTATTATTTTCTCGCTCCCGCCCACCCGGGTATACGCCTCACCAAGCATGGACTCGGCTAGCGGATACAGACGATTGCACGAGCACGAAACAACACGAGTGTACCGAGAGGGTACCACACACACGCAAAGTAAACAAAGAATGAGGCCGCGCCCTGTGCCTATGTTAGTGCGGAGACCTTAAAGGTGATTGATTGGTCTTGGCACTCTTGGGGTCAATGACCCGAGGTCCGAGTTGGAGTGCAGGATAGAGCGGTCGAACCTCAAGGCGACGAAGACACGTTGATGGGGCCGTACTTCCGTTTCCAAGCCTCCTTCAGGGTGATGACCTCAAAGTCGTTCCGCGTGGTGGTCGTGTTTGGGAAGGGAGGAACAATGTGCTCAGGCTTCTCGGGCGCATACGAGATCGTACGAGGACAATCCTTTGGAAAGAGGTATGCGGCGCGTTGTGTTGTCATAGCTTCGAACTTCGTCTCTTTGGGGGTCGGAACTTCGCTCTTCCGTTCGTGCCGACTTTTGTAGTAGGCTGCGTCAAACTCTTTGTAGTCAGCTCTCTGCGTGCTTGTGCCGAGCGGCGTAAGGTTCGGGACGTACTCGTGCTCCCCAAAGGTCTTGGGGATCGGCGGCAAGGGGTTGATGGCATAGGCGGCACGCGAAGTGGTCGAGTTTTGGAACTGCGGGCTTTTTGAGCTGGGAATCGGTTGTGGAGCCTTCGAGGGTGTGCGCCCCACATTCCACTCCAAGAAGGCAGCACGGTAGCTCGTGGTTTCCGTGAAGGGAGGGACCGGCCGGCTCAGCCAGTCGGGTTTCTCCTTCGGCTGATACCACACCGGGTGCGGGGGGAACATCTTGCGATGGGTCGTCGTCCCTGTCGGCATGTCATGAGCGGAAGGCATGCGGTCCTTCGTTTCCGAGAACGAAACAGCAATCCCGCGGTGAAGGACAGGCGACCCGGCGGTGGAACGCACCGCGCCGCTACACCGCCCACGTTGCATCCAAATGATTGTGTCCGCCCCGGCTATAGTTATACGAACGTTCACACCCCTTGAAACCTTCTTCACGAAGCTGAGAATGGACGGCATCGCTGGTGCGTCGCATTCGTCGTCGTTCGCAGTTGACAGGATGAATCAACGCGGGCTGCTAATGCACGTTTTCCTTCTTGACGAAGTCGATGTACTTGCGTCTCGCGATGTGGAGCGCACGATGCATCAGCAGCCCGTGCGCCCAGAGCAAAATGCTGCTCTTCTGGAGTATTTTGAGAAGCGACAGCAGCAGCAGCAACGGCCTTAGCATAAATGGACGCACACGATGGCATCATCGGTGTGCACAGGCTTACGACGACGTGATTATTCTTCATCAGGTGGGTGTGCTGCGGTAATAGGCTTGTTAGCTGCGACTTCCACAAGCGACACTAAGGACTCTTCTACGCACTAGCGGTAAGTAACACTCGAGGCGTCTCGTTGATGTTGTTCTAGTAAAGTGTTTTCTGCCTTTCCGTATTTCGCATACTCTGTTCATTAACTGCTTACTCAAACCATGCCGGCATGCGCCAAGGACAAGACAAACGAGGCCGCAGAGGGCCACCGAGACCTGCTGCGGGTGGCCCGCATCAAAGTGCCGTGCCCGCATCAAAGCGTGGGCGGGCACGGCACTCGCTCCGCTGTGTTGTATGTGCTTGCACCACGCCCATCGCCTGGCGGCGCACGCACTACCACTCGTCGTGTTCCTTGGCGTTATCCTCCTCGTCATCGTGCACATGCGCCGAGATCATCGAGAGCGAGAGAGCGAGGGGATTCGTCAAGATCGGGAGAGTGGGGGCCGAGTCGGAGCGTCGGATGGTCGGGTGCGCCGAGGCGCCCGCGTGATCGCCATTCCGCAGCGCGTCCGAGCTCGCCGAACGTCCCACGGTCGTCGGCGACAAGCCGCTCCCCTCGCCGCGCATCGCCGCCGCCGCGTCTGCTGCCTCGAGCTTCTTGACGACGGATTCGTACTCACCCCACGCGTACGCTGCGTAGCCTCGCGCGCGGCTCAGGTCGGCGTTGCTCCCAGGCGCGCGCCCCGCGCACGGCGTCTTCTGCGCGAGTCCGAGCACGACGGCGGCTTCCGCAATCTCACGCTGGTCCTCAGGGGGATTCTCGGCGGGATTCTGGGCCTCGGGGCGCGCGAGTGTCTCGATGGCGCGTAGCCGCGCCTCGAAGCTGTCGCGCAGCAGGCCATACTCGACGACCAGCTCCAAGTGCAGCAGCATCAGTGGAGTGAGAAGCCCCGACGCGCTCGTGACGACGCTCTCGCCGTTCCTCTCGCCCAGGGAGCTATTGGAGTTGCTCTTGTACAGCTGGCTGTGCACGCTCGGCTGTGAACGCACGGGTTGCAAGCGAGCGGGCGGCAGCTCCTCCTCCTTTTCCGAGCGCTCGCGCTCGCGCTGCAGCAGTGAGTCGAGCAGATCTCCCTCGCCATCACCTCCAAGCCCACCGCCAGCGCTGTCGCGCTCGGACACCTCTTTTGAGAGAGACGAGACAGACGAGTTGGACCCCGCGCGCGCCATCTGCATCTCCCTGGAGCGGCGAGGTCCAGGGTGCATCTGCGGGCTTGGCGGGCTGTAGCGCGCCACCTTGACCACGACAAGGTGGAAGAAGATGGTGCGCACCACACGCGACCAGTGCAGCGAGAAACGAGCGAAGCGCTCGAGTAGCCATCGGAAGATGTTTAGACGTGTCGTCTCGCCGCTCGGAGAGTTGCCGAGAACGTCCAGGTGCGTGTAGTAGAAGATGAGCGCGGAGGCGGCCACCTTGAAGTGCTCCGACTCGGCCAGGCGGCAGAGCTGGTGGACGAGGGGATCAGACGGGAAGGTTTGGGGCAACGGCTCGGCAGAGACGGCGTGGAAGATGGTATCGAGGTGCGCGAGGACGGCGAGCGCGGGGCCCAGGTGGAACGACGAGGTGCGCACGAGCAGGATGCGCACGGCCACTTGCAGCAGCTGCCTATTGGCCTTGAGGACTGCGACCAGGCAGCTCTTCATCGACTCGGGCCAGAGCGCGAGCTGCCGCTGCTTGAGCTCGATCAGGAAAGCCTTGATGAGGGTAGCGAAGCCAGGCACGTCCTGCCACTGCACCGTCTCTCCCGGCTGCACGCCCATCGCCATCGGCACATGCTGCACCCAGTGCTCGAGGAGCATGAAGAAGCAGTGCCCTCGCTTCTTGAGCCGCTCACGCCAATACTTGCCACCGAGCACTTTGTCGGCTCCGGAGAAGGACGAGCTGATGCTCTGCCGCGACGACCAGAGCGCACTCCATTGGTCGACACGTGTGGCGGAGGCTCCGGTGAGCGTGGTCGCGGGCGAGAGCTGGCTGAATGGCTGTGCGCGGAGCTGGCCCTCGAGGTACGACGCGTCGTCTTGTGCATGCATGCCAGCAAACTCGAGCCCGACGAACTCGGACGCGAGCGAGTCGGTGGATCCGAAAGGGAGTGGTGGCGCGACGGCCGGTGCGTTGCGCGTGGGCAGCGACGGCAGCGACATGCGCCACGCCATACGCTCCGCGTACCCGCCGGCTTGGCCGGAGAGGGACGCAGCCGAAGGGGCCTTCGTGTGCGGCACAAAGTGATCAGCAGCGGCCTCGGCGATGGACGACTTTTGCAGCGACCAGGGCAAGTTCCACTCGCGCACATGCTTATGGCGCGACTCGGCAGGCGGCAGGATGGTGGTGAGTAGCTCGTGACGGAGCGCTGGCAGCCGAAAGAAGGCGATGGTGAGCGCCTGCGAGCAAAAGACGCGCACCTCCGTGGGCGCCGCTTTCCTTGAGAGCTTCGCGATCACGTAGGCTGTCGTTTCCCACAGGGCACGCTTGTACCTCTCGAGGAGGGAAGAGGGCCCATCGATCATGGCCGAGCAGTCCAGCTCTCCTCGCAGCATGAGTGCGTGCAGCGTCTCGAAGACGGCAGGCTGGTACCGGTAAGACATGGAGGCGACCTCCGAGATCAAGTACGCCCACAGTCGGAGCAGGAGGCGCTGCGTCCACTGGAGCGCGTTCACCGACGAGTAGAAGAAGGCCTTGCAGCTCT
>Ga0114972_10003690_pt1 | contig 11446 bp, 9 predicted proteins | sample M_140807_EF_Meta_FD_87354 | JGI IMG/M metagenome (GOLD analysis project Ga0114972, IMG submission 87354) | Freshwater microbial communities from Lake Montjoie, Canada to study carbon cycling - M_140807_EF_MetaG | ecosystem: Environmental > Aquatic > Freshwater > Lake | place: Lake Montjoie... | reverse complement strand
TCTGTTTGTCCTGCCATTTTAGAAGTAAAAAAAATCACAGCAATAAATACAAATAAGGGAAATAATAATGCTATAATATGGGGTATAAATCCAATATAATAATTTTTAATGATCTCTGAACTCGTCAAACCAGATCGTACAAAATCATCCGTTTTTTCACTTATATCAATCACCACTGCAATGACTGCAAAGAAAAAGATGGCAAAGAAAAACACTGCCAAAAATTTTTTTAATATATACCAATCCAGTTTTTTCAATGCTTATAATCTTTTACTAATTTGTGGGATCATCTCGGTTTTCCATGCTTTATAATCTCCGGCAATAATATGTATTCTTGCTTGTTCGACCAACCAAAGGTAAAAGGATAGGTTTTGTATACTTGCTAGCTGCATGCCTAGGATTTCATCTGCAGCAAATAAATGTCTTAGATATCCCTTCGTATAGTATTGACTCATTTCATTGGGAATACCCGGATCTATTGGACTAAAATCTTTGTGCCATTTTTTATTCTTGATATTAATAACGCCCTGAGAAGTAAACACCATGCCATTGCGCCCATTTCTGGTAGGCATCACGCAATCAAACATATCTATCCCTAAATCAATGGCCTCTAAAATATTCCAAGGGGTGCCTACACCCATTAAATAACGTGGTTTATCCTTAGGTAGGTTTTCACAACAAAGGGCGGTGAATTCATACATTTCTTCCTCGGTCTCCCCTACACTTAGTCCACCTATTGCATTGCCTACTGCATTTTTAGAAGCAATATATTCACAAGAGGCTTTTCTTAAATCTTTATACAATCCACCTTGTACAATTGGAAATAAATTTTGCGTATGCCCATATAAGTCTGGGGTCTCTGCTAATCTATTAAAACACCTGTCCAACCAGGTATGTGTCAAATCCATACTTTTACTTACGTATTCATAGGTACTTGGAATAGGAGGACATTCATCAAAAGCCATAATAATATCAGCGCCAATACTTCTTTGAATATCCATCACATTTTCAGGACTAAATAAATGCTTACTACCATCGATATGAGATTGAAAGACCACCCCTTCTGGTTTGATTTTTCTATTATTGGCCAAGGAGAAAACCTGGTAACCGCCACTATCCGTTAAAATAGGCCGATCCCAGCCCATGAATTTGTGCAGCCCGCCAGCAGCTTCCAGTACTTCTGTGCCTGGTCTAAGGTATAAATGATAGGTATTCCCGAGGATAATTTTTGCGTTGATGTCCTGCTTCAATTGTTGTTGTGTCACTGCTTTTACAGAACCAATGGTCCCCACAGGCATGAAAATGGGTGTCTGGATGACCCCATGATCGGTCGTGATGGTGCCTGCTCTCGAAGCACCTTGTTGACTCTCTGCTGCTAATTCAAATTGTAATGCCGCCATGAGGCAAAGGTAAGGTCAAAAATCTTTACTTTTGCGCTATGACAATCAATCTACCCTTTTCATCAACACTTATATCAGAAGTACTTATAGGCTTTTTTGCAGCTGTTATTGCCATTCAGGTTTTTTATTATTTATTCTTTTTTTTAAGACTCGCAATGTATAAGAAACCAAAAAAAACAGGTCATGTTGAGCACCCTGTTTCTGTAGTCATTTGTGCACGTGACGAAGCAAATAACTTGGCAAATAATTTGCCAGGTGTTTTAGTACAAGCATATAGTACCACGCATGAAGTGGTCTTAGTGAATGATAATTCAGAAGATGAGACCAAATATTTATTAGATGAATTTAAAAAATCATTTAAAAATTTGAACCCAGTGATGTTGACACAGGAAGCGAAAATGATTGCAGGAAAAAAATTTCCACTTTCCATGGGTATTAAGTCGGCAAAAAACGAGACTTTATTATTAACCGATGCAGATTGTTTACCAGCAAGTGAACATTGGATGCGATTGATGCAGGATGGATATGACGAGGGCAAAGAAATTGTACTGGGTTACGGTGCTTATAAAAAGAAGCCAGGCTTACTCAATAAACTCATTCGATTTGAGACCTTTCAAACTGCGTTACAATATTTCTCCTACGCCTTAGCCGGATTACCTTATATGGGGGTTGGACGTAATCTATCTTATAAGCGTGAATTATTTATCAAGAATAAAGGCTTCTCCTCTATCAATCAAATACCAAGTGGTGACGATGATTTATTCATCAACCAAGTGGCTAATAGACGCAATACAGCGATTGTGGTAGACCATGATGCGCATACGCTCAGTGAACCTAAGACCACCTTTAAAGATTGGATGACCCAAAAATACCGCCACTATACCACCAGTAAATTTTATAAAAAGAAACATGTTTTTTTATTAGGCCTTTATTCAATCAGTCAGTTCTTAGTCTACCCAGCATTGATTGTAGCCCTTGTTTTTACAAAAGAATATACAATCATTATTGGCATATGGGCATTAAGGGCGATTTTACAAGGACTTGTTTTGCGTGGTGCAATGAAAAAATTAAATGAACTAGACCTATGGCCTTGGTACATTTTATTTGATATATGGTCCATCTTCTATTATTTGATTACCTTGCCTAGTGTATGGAAAGCCCCACAGAAAAATTGGAATTAATCACCCGCTACTTTGCGGATTTTACACCTGCTCAATTAACTCAATTGGCTGGATTGGAAGCGGCCTATCAGCAATGGAATGCAAAAATTAATGTGGTATCCAGAAAAGACATTGACCAAATCTACCTGCATCATGTATTGCATTCGCTTAGCATTGCTGCCATTGCAGAATGGACCCCTGGCACACAAGTGATTGATATTGGCTGTGGTGGAGGTTTCCCCACTGTACCATTGGCCATCTTTTTCCCAGAAGTACAATTTTATGCAGTAGATAGTATTGCCAAGAAATTAAAAGTAGTGGATGCTGTTTGTGAGATGGTAGGCATTAAAAATATAGAGACAAAGCATACCCGTGTAGAAGACATCAAAAATAAAAAGTTCGACTACGCAGTGAGCAGAGCAGTTGCACCACTAAAGGATTTATGGAGATGGGCTAACCCAGTGCTCGTTAAAAAAACAAATCAACCCAATGGTTTAATTTGTTTAAAAGGTGGTGACTTGCATCAAGAGATTTTTGAAAGTGGCACCAGACCAAAGATGATGCCCATCTATGATATTTTTAAAGAGGAATATTTTAAAGAGAAATATATCATACAGGTGAAAAAATAAATAAAGGCGTCCAATTGGACGCCTTTATTATAAGTCTAAAATTCCGAAACAACACCTATACCTCGAGCATGCAGGTTTCAAAAACTTCTCTCTCTTAAATATCTATACTAATTAATTCGGTATTTCTATTTTGTTATTACTTCTATTGATATCTGGCATACGTTGGCTTGGATCAATTTCAATTGATCTAATTGCACCCAATGGTTGCGTCGTTTCAAAAGTATAGATTGGTTGTGCCCATTTCCATTCAGGATGATTGATTTGTTTGACAGTAGCTTCTTGTTGTTTTCCTCCCAACATTAAATCCAATGGCATATAATGTAATTCACTCGTGCCGTCTTTATACGTAACCATCACTTCTACTGGCATTGGAAACTTGCCAAATCTTTGAACACTAATTAAAGCAGCATTACCGCTTACTTGAATGTCATTTAAGCCATAATCAATTGTCTTAGTAGAGTTCACCCAATATTCTTTTAACCATTGTAATTGTAAGCCACTTGTTTTTTCTGCTACTCTTATAAAATCATTTGCATTTGGATGTTTGAATTTCCAAGTGTTATAATAATTCAACATCAATTGATCACGCTTTACTTCTCCCATCACATAGCCAAGTAATCCTATGAAAGTACCTCCTTTGCTATAGGCTGCATTAGAATAAGCATAGTTGGTATTAAAATGATCGGCATGTGTTGACATAGGTTCTTCGAATCCGCTTTTGGCTAAAGCTAAATAACCGTTATAATTACCAAACTGCACAGCAGGTAACATAGTTGCTTGTTTTTCGAAATTGGCAACAAGTTGTTTTTTTGCTGCCTCGCTTATATGCGGGGATTGTGTCGCAAAGTTTTGCTCATAATAATGCGTCACATCATCTTCGCCATAACTTGTAAATCCTTCATCCATCCAAGCAAATAAGCTTTCATTGGTGCCTAAAATATGTTGGTACCAGCTGTGTATCCACTCATGAAAAACAGTACCTAATCCAGGACCTGCTAATAATGTGGCCATCGCATATTCCATACCACCATCACCACCTTGAATGAAAGAATATTGAGGATAAGGATAGGCACCCATTTTCTTTTCCATATAAGGCAATACTTTTTCAGCAGCCCACAACACATTGGCCCAAGAACTATCCGCTTTCGCATCTTTTGCTTTATAGTATACATGAAGGGTTAAACCTTTACGTACTTCTTTAGACAAATGCTTAAAATTATTGTCTGCAAACCATACAAAGTCATGAATGGTATTGCCTTTAAAATTCCATACTTTGTTGCCGTCCTTATCCAAAGGCGCAGTTGGATTTTGAAGTACACCAGTTCCGCCCACCATATAGGCTTTATCCATTCTTAAAGTCACATCATAATTCCCCCAAACACCATAAAATTCTCTCGCTATATAAGGGTTGGTATTCCATCCTTGGTAATCATACTCCACCATTTTAGGATACCATTGACTCATAGAATAACGCACGCCTTCTTTATTGTCTCTTCCAGATCTTCTCACTTGAACCGGCACTTGTGCTTCAAACTGCAGATTCATTTTAACCACAGATTTTGGCAATATTGGCTGGGTTAAAACCACTTCTAAAATGGTTTCATGCTCGATCAATTGTTGTGCTTTACTATTGATAGTAATGGTATTTACTTTTTGAATACCATATTCTTCTGGTTTTAAATTTTGGATACGATCACGCACACGCATATCCCAATCCTTTACCTCATCCCCTCTTCGGCTGGTGAAAGTTGTTTTACCTAATTCACGGCTTCTTACATCCATATTTGAATTGGGCTGAAAGGCATTCCAGTACATATGAAAATACACTTTACGTAAAGTATCTGTTGAATTATTGGTGTACAAAATTTCTTCGGTACCCTTTACCATATTTTTTTGTACGTCTAAACTGGCATCAATTTTATAATTGATTTGTTGTTGCCAACGCTCTGGTTGGGCAAATAATTGAACACTTATCAACATGGTCAAAAGTGCAAAAAAGGAGAACTTCTTTAACATAGGATATATTTATAGGTTCAATTTAGTCAAAAAAATGTGGATTCCAAAGTGGGAAGACAAAAGTAGTCTAAGAAGGCTTAATCCTTCCCCGAAACCACAATCACAATCTCCCCTTTCACTTGCTTCGCAGTAAAATGGAGGATTAAATTGTCTAGGGTATCTGTGATATTTTCTTCAAACATCTTAGTTAACTCACGGCTTACAGCAGCTTTACGCTTTGGACCAAATGTGGCTTTAAAAAGCTCGAGGGTTTTTACAAGGCGCATCGGACTTTCATAAAAAATCATGGTACGCTCTTCATTGGCTAAAGACTCCATTAAAGTTTTTCTGCCTTTTTTTAAAGGTATAAAGCCTTCGAATATAAAACGATTAGTAGGCAATCCGCTATTCACTAAAGCTGGAACAAATGCGGTGGCACCTGGTAAACTAGTTACTGGTACACCTGCAGCCTTACATGCACGCACCAATAAAAATGCAGGATCCGAAATACCTGGTGTGCCTGCATCTGTGATGAGTGCGATATTTTTTCCAGCCATCAATTGTTGTACTAGGTGCTCCACCACTTTATGTTCATTGTGCTGATGAAAAGGAGTTAGTGGCTTTTGGATTTGATAGTGCTGTAACAACTTGGAAGAGGTCCTGGTGTCCTCACATAAAATAAAATCTACAGATTGTAAAGTCTCTACTGCTCTAAAAGTAAAATCTTTTAAATTTCCAATGGGTGTAGGGACTAAATATAACATGGTTGTAAATGAATGAAGTCGATTATAATACCACTACTTCAAAGTATTCCATCACCGCATTCGCTAATAATTGCTTACTTGCTTCTGTTGCCATTGCGACTGCAGCAGCTTCATCGGCAGCTTCAATTTGTAAGTTGATATTTTTCCCAACACGAACGTCTTGAATTCCTGATAAACCTAAATTATGTAATCCGCCTAAAACTGCTTTTCCTTGAGGATCTAATAAATCCTTTAATGGCATTACTTTAATTTGTACTTGATAGATCATACTTTGTTATTGAGTGATTGTTTTTGGATATAACAAAGATACTATGCAATAGCCAATAAAGCCAAATGGAATCGCGTACCATTTAAAAAATATAGCTGAAACCACTATTTCTATTGCAACAATCCCTAATGGAAGGAATAATTTTTTCTTATTGGATAAGCTTTTTAGCGCCAACATAGGCCTTGTCATCACCATCAAATAACTTACTACCAAAATATAGCCATACCAAAATAAAGGACTTAATAACAACTTTGAAATAATGCCATTAGAAGGCTGCCAATAAATCAATGGAAAAACTGCCGTTAAAATCCCAATCATTGGAATGGGTACCCCTTTAAAATAGGTGGATTGGGTTTGATCCAAATTGAACCTAGCCAATCGGTAGGCGCCCGCCATTGGGATGATGAATGCCGGTGCAAATAACCAACTACTTGTAGCCAGTGCATTGACATCATTTGCCAATGCCAATCTTAAAAACTGATATACAATGCAGGCAGGTGCTACACCAAAACTCACTACATCTGCCAATGAATCTAATTGCTTCCCCATCTCAGAAGGCAAATTCATTAATCTAGCAACGTAACCATCCAAAAAATCTATCACGGCGGCAAGTCCAATAAATAAGCTTGCTAAATATAATTTTTCAGGAATCTCAATTAACATACCCCCCGTTTCAGACATCGACGCAACCGTCCCAAATTGAAAGCAACTAACAATGGCCAAGCATCCTAAAAATAAATTGAGTAGCGTAATGATATTGGGGATTTGTTGGCGCATCTTGTAATTGAATTATTTTTTTCTTTTCATTAAATTTTCAATCTCTTCTGCCTTGATTGGAATGTTCTTAAATAAATCTTGATTGCCTTTCGCAGTCACCCAAACATTATTTTCGATACGCACACCCATGCCCTCTTCTTTAATATAGATGCCTGGCTCCACAGTAAATACCATGCCTGATTGTATTGGCGCAGTTCTTGTACCCAAATCATGCACATCTATTCCTAAATGATGCGAAATGCCATGGTATAAATATTTACGGTATGCTCTATTTTCTGCATCCTCATTTTTTACATCTGCTTTTGTCAATAAGCCAATTTTTACAAATTGCTTTGTGGCTTCTTCGCCCACTTTATCGGTATAATTTAAAATGCTAATGCCTGGCTTTAAAATTGATTTTGCATAATCGTGTAAATGCAAACAAGCATTGTACACTTCCTTTTGACGCTTAGTAAATTTGCCGTTTACAGGAACCGTTCTTGTTAAATCTGCATTGTAACCGCCGTAGGCCGCGCCAAAATCCATCAAGATCAGTTCTCCATCTTTACATTCGTTATTATTACTTGTATAATGTAATGTTCTTGCATTGTCGCCACTCGCTATAATACTATGGTATGCAACACCTGTTGCTTTTTTGCTTAAAAATTCATGGTAAATTTCTGCTTCAATTTCATATTCATGCACACCAGGTTGGATGAATTGTAATAATCTTCTAAAAGCAGATTCTGTGATATCAATGGCTTTTTGAATCACGACTACTTCTTGCTTTGTTTTAATTGCTCTTAAAGTTTTCATGATTTTAGCCGCGCGCAAGTATTGATGTAATGGATAGCGTGCTTGCATTTCATCTATGAAACGATATTCATTTGTTCTAACTAAATTATTTTTACGATCGTTCTCGTTGGAGTCTAAATAAATCGCATCGGCTAAATGTATCCAAGTTTGTAATACCGCGTCAATACTATCTACCCAAACAATGGTTTTCATACCTGAGATAGCAGTGGCTTCATGCGCTCTTAATCTTTTGCCATCCCAAATTTCTTTCAATTCCTGTGGACGAACCAAGACCAATACCTCTCTATACTTAGGATCTGGATTGTCTGGAAACAAGACTACCATCGTGCCCTCTTGCTCAATGCCGGATAACCAGAATAAATCTGAATTTTGCACAAAGCCATGCAATGCATCTCCATTACTAGGAAACTCGTCGTTGCTTACAAAAACAGCAATGCTATTTTTTTGCATTTGACTTACAAAACGCTTTCTGTTTTGTAGGAAAATAGTTGGATCTAATGGGTCGTATTTCATACTAAAATTTGAATTGATATTAATGTCATAGTCATGCCCCCAGATGGTGGCTTCTTGGAAGCAAGATACTTAAAATTGATGGGCTTAGGCAATCTTACCCCAGCCAATTTTGGTTTTTTGGGTCTGTAAAAAGCTGCGAATCACCAAGTGTTCTGGCAGGGTCAAATTGGGGTCTTTTTCACAGATCGCTGCAGCTGCTTCTTTTGCTATTTCCATAGTAGGTCTGTCATTGATCAAACTTGCCAATTTAAAATTCAATGCACCGCTTTGTCTTGTTCCGTCTATATCTCCAGGCCCCCTAATCTCTAAATCTTTTTCTGCGATCACAAAACCATCCGTCGTGTTACACATAATTTTTAATCTTTCTCTCGCCTCTCTGCTTGCTTTTACGCTACTTAATAAAATACAATAACTCTGTTCAGACCCCCTGCCTACACGGCCTCTTAACTGATGCAGTTGTGATAAACCAAATTTTTCTGCACTCTCTATCACCATCACCGATGCATTGGGCACGTTCACGCCCACTTCAATCACCGTTGTACCCACTAATATTTGAGTATCACCCGATTTAAATCGGTTCATGTTTTCCGATTTTAAATCATTGTGCATCTTTCCATGGACCATACTAATTTTATAATTGGGTTCAGGAAAATAACTTTTCACTTGTTCATAACCCTGCATCAAATCCTCATAACTCAACTTTTCACTTTCCTCAATTAAAGGATACACATAATAAGCTTGTCGTCCTTTTTGTATTTCTGATTTTACAAAATCCATCACACTCGCGCGCGATGTTTCATAGCGATGGACTGTTTTAATAGGCATTCTCCCTGGAGGTAATTCATCCATGATGCTATAATCCAAATCGCCATAAGCCGTCATAGCCAAGGTTCTTGGAATGGGGGTTGCGGTCATCACCAACACATGTGGCGGTATGGATGCTTTTTTCCAAAGCTTTGATCTTTGCTCCACACCAAATCGATGCTGTTCATCAATCACAGCCAATCCTAATTTTTTAAATTGAACTGGATCCTCAATCAATGCATGCGTGCCTACCACAAAATGAATCGTATCATCTGCTAATCCTTTTAAAATTCTTCTTCGCTCTGCGGCTTTTGTACTTCCTGTTAAAATAGCCACTTCGACAGGCATCTCTTTTAAAAGCTCGGTCAAACTACTATAATGTTGTTGTGCTAAAATTTCGGTAGGCGCCATCAAACAACTCTGAAATCCATTGTCTGCAGCAATTAACATCGCCATTAATGCAATCATTGTTTTACCACTGCCCACATCTCCTTGTAACAACCGATTCATTTGAAAACCTTTTGCTACATCTTGTCTAATTTCTTTAATCACTCTTTTTTGAGCACCGGTTAATTCAAAGGGTAAATAATTGTTGTAAAAAGTATTAAAGTAATCTCCCACTTTTTCAAACACTTGTCCTTTGCTGTTTTTATGCCTGTCAATCTTTATTAAATTCAATCTAATTTGTGCGATGAATAATTCTTCAAAAATTAATCTAGATAAAGCCTGTTTATATTTTGCCTGATTGGATGGAAAATGAATCTGTCTATATGCCTCCCATCTACCCATTCTATCTGCTAACAAATGAGCAGGTAAATTTTCTGGCAGATCCCTTTCACTAATTTGTTGAAATAAAACCTGGGTGAGTTTGCCAATTTGTTTTCCGTTCAATCCCCTGGCTTTTAATTTCTCGGTGGAACCATAGACCGGCTCAAGCAATGATTTTTGTGCCATCGTATGCACTTCAAAAGGTTCTATTTCTGGATGCACAATCTGGGGTTTCCCATTAAAAAAGCCCAACCTGCCAAAAACCAAATAGGTTTGCCCCTCCACTAAATTCTTTTGAACGTACTGAATCCCCTGAAACCAGGCCAATTCCAAATAACCAGATTCATCTTTTAACTGGGCCACCATCCTTTTGGAGCGCTTCTCTCCAATGGAATGTAAACCCAATAAAACCCCTTTAACCTGGATGAAATCCATCTCGGGAGTGAGCTGACTGATAGGTGTGACGATGGTCTTATCTACATGCCTATGTGGAAAATGATGTAATAAATCGCCGAAAGTATAGATACTGAGCTCTTTTTTAAGCAATTCAGCCCTCTGAGGGCCTACGCCCTTTAGGTATTCAATGGGACTGGATAAAAGCGAAGCTAGGCTCAAGCGATTTTTTTTAGATTCAGGACAAATATCCCAAAAAGATGGCAAAAAATGGGATTGTGATTCATTATCTTCGCACAGCTATGGAAAAGGAAATTGTATTGAGTGGAATAAGGCCTACAGGGTTCTTACATTTAGGAAATTATTTTGGTGCCATGCGCAATTATGTCCGCATGCAAGATGAATTCAATTGCTATTTTTTTGTAGCCAATTGGCATAGCTTAACGACCCATCCTGACACAAAAACTTTACAAGAAAGTGTATTAAGAGTGGTGGCAGAAAATATTGCTTGTGGATTAGACCCAGAGAAAGTGTCTTTATATGTTCAAAGTGATGTACCTGAAATTGCAGAATTATATTTATACTTAAATATGTTGGCTTATAAAGGTGAACTTGAAAAGACCACCACATTTAAAGATAAAGTAAGGATGCAACCAGAAAATGTGAATGCAGGTTTGTTGACTTATCCTGTGTTACAAGCTGCTGATATTTTAATTCATCGCGCAGTAAAAGTACCAGTTGGAAAAGACCAAGAGCAAAACCTAGAAATGGCAAGAAATTTTGCTGAAAGATTCAACCACCGCTATGGAGACACATTCCCACTGCCGTATGCCTTTAACTACAATAGCGAACTAGTTAAAATCATGGGTTTAGACGGGAACGGGAAAATGAGTAAGAGCGAGAATCAAATGACTACCTTATTTTTAGCAGATGAAGATGAGCTGATTCGTAAAAAAGTGATGAAAGCAAAAACGGATCAAGGACCTTTAACACCTAATTCCTCAAAACCAGATTATATTCAAAACTTATTTACGCTAATGAGTTTAGTAAGCACCCAGGATACAGTACAAAAATTTGAGGATGACTTTAACAATAGTTCCGAAGGCAATTGCATTATTCGTTATGGCGATATGAAAAAGCAATTGGCCGAAGATATGGTTCAATTTATTAACCCAATTCG
>Ga0114972_10003689_pt1 | contig 11447 bp, 9 predicted proteins | sample M_140807_EF_Meta_FD_87354 | JGI IMG/M metagenome (GOLD analysis project Ga0114972, IMG submission 87354) | Freshwater microbial communities from Lake Montjoie, Canada to study carbon cycling - M_140807_EF_MetaG | ecosystem: Environmental > Aquatic > Freshwater > Lake | place: Lake Montjoie... | reverse complement strand
GACGAATTCTTGAATATCCCAAAAACACACCGCTGAATAATCTGTTCCGAGCCATGCTCGATAGCGTTGGAGCAGATCGAGTCGATTTCGGGGAATCGACCGGAATTCTATCCGTCGGCTAAAGCTCTGTTTTGGAGCTTCTGCCACACGGATCCATCCACAGGTTTTCTTACCCACCCACCATTTGGATAACACCGATGGCTCGCTCTTTGCTTGCTTATGTGCTTGCGCCTCTTACCACTGCGACTTGTCTGTTGGCAACTCTGGGGCTAGCGCAAGCCCAACAGCAAGACATCGCGTCGTACTCCCCCGAGCATTTGGCATTCTTCGAGAACAAGATCCGGCCGATCTTGGTAGAACATTGCTATTCATGCCATTCTCAAGATGCAGTGGCCAAAGGAAAGCTCAAAGGGAATCTGCTCCTGGATAGCAAAGACGGCTTGCTCCGAGGTGGCGATACTGGTCCGGCCCTCGTTGCCAACCAAGCTGCCGAGAGCTTGATACTAAAGTCTCTTCGTTACGAAGATTACGAAATGCCTCCGTCAGGCAAACTGCCAGCCAACATCATCGAGGACTTCGAGCGATGGATTGCAGACGGTGCTGCAGACCCCAGGCGTGCAACAGAGCCACTCAAGCAAGTGGCGATGGATTTGCAGGCAGGACGCAAATTTTGGTCCTTGCAACCACTTGCCAGAGTTGATCCACCCTCGGACAAGCATCCGATCGATGCCTTCATTCAAGCCGCTTTGGACAAACAGAACCTCACTGCATCTGCAATGGCCGATCCTCGCGTTTTGGTAAGACGAGCATGGTTCGATCTTCTGGGGATTCCGCCCACGCCTGATGAGTTGGCCGGTGCACTCGAATCGCTCAAACCTCGGGATGGAGAAAATGGTTCGATCTCGATCCAAGGCTGGAGCGAACTGATCGACCGGTTGCTCCAGCGCCCTGAGTACGGGGAGCGATGGGCTCGGCACTGGATGGACTTGGCCCGTTTCGCGGAGTCCTTTGGCTACGAACAGGATTACGATCGTCCGAACGCTTATCACTACCGCGATTTTTTGATCCAAGCATTCAACCAGGACATGCCCTTCGATCAGTTCACTCGATGGCAAATCGCCGGCGATGAACTTGCACAAGAGAACCCTTTGGCTTGGATGGCGACTGGTTTTCTCGGTGCAGGGGCGTTTCCTACGCAACTGACTGAGCGAGAATTCGAGTCGACACGATACAACGAACTCGATGACATGACGGCCACGACCGGTGTGACTTTCTTGGGATTATCGATCGGCTGCGCTCGTTGCCACGACCATAAATTCGACCCGATCTCCAGCGAGGACTACTATCGATTTGCCTCCTCATTCACCGCCGCCATTCGCTCGGAGAAGACTTTCGATCTGAATCCCGATGAAAACCAAAAGATTCGAGCCGACCATGACATCCAGGTTCGAGAGCTAGAAGAAAAAATCCAGACCTTCGAGAGCCAGCAACTGCCGAACGAATTGGCGAACTATGTTCGCGAGCATTACTCGGATCCGTCCAAAGCAAGTCTTGAGCCCTGGCGAAACATTCGAGGGGAGATCCAGGCCAGTGCGGGGAGTCAATTCCAGGCTCAAAGCGATGGATCCTACTTGGCTATCGGCCAGGCACCTAACCAAGAGACAATCACCTTCACGGCTTCCTTGCCCGCAGGTCAGTGGCAAGCGATACGCATTGAGGCTCTAGCCGATCCTAATCTTCCTAATCAAGGCCCAGGCCGCGCCGGCAATGGTAACTTTGCGTTAGGAAACCTCGTTGTCGAACATCTTTCCAAGGATCAAAACGCGACCAAGCTTGCTCTCGATCAGCCTCGAGCCACGCATCAGCAGAACACCGATTCGCTTTCTGTCGGAGCATCGATCGACTCAGACCTCGTCTCGGGGTGGGCCATCGACGGGCAGATCGGCAAGAGCCAAGCAGCCGTTTTTCGCATTGCCACTCCCATGCAGTCAAACGATGGGGATCGGTTGCGTTTCACATTGCGATTCCATCATCCGAATCCCAAGCATGCCATGGGACGCATGCGATTCAGCGTATCGAATGCTCCGTCACCCCCGGTCGAGGTCGGAGGCAATGCTCCTCCGGCCGATGTCCTCGAAGCCCTTAATAAGATCGCCGCGCAGATCGCCCCGCATAACGCCGAACAGATCGCCAAGGAGTTTTCTAACGATCCGACCAAGAGTCCGCTCTGGAAAACCGCTTTGGATTGGTACAAGCCGATGAATCCAAGCTGGAATGAATGGAACGGCAAGCTTGCGAAACTCCTCAAGGACGGTCCTGCGATCCGGCTGACCAAGGTCCTGGTCACGACCGAAGGCGAACCCCATTTGCCCCATCATGCAGACGATCGGGGTTACCCGCACTTTTATCCCGAGACCCATATGCTCAGGCGTGGGGATGTCGAGCAAAAAGTCTCGGTCGTGAGCCCTGGCTTTCCGCGAGTCTTTGTGCGGCATGAAAATGAAAACGCCAAAGCCGATCTGGCTTGGGATGATTCCCAGCGAAGCAATCCCAAGTCCAGTTACCGACGCGCGGCGCTTGCCAAATGGCTTACTGATCCTCAAAACGGAACCGGATCGCTGGTTGCCAGGGTCATGGTCAATCGGCTATGGCAACACCACTTTGGGAGAGGCTTGGTCTCGACACCTAACGACTTTGGCTCGACGGGTCAAAAGCCAACCCATCCTCAACTGCTTGAATGGATGGCCAGCGAACTCTTGAGCCAAGGCTGGAGGCTCAAGCCGTTGCACAAGCAGATCATGACCAGCCAAACGTACATGCAGACGAACCGCACGTTGGATGATCCACGAACCAAAGTCGATCCGGACAACCTGCTGTGGTGGCATCGTCCCCCTCGACGCTTGGAAGCCGAATCGGTTCGAGATTCAATGTTGGTCGTATCGGGATTGCTTGATCGCCGCATGTATGGACCGGGTACTTTAGATCCGAACATGACGCGTCGCAGCGTTTACTTTTTCATCAAACGCAGTCAGTTGATCCCGATGATGATGCTCTTCGACTGGCCGGAGCACTTGGTCAGTATCGGACAAAGGCAATCCACAACGATCGCACCCCAAGCACTTGCCTTTATGAATAACCCGTTGGCCCGCTCGGCTGCGGAAGCTTTGGCTAGTCAGATTTCTGATCTTGGGCAGCTCGACAAGCTGTTTGTGCAGGTCCTTTCACGAAAAGCGACCGATGCGGAACGAGAGGCCGCCGTGCGATTCATCGCCCAGGCCGAAAAGACTCGAAAAGAACAAAACGCTTCGCAACCCGAAAAGATGGCCATCGCTGATTTCTGTCAAATCCTCCTTTGCTGCAACGAGTTCATTTATGTCGACTGAGCAGACTTATTCGATGCATTCTCGTCGATCGTGGCTACAACATGCCGGATGCGGATTTGGTTGGTTGGGGTTCCAAGCTTTGTTATCCCAAACCGCAATGATCCCCAACGCCTTGGCAGATGGACTTGGAGACCGTTCCCAGAATCCGCTTTCGCCCCGCGAGCCCCATTTCGCGGCGCGGGCCAAGCGCGTTGTTTGGATCTTTGTCAACGGAGGTCCCAGCCAAGTCGATACGTGGGACTACAAGCCGGGTCTGGAGAAAGCCGACGGCAAGTCGATCAAAGAGTTTGACTCATCGTTCTCCGACACAACAGGATTCTTTCGAAATGCTGTCGGAAACCTGATGAAGTCTCCCTTCGAGTTCACTCCCCGGGGCAAATGTGGCAAAATGGTCTCGTCGATCTTCCCGCATCTTGGGGAGCATGTCGACAAGATGGCCTTCATTCATTCGGGCTATACCGAATCGAACAACCACTCCCCTGCCCTTTTTGCGATGAATACAGGTATGGCTCGCATGGGGTTCCCATGCGTCGGGTCGTGGGTAGCCTATGGTCTTGGGAGCGAGACCCAAGACCTCCCGACATTTTTGGTCATGAGCGATCCCAAGGGTCGAGGGCTTCCCAAAGGCCACGCGGCGAATTGGTCGGCGGGCTTTCTGCCGGGCGTCTACCAAGGGACGTATCTGAAACCTTCGGGAGATGCGATCGAGAACCTCAAGCCGCCGGTGAATCTAACCACTGCCATTCAAAGGCAGCAATTGGACGCCCTGGCTCAGTTCAACCAGATGCACCTGCAAAACCATGCTACGGATGGAGAGCTTGCGGCTCGCATCGAGAGCTTTGAATTGGCCTTCCGAATGCAGAGCAAGGCTCCAGAGACACTGGATCTTGGCGATGAACCCGAGCATATTCACAAGCTCTACGGTATCGGGGATCCCAAATGCGATCACTTTGCTCGCCAGTGCTTGATGACTCGCCGATTCCTCGAGCGAGGCGTTCGCTTTGTACAGATCTACTCGGGCGGGATGGAGAACGAGAGGTCCTGGGACGGGCACGTGGACATCGCGGGTAACCACCAACAGTTCGCCGACGAGACGGATCGGCCTGTTGCCGGTTTGCTCTCGGACCTTGAGCAGCGCGGGATGCTCGATGATACGCTGATCATATGGTGTGGGGAGTTCGGTCGATTGCCTATCGCCCAGCTCGGTGGCAAACCTGGGCGGGATCACAATCCCCATTGCTTCACGGCTTGGATGGCCGGTGGTGGGGTTCGTGGCGGCAGCTCCTATGGGCAGTCCGATGAGGTGGGCTACAAAGCCGCCGTCGATCGAGTGCACCTGAACGATCTTCACGCGACGATTCTGCATCTCTTGGGGCTAGACCATCAGCGGCTGACTTATCCGTACAACGGCCGAAACTTCCGGCTGACGGATGTGTCGGGTGAGGTCATCAGCAAGATCATCGCGTAGAGATCATCGCATAGAGAACAAATAAAAAAAACCGGGGGCAGGACGCCTCCGGTTTTCTATTTGTAGTTTGCTTCGAGTGGGCGTTTCGATCTAAATCGAGGACTACATCGAGGAGTTGAGTGCGGCTTCAAGCTTCGTTCGAGCCGGGATGCCTTGGAAACGTTCGATGATCTCACCGTCCTTAAACAGCAGTAGGGTCGGGATCGCATTGATACCGTACTTGGTTGCTAGTTCTGGGTTCTGGTCGACGTCGACTTTACCAATCCGAACCTTCCCTTCGTATTGGACGGAAAGCTCATCGATCAGGGGAGCGATCTGCCGGCATGGTCCGCACCAGGTGGCCCAAAAGTCTACGAGCACCGGTTGGCTCGAGGTCAAAACATCGCTATCAAAACCGGCATCGGTGAATTCCGCTGCGTGTCCCATCTGGCAATCTCTCCTTGGAATTTGAATGGTTTTTACGGGCGCTCTGCCCATTGGCAGTCCCGCAAGGTTGCATCACTTTACCGCACATAGCGTGCCAAGCCAAGCAGTAAGCTTGGAGCCTGTTGGTTAATCTCTGGTTGCCAGGCTCAAATCCGGAGGGTTTCCCCAGGGGAAATTGGGAGGCGGCAGAGCGAGGGCAGCGATTTTCTCTGCTGATTTTGGATGGTGGAAAGTTAGTCGATAGGCGTGCAGAGCGATTGGCGGTTCGCGGTAGGTTTGTCCTTCGGGCCCCCAGGTATTTTGGCTTCCGTAGAGCCTATCCCCGAGGATCGGGAATCCTCGCGAGCCGCATTGGAGGCGGATTTGGTGCATGCGACCGGTTCCGAGTCGGATCAGCAGCAGCGACTCGGGCGCATTGTGAGCGTTGGTCCGCTGTTGAATCACTCGGTACTCAAGCGTCGCGTCCCGAGCATGGACTTGATCGATGCTCGTGATTTCCGCCCGAGGCTCATCGGGGACTTTGCGCATGGTGTCCACCCATGTCCCCTCTTTAGGTACTAGTCCGGAAACCCAAGCCAGATATTCTTTGACAACGGTCCTAGTGGCGAACTGATCGCACAGTCGTCGCAGCGAACGCTGATTGCGGGCGACGACGACCGTTCCGCTTGTCATGCGATCGAGCCTATGAGGCATGCCGATGAAGGGTTTCGGCAAACCGGGAGCAGACAGTTGATCGGCCAGTCGGGACTGCAAGCTCGGAAGAGTTTCGATGGCTTGTGTAAGCAGATCTACCGGCTTGTGAACCACGAGGAACCAAGGGTCCTGTACGAGAATCTCGATAGCGGTGGGCTCAGACATGTTTGGGGATCACAACGGCGGGCAATGGCAACGATGCTTGCAGCATGATGCAGGTCTAGCCACAATAGCAAGCTTGGTGCAATTCGGTCGAGGCAAAAAAAAACGAGAAACACCGGCCACGAAACGAACATCTCCGTATGTCTGTCTCATAAGTGCTTCTCGTTGGACCTATGTTCGGACATATTGGTGCATGGGTCAATAGGGCTTATGGATCGCTAGGCAATGAAGTCAGGGAATTTTTTGATGGCTCAATCACGATGACTGCGAAACAACGAGAGTCGATTCACTTCGTCACAGGTCGGTTGGCCGAGCCGGCAGTGCGTGAGATTGTTCAACGGTTGGCTCAGCAACATAGCTTTGCGTACAGCATCGACGTGCTTCCGATCACGGTAGCTGCATTGATGACTCCCAAGTGGCTCATGCGTCACATGAGCGTACCATCCAACACCACACGTATCCTGCTTCCTGGTTATCTCGCTCCACACATCGAGGAGATTCGACATGCCATAGGTCAACAAGGATTAACCACGTTGGTCGATTGCGGACCCAAGGATGTTCGGGATCTACCCACGATGTTTGGCAGCAGACGTTATCGCTCGGACGATTATGGCCAAACCCAGATCGAAATCATCGCCGAAATCAACTACGCTCCTCGGCTCCAGCGAAAAACGCTTATCGCTGAAGCTCAGCGATTGGTCCAGCATGGCGCCGATCGGATCGACTTAGGCTGCGAGCCTGGTATTCGCTGGTCGGAAGCAGCCGATGCGGTGCGAGCCATCACAGACCTAGGCATTGCCGTATCGATCGATTCCTTCGATCCATGGGAGGTCCAACAGGCTGTCAGCAGCGGTGCGACGCTAGTGCTTTCGGTCAACTCCGAGAATCGTCAACGGGCTTTGGATTGGGGTGTCGAGGTCGTGGCCATTCCAGACGATCCTGCGGACTATCAAAATTCCATGGTCGAGACGGCCAACTACCTTTTGGAGCACACAGTCCCGTTTCGCTTGGACCCGATCCTCGAGCCGATCGGCTGTGGGTTTGCTCGATCCTTGGGCCGGTATCTGCACACGCGAGAGATGTTCCCCGAAGCTGCGCTGATGATGGGTATCGGAAACATCACCGAGTTGACCGACGCGGACTCGGCTCCGATCAACACGCTGCTTCTGGGCTTCTGCGCCGAGCTTCAAATCCATAGTGTGCTGACCACCCAAGTCATCGCTTGGGCACAATCCAGCGTCCAAGAGTGCGATCTTGCGCGGCGATTGGTCGAGTACGCCGTACGGCATCAAGTTCCCCCGAAGCACCTTGAAGAGCGTTTGGTAATGCTCCGCGATACGACTTGTATCCATCCGAGCCCTTCGACACTCCGAGCATTGGCCGAGCAGATCAAGGACAACAACTATCGCGTCGCGATCGACGGGCAGAAGATCCATCTGATGAGCGCTGGAGTCCATTTGCAAGGGACCGATCCGTTCGAGATGATGCAGGAGTTATTCAAGCTTCCTGAATCGCGCAACGTCGACCCATCGCATGCGTTTTATCTTGGTTTCGAATTATCCAAAGCCCTAACGGCTCTGACGCTCAACAAACGCTACGAACAAGACGAAGCTCTGCGGTGGGGGCTCCACACGCGGCCCGAGCAACATCATCGGCTCGCTCGCAAACGGGCCAAAGAGGATCTCGGCTAGCTTATCTTGGATGGATCCATTTCGGATCCCCAACCGTATAGTGCTCTTTCTTCCATATCGGGACTTCGGCTTTGATCCGCTCGACGAGCCATTCACAGGCCTCGATCGCATTGGCTCGATGTGCCGAACCGACGGCAACAACCATGCTTGTCTGGCCCACAGCGACTTTACCGAGTCGATGGACAAAAGCGACTCGTTCGATTTTCCATTGTTGGCCTACCATCGCGATCAATTCGATCAACTTGAGAGTTGCCATGGATTGATAAGCGTCGTATTCGAGGCAGACGGTTTCGATGTTTCCGGTGTAGCGGCGGGTGATGCCCACGAACATCGATACGGCTCCGACGCGATCCATGCTACAGAACGACGAGATCCGGTTCAGATCGATCGGCTCCCACACAAAATCGATCATGGGTCCCTACTCCTGCTTGAGCTCTTCGATGTAGCTCTTGTAATTTGCCAATTCCTCAGGGCTGACTTTGGGGTACTCCAGATCGAGCTTGTCCAAATGACCTGAAATCAGGTCCGCTACCGTAGCTCTTGCGTACCATTTGTCATCGGCGGGGATGACATACCATGGCGCCTGCTCGGTGGAGGTTGCCGGAAGTGCTTCCTCGAATGCCTCCTCGTACTGTTTCCAAAGCTTGCGTTCCTGAAGATCCCCGGCGTTGAACTTCCAATGCTTCTCGGCGACATCGAGTCGCTCAAGGAGTCGCTTGCGCTGCTCGTCTCGCGAAATGTGCAAATAGAATTTCAGCACGCTCGTGCCGCTCTCGACGAGCGTTTGCTCGAACATGCGGATCTCTTCATAGCGACGCTTCCACAAATCGGAAAGGTTCTTGTAGGGCATCAAGTTTTGAGCGTCTAAAAACTTGGGATGCACACGCACGACCAGGACTTCTTCGTAATAGGATCGATTGAAGATCGATACGAGCCCCTTGGGGGGCAAATAACGCATGGGCCTCCATAGAAAATGATGGCCGAGCTCTTCACTGTTCGGGGCCTTGAAACCAATCACCCGACAGCCTTGGGGATTGAGCCCCCGAAACACATGTCGAATGATCCCGTCTTTGCCGGATGTGTCCATGCCTTGCAAGATCACCAAAAGCGACCGCTGTCCATTGGCAAACAGTCGCTCCTGCGATTCCTGGAGTTGCTTGAGGTCGGCGTCCAGAGCTTCACGCCCCTGAGCCTTGCCCTCCAATTCATTCCCTGCCTTGGTAGGGATCTTGGATAGCTTCAGCGAATCTCCTTCTTTGACGCGAAACTTTTTTGGATCGAATCGATGCATGTTCATGATGTAGCTCCGTGAGGCTTCCTCATTGAGAAGGTTGTGGACGATTAGCCAAGTTTCCAATCCAGACCGATGTCGTGGACAGGGGCCGAATGGGTCAGAGCACCGACGCTGATGCGATCGACCCCGGTGGCGGCAATGCCTCCGATGGTGCCGAGATTCACTCCTCCGGAGGCTTCGAGCTCGACCTCGGGTGTCAACGTGTCTCGGATCGCTACGCACTGCGAAAGTATTTCGCAACTCATATTGTCAAGAAGAATGATGTTCGGACCGGCCCTGAGGGCTGATTCGAGTTGGCCGACGCGGTCGATCTCGATCTCAATGATCGGTGGATGCTCAAACTTCACCGCGCCCGATGCAACAAACGCCTTGGCCATCGCCACCGCTTGCCCCGGATCGAGCAACTCCCCGTTGGCCGCTGCCCGCGATGCCAGATGGTTGTCCTTGATCAAGATCCCATCGTAGAGACCAAGCCGATGGTTGTGGCCACCGCCGCAGCGAACAGCATATTTTTCCAATCGACGCCAACCGGGGGTGGTCTTGCGAGTGTCATACACCCGAGCCTTGGTCCCCTGCACCGCATCGACATACCGACGGGTCAGCGAGGCCACACCGCTGAGACGACAAATCACATTGAGAATCGTCCGCTCGCATGTCAGCAGATCCCTCGCGTCCCCACTCAGGATTGATAGGACTTGCCCTGGCTCGATCGCCTCCCCGTCCCCGACCCGCTGATCCCACTGGATCTTGGCATCAAGCTCGGCGAGCATCTCATCGATCAAATCGATGCCCGCTGCTACCCCATGACTGCGAGAGATCAAGGAAGCAGAGCCGCTTACCCCCGGAGGCACAATCGCCATCGTGGTCAAATCGACGCTTCGGTCCAAATCCTCCCGTATCGCCAACCGCAAAATCTCCGTGAGATCCTCCAGCAGCGACGCATCGATCGTCTGAGAACGATAATCCATCTAATTTCCTAATGCTCTCTATGCTCTCTTGCAGGTCCTAAATTTGATTGATTCTATGGGCTTGTAGAGCGCCCACAGGGGCTTATAGTGTAGCATTCAAGTTCAAGCATTCCACATGCTTGGCTCACTGTGCTGGCTAATTCTTTAGCTCTCGCATTGAATGCAACCTGCCTATCTTTCCCCCCTCGAAATTCCTTTGGAGCAACGCAATGCGTATTGTCAATCGAAATTCCTTGGCTCTCGCCACTCTATCGCTAGCTGTTTCGGTTTTCGGGCAAAGCGAGTTCTTTGCCGCCCGCGCCGTTGCTCAGGAATCCACCAAAGCCGAGACGCTGAGTTTTGCCGGCGGTAAGATCACCGTTGAAAAACCAGCCAGTTGGAAGACCATGCCCCCGAAGTCCAACATCGTGCAGTACGAGTTCCGGGCACCGGCCGAGGGTGAGCAAACCGCTCGCGTGACCGTCATGGGTGCCACCGGCGGAATCGAAGCCAACATCGTTCGCTGGATCGGTCAGTTCGAGGGCCTGACTCGGGCCGATGCCAAGATCGACAAGAAAACGATCCAAAAGACCACCGTCCACATCGTCGAACTCGAAGGAACTTTTAAAGACTCCATGGGCGGCGGACCCTTTGCTCCCGGGCCGGTCAAGAAGGTGGAAAACCATGCGATGATCGGTTTGATCTTTGAACTCGAAGGGGGAGACCTAGTGTTCGTCAAAATGACCGGGCCGAAGAAGACCGTCGCAGGCGAGCGCGAAGCGGTCATGAAGATGGTCGAAGGACTCAAGAACAAGTAATACAAATAACCCTGCCTCGCATCGGATTTCGTCGTACTTGTACTCAGCGAAGCGGTACTCAGTGAAACGGTACTCGTACTCGATGGCTATTTGAAATGCGTCGATGCCGATCGTTGATCGAAGAGGTTCGCGGTAACTTGCGCACCAATGGGCCGGATAGCTAGACTAAATCGCTTCGAGTACGAGTACCGTCCGCCTTGGCGGACTGAGTACAAGTAGGAGAAGAAGCACGGACAATGTGGTGCACCGAGGTCGCCGCCGGTGCTTTCCTGATTTTTTTCATTTTGGTCTCCGGTGACATCGGTGACCACGGGGGATCGGTTCGATGCGCATCAATCGACCGAAAACCTCGGTCCTTCAGGTATTTTAGTGGGTCGAAGCTCGGCTTTCTCGTACTCAGCGTCGCGGTACTCGTACTCGTACTCGTGCTCGAAAACGCCTAGCTCGATTCAAGTCGATCACCTTTTCAGGGAGGCTGTAACCCCACTATTTGGCCCTTTTGTCAACGAAATCCCAATACTTCTCTTCGAGTACGAGTACCGTTTCACTGAGTACGAGTACGAGT
>Ga0114972_10003688_pt1 | contig 11448 bp, 10 predicted proteins | sample M_140807_EF_Meta_FD_87354 | JGI IMG/M metagenome (GOLD analysis project Ga0114972, IMG submission 87354) | Freshwater microbial communities from Lake Montjoie, Canada to study carbon cycling - M_140807_EF_MetaG | ecosystem: Environmental > Aquatic > Freshwater > Lake | place: Lake Montjoie... | reverse complement strand
CTGCATATCGAGCGCGGTATCACCAACATACCAGGCCTCAGGCCCCGCCGGCACCGCGCAGGCGCGCAGCGCCATATGCAGCGGCGCCGCACTGGGCTTGTCGGCCGAGGCATCGCCCGCCCCCACCGACGCCCTGAAAAACCCATCCCAGCGCAAATGCGCCACCTCATCGCGCAGCATCGGCCCCTGCTTGTTCGACACGATGGCCAGCGGCGCTATCGTCACCGCCAATTGCAGCATCGGCGCGGTGCCCGGCATCGGCCGCAGCACCTCCAGATGCTGTTCCCGCACGGCGGCATAAAACACATCGCGCGCCCTATGCCATTGCTCACCAAAAATCGCCGGAAAGCTCTCAGCCATCGAGCGGCGGGTATTGGCCAGCACCTGCTCCATATTCCATTCCGGCAGAGCGAATTCGCGAAACGCAGCGTTCAGCCCGGCCTGAATGGCCGCCCAGCCATTGGCCAGGGTATTGTCCCAATCAAACAGGATGGCGGTGGGGACAAGGCGCATGGTGGCAGCCGCCTCACATATGAATGACGCGGCCATAGGCATCGAGCACCGCCTCATGCATCGTCTCGCTCACCGTGGGGTGCGGGAAGACGGTGTGCATCAACTCCGCCTCGGTCGATTCCAGGGTGCGGGCAATGGTGTAACCCTGGATCATTTCCGTCACCTCCGGCCCCACCATATGCGCGCCCAGCAATTCGCCGGTCGTCGCGTCAAAAACCGTCTTCACCAGCCCCTCGGGTTCGCCCATCGCAATCGCCTTGCCATTGCCGATGAAGGGGAAGCGGCCGATTTTCACCGTATGGCCGCGGGCTTTGGCCGCAGCCTCGGTCAGCCCCACCGAAGCCACCTGCGGCCGGCAATAGGTGCAGCCGGGAATATTCAGCACATCCATGCCATGCGGATGCAGACCGGCAATGCTTTCAACGCAGATCGTCGCCTCATGCGAGGCCTTATGCGCCAGCCAAGGCGCCCCGGTGAGGTCACCAATGGCATAAATGCCCGGCTCGCCCGTGCGCCCCATCGCATCCGTCACCACATGGGTGCGATCAACGACGATCTTGGTCCCTTCCAGACCAATATTCTCGACATTGCCCACAATGCCCACGGCGGAAATCAACCGATCAGCGGTGATCTCCTGGACCTGGCCATTGGCCTCAATCACCGCGGTCACGCTGTCGGCGCCCTTGCGCACACCCTGCACCCGCGCGCCGGTCATAATCGCCATGCCCTGCTTGGCAAAAGCCTTTTGGACAAAGGCAGAGATTTCCGCATCCTCCACCGGCAGGATGCGATCCATCACCTCCACCAGCGTCACCTTGGCCCCCATATTCTGGTAGAAAGAGGCAAACTCACTGCCAATCGCGCCCGAGCCCACAACAATCAGCGATTTCGGCATCGCCGCCGGCACCATCGCCTCACGATAAGACCAGATCAGCTTGCCATCCGGCTCCATCCCCGCAATCACCCGCGCCCGCGCGCCAGTGGCCAGAATAATGTGCGGCGCCGCCAGCGCCGCCACCGGCTTGCCATCCTTGGTCACATTCAGCTTGCCCGGCCCCGCCAGCGCGGCATGACCATCGAACACGCTCACCCGGTTCTTCTTCATCAGGTGCTTCACGCCGCCCGAAAGCTGCGCCGCCACGCCGCGCGAACGCTTCACCACCTTCTGGAAATCAAAGCGGATATTATCGGCCGCAAAACCATAGGCATCGAGATCATGCAGCAAATGATTGATCTCCGAGGCCCGCAGCAGCGCCTTGGTCGGAATGCAGCCCCAGTTCAGGCAAATGCCGCCCAGATTTTCGCGCTCCACCAGCGCCACCTTCATCTTGAGCTGACTGGCGCGAATCGCCGCCACATAGCCGCCCGGGCCACCGCCCACCACCACCAGGTCGAATGCTTCCACGGCCATGTCTCTCACTCTCCTACTCGGCAAGCGCGCGAAGCGCCTCGCCGCTCAGTCGTTGCGTGGTCCAGCCCGCATGCGGCTTGGCGCCGATGGAGCGGTAGAAAGCAATGGAAGGCGCGTTCCAATCCAGCACCGACCATTCCATACCCGAGGAGCCGGCACCCAAGGCCCGACGCGCCAGATCAGCAAAAATAGCCCTGCCAATCCCGCGATTGCGCGCCTCAGGCGCCACAAACACATCCTCAACATAAAGCTTCGTGCTGGCCGTGAAGGTGGAGACGGCAAAATACCACAGCGCAAACCCCACCGGCGCGCCATCCCATTCCGCAATCAGCGCATGCGCCCGAACCGGGCTGCCAAACAGCAGCGCATGAAACGCCGCCTCCGTACCAATGGCCAAATGCTCCAGCTTTTCATAAGCCGCCAATTCGCGCACGAAATGCGCCACCAAGGGCACATCCCCAGGCGCGGCATCGCGCAGCAAAAGGCTCACAGCATCAAGCTCAGCGGATCCTCTACAATGGCCTTGAACGCGGCCATCCATTCCGCCGCCAGCGAGCCATCGATCACGCGGTGATCCACGCTCAACTGGCAGGTCATCACGGTTGCAATGGCAAGCGCGCCACCCTTCACCACCGCCCGCTGGGTGCCCGCACCCACCGCCAAAATCCCCGCCTGCGGCGGGTTGATAATCGCGGCGAAGTGGCTGACCCCATACATCCCCATATTGGAGATGGAGAAGCCGCCCCCCTGGAATTCCTCTGGCTTCAGCTTTCCAGCCTTGGCCCGGGCACCCAAATCCTTCATCTCATTGGAAATGGCCGCCAGGCCCTTGGTATCGGCATTCTTCACAATCGGCGTGATCAGCCCATCCGGAATGGCCACCGCCACCGAGATATCAATCTCGTTGAAGCGCAGGATCGCATCCTCAGTCCAACTCGCCGCCACCCCCGGCACCCGGCGCAGCGTCACCGCCGCCGCCTTGATGATCAGATCATTGACCGAGAGCTTATAGGCACCCGGCCCATCCTTGGGCGCCCGCGCATTGAGCTTGGCCCGCAAATCCAGCAGCGCATCAAGCTCAATATCCATCGCCACATAGAAATGCGGGATGGTGGCTTTGCTCTCCGACAGCCGCTTGGCGATGATTTTCCGCATGCTGCTATTGGGCACAGCCGTGGTGCCGGCCAGCGGGGCCGCCGCCGCCACGGCCACAGGCTTCGCCGCCGCAACGGGCGCGGCCACGGCAAGCGGGGCCGGCGCCGCAGCCGGCCGGTTCATCGCCGCCTCAATATCAGCCTTCACCACCCGCCCCTGCGGACCGGAGCCGGCAATTTTCGTCACATCCAAGCCAGCCTGCTGCGCCATGCGACGCGCCAGCGGCGAGGCAAAGGCGCGCTCACCCGCAAGCACAGGCGCCGCCGCAACGGCAGGCACCACCGGCGCCGCAGCCACAGCCGGGGCCGCAACAGCGGCCGGCACCAGCGCAGATGCAGCAGCAGCGCCCGAAAACACCTCACCCTTCTCCACCAGCACCGCGATCACCTCATTCACCTTCACGCCCGCCGTCCCGCCCGGCACCAGGATCTTGCCCAGCACCCCCTCATCCACCGCCTCAACCTCCATCGTGGCCTTATCGGTCTCGATCTCGGCGATGATGTCTCCGGCGCGAACCATGTCGCCCTCATTCTTCACCCAGCGCGCCAGCGTGCCCTCGGTCATGGTGGGCGAGAGCGCGGGCATCAGGATATTCGTGGCCATGTTTCTACCCGCCCCCCTTACCGGTACAGCACGCGTTTGGCCGCATCGACCACGTGATCGGCCTGCGGCAATGCCAGTTTTTCCAGATTGGCAGCATAGGGCATGGGCACATCGGCGCCATGCACCCGCACCGGCGGCGCATCCAGATGGTCGAAAGCGTGCTCGACAATCTGCATCACCACCTCGGCGCCAATGCCGGCAAAGGGCCAGCCCTCTTCCACCGTCACCAGACGATTGGTCTTCTTCACCGAATTCACAATCGTCTCGGTATCGAGCGGGCGCAGCGAACGCAAATTGATCACCTCGGCCGAAATACCCATCTCGGCCAGCTTTTCCGCCGCCTGCATGGCCAGGCTCACGCTGATCGAGAAGCCCACCAGCGTCACATCCGTACCCGCCCGCTCAACCTTGGCGCGGCCAATCGGCAGGATGAAATCATCCGCAGTCGGGCATTCAAAACTCTGCCCGTAAAGGATCTCATTCTCCAGGAAAATCACCGGATTAGGATCCCGAATGGCCGCCCGCAGCAGCCCCCTCGCATCAGCAGCCGACCAAGGCGCCACCACCTTCAAGCCAGGGCAATGCGCATACCAGCTGGCATAGCACTGGCTATGCTGGGCCGCCACGCGCGCCGCCGCGCCATTGGGCCCACGAAACACGATCGGGCAGCCCATCTGCCCACCCGACATATACAACGTCTTCGCCGCCGAATTCAGGATATGATCAATGGCCTGCATCGAGAAATTGAAGGTCATGAACTCGACAATCGGCCGCAGCCCGGTGAAGGCCGCACCCACCGCCATGCCGGTAAAGCCATGCTCGGTGATGGGCATATCCAGCACCCGCTTGGCGCCAAACTCATCCAACAACCCCTGGCTGATCTTATAGGCGCCCTGATACTGGCCCACCTCCTCGCCCATCAGGAAGACATCCGGATTGGCGCGCATTTCCATCGCCATGGCATCACGCAGCGCCTCGCGCACGGTCATGCTCTTGGTCGGCCCCCAATCCTTCTCCTCAGCCACCGGTGCCGCGGCCGGCGCCACCTGCACCACGGGCGCTGCCACCGCAGCCGCCACCACCGGTGCCGCCAAAGCCGGGGCCGCCCCCTTGCCGCCATCGAGTTCGGCAAGGACGGAGTTCACCGCCACATTCTCCGTGCCCTCAGCGACCAGAATGCGGGTGATCTTCCCCTCATCCACCGCCTCAACCTCCATGGTGGCCTTATCGGTCTCGATCTCGGCGATCACATCGCCCGAGCGCACCGCATCGCCCTCTTTCTTCAGCCAGCGCGCCAGCTTGCCCTCGGTCATGGTCGGGCTCAGCGCCGGCATCAGGATTTCGACACCCATCTTACTTGGCCCCTTCCAGCAGCACATCGGTCCAAAGCTCGGCGGGATCGGGCTCGGGCGAGCTTTGCGCGAAATCAGCGCTGTCCTGCACAATGGCCTTCACGTCATCATCAATCGCCTTCAGCGCGGCCTCGCCAACCCCGCCATCGAGCAGAATCTTGCGCAGCGTATCAATGCAGTCGCGCTGCTCGCGCATTTTCTGCACCTCCTCGCGCGTGCGGTACTTCGCCGGGTCAGACATCGAATGCCCGCGATAGCGATAGGTCTGCATCTCCAGCAGATACGGCCCGAGGCCCGCGCGGCAATGCGCCGCCGCCCGCGCCGCCGCCGCGGCCACGCTGCGCACATCCATGCCATCAACCTGCTCGCCAGGGATGCCCCAGGCCGCGCCATTCTGCGAGAAATCCCGCGCCGCACTCGCCCGCTCCTGGCTCGTGCCCATCGAGTATTTGTTGTTCTCGATGACAAAAATGCAGGGCAGCTTGAACAGCGCCGCCAAATTCAGGCTTTCATACACTTGGCCCTGATTGGCCGCCCCCTCGCCAAAATACGCCGCGGCGATCTTGCCATCCGCCCGGTACCAATTGGCAAAAGCCAGCCCAGCACCCAGCGAGACCTGCGCGCCGACAATGCCATGGCCGCCAAAAAACGCCTTCTCGGCGCTGAACATATGCATCGAGCCGCCCTTGCCGCGGCTATAGCCACCCTCGCGCCCGGTCAGCTCCGCCATCACGCCGCGCGCCTCCATGCCGGTGGCCAGCATATGGCCATGGTCGCGATAGGAGGTGATGACCTGATCGCCCGGCTTGAGCTGCGATTGAATGCCCACCACAACGGCCTCTTGGCCGATATAGAGGTGGCAGAAACCACCAATCAGCCCCATGCCGTAAAGCTGTCCCGCCTTCTCCTCGAAGCGGCGAATCAGCAGCATGTCACGATAGGCGGCGACCAATTGGTCCTGCTCCAGCACCGCGGCGGGTGCGGCAGCCTTGCCACCACGCTTTGCCACGCTGGGCTTCCCTGCCGTTTTCGCCGCCGCCTTCGCTGCAGCTTTTGCCATCTGGGCCATGCGGCTCTCCCTCAATCTAATTCGGATTTACGCCCGCGCCAGCATGGAAACAAGAGACCGCCCCCAGCAAAAACCCTTATGCTGCAACGCAAAATGACGTTTAACCAAAATACGGTTAATCGTTTCGATCAAGCAAAACTAGCCGCAAAGGCGTCACCACACCCGGCGCGCCCGGCCTCGGCTGGCGCTCAGTACAGCCGCTGCCCCGGTGGATAGGGCACCACAATCTCGCTCGGCTGCGAGAGGTTGAGCAACGCCCGCGCGCGCTCCTCCAATTGGTCACGATCCAGCCCATCGGCGCGCAAGCCATTCACCCGGCGCTGCACCGCGGCATTCTCCGCCCGCGCCGCCTCAAGCCCCGCCTGGGCCGCCGCAATCTCCAGGTGACGACGCTCACGCGCCAGCACGCCCCGCTCACCATGAATGGTGTGCCAGACAAAAAACGCCGCCACCGCAACAAAGACGGTCGGCGCCAGCAATGATTTGAGACGGCGCTTCACGCCACGCCAGAAGGCCACCCTACAACCCCCGAATCCACACCATCACACAATCACCGCAATTGCCGCTTTGCAAGCATCAATGCGCCCATTGTCGCACAGCACGCGCCGCAAGCCTCAGGCGTGGATCACCCGCGCAGCACAGAACGCCCAGCATAGCGCGCCGTGCTGCCCAATTCGCGCTCAATACGCAGCAGCCGATTATACTTGGCCAACCGGTCCGAGCGGGAGAGCGAACCGGTCTTGATCTGCCCGCAATTGGTCGCCACCGCCAAATCGGCGATGGTGCTATCCTCGGTCTCGCCCGAGCGATGGCTCATCACCGCGGTGTAATGGGCGCGATGGGCGGTCTCCACCGCCTCCAGCGTCTCGGACAATGTGCCGATCTGGTTGACCTTCACCAGAATGGAATTGGCCGTCGACGTCGCGATACCGCGCTTGAGGCGGGCAGTATTGGTCACGAAAAGATCATCACCCACCAACTGCACCCGGGCACCCAGCCGCTCGGTCAGTAGCTTCCAGCCGGCCCAGTCATCCTCGCTCATGCCATCCTCGATGGAGATGATCGGCCATTTCGCGCAAAGCGCCGCCAGATAATCCACCATGCCGCCGGCATCGAGCGTCTTACCTTCGCCCCCCAGCTTGTAGAGGCCGTCATGGTAGAATTCGGTCGCCGCGCAATCGAGGGCGAACATGATATCCGTGCCGAGCTTATGGCCGGCCTTCTCACAAGCGGTGGCAATAAAGCCCAAAGCCTCGTCGGCCGAGCCGATATTGGGCGCGAAGCCGCCCTCATCGCCCACATTGGTGTTGTGGCCGGCGGCATGCAGCGCCTTCTTCAGCGCGGCGAAGCACTCGGCGCCAATGCGAATCGCCTCCGAGCAGGTCGCAGCGCCGACCGGCATGATCATGAATTCCTGGATATCGATCGGGTTATCGGCATGCTTGCCGCCATTGATGATGTTCATCATCGGCACCGGCAGGGTGGCGGCAAAGGCACCGCCCACATAGCGATACAGCGGCAGGCCATGATCCGCCGCCGCCGCCCGCGCCACCGCCAGGCTCACCGCCAGCATGGCATTGGCCCCCAGCCGCGCCTTATTGGCCGTGCCATCCAGTTCGATCATCGTCTGGTCGATCAGCAGTTGCTCGGCCGCATCCATGCCGCCAATCGCGTCGAGAATTTCGCCCTCAACATGGCCCACCGCGGTCAACACGCCCTTGCCGCCAAAGCGGGCAGGGTCACCATCGCGCAGTTCCACCGCCTCATGCGCGCCGGTGGAGGCCCCCGAGGGCACCATGGCATGGCCACGCGCCCCGCTCTCCAGCAGCACCTCAGCCTCAACCGTGGGGTTGCCACGGCTATCGAGCACTTCAGTGGCGGTGATATCGGTGATGATGCTCATGATGTCCTCGGCGGAAAGCTTTCCCCGCGCTTAGGACGCCACGCCCGGCTGGGCAAGGCCTGCGGCCAAGCCAGGGACCAAGCCCGGGACCAAACCAGGAACCAGCCCAGGGGGCAAACCAGGGGGCAAACCAGGGGCCAAACCTGAAGCAAAGGCCATTCCCGCCGGCACCGGCGCGGTGGAGCCGCGCACCACCAACTCGGCCAGCATGGCTTCCATCCGCTGCGGCGCCCCAAAGGCGCTGCCCGGCTCGCCCCGCTGGTCCAGCTCCGCCAGCAAAATCTCCGCCGCACGTTCACCCATCCGATGGAAATCCACTCGAACCGTGGTCAAGGGCGGCGCCATCAGATCCATCAGCGGCAGATCATTGAAACCGGTGATCGACAGCCGGTCCGGCACGGAAATCCCACCCTCCCGCGCCGCATCATAGGCGCCGGCGGCGATGAGGTCATTGCCGCAGACCAGCGCCGTCATCTCCGGCGCGCGGGCCAGCAGCGCCCGGGTGGCGGCCAGTCCGCCGGCGCGGTCAAAACTATGCGCCTGCTCGACCAGATCGGCGGCCAGCCCCGCCGCGCGCATCAAATCCACGAAGCACTCGCTGCGCACCGTGTCGGCAACCAGATGGGCGAAGCCACCGACATAGCCGATGCGGCGATGGCCCAACCCACGCAGATGGCTAAGCACCAGCCGCATTCCCATCGCATTATCCGGCACCACGGAGGCCAGGCCGGGCAGCCCACGATTGATCAGCACATAGGGAATCTTGCGGTCGCGGGCCAATTCGATGCAAGGATCGGGCAGGCCCAAGGTGGTCGCCAACATCAGCCCTTCCACCCGGCGGGCGGCCAATTCCTGCACCATATCGAAGGCCTGCTCACCATTGCGCCCCGGATCAGCCACGATGAGCGCAAAATGCTCCCGCGCGAGTGCCGCAACAGCACCGGCCAGAATGGGAGTGAAGACCGGGTTGGCAATCCCCGGAACCAGCGCGCCCACCAGGCGCGACCGGCCAGAACGCAGCGCCGCCGCCGCCGTATCGGGCCGATAACCAAGGCGCTCAGCCTCGGCGATGATGCGCGCCGCAACCTCGTCATTCACCAGGTTGCGGGTGCGGTCATTGAGCGCACGAGAAGCTGTTGAGGGATGAACCCCGGAGGCCTTGGCGACTTCGCGCAGAGTGATGATCATGGCTGAAGCATACCAAAGAATGCTTCAGTTTGGAAGTGTTTTTTATATCATTAATTCGTGAGGAATAAATAAGCCTCACGTCAGGCCCACGCGCCCATCATCACCCCAGCTCAATCTCCACCCGATTGCATCCCGCCTCCCGCCGATACCCTATCGCCACGCTGAACCGACGCACCAGCGCCAAGCCCCGTCCACCGATCACAGCATTGTCCAAATCAGCCGCCATCTCCGCCTCAGGCTGCAAGGTGGGGTCAAAACCCGGCCCATCATCCTCAACGATCAGCCGCAGCGGATCAGCCATGATGGTAACGCGCACCTGCACCGCCCGCCCCGGAAGCTGGCCATGCAGCAGAATATTGGCCACCATTTCCTCAAGACAGAGCTCCAGAGCATAGGCCTTTTGCCGCCCCAAGGCGAGGCGCTGCACCACCCCCTCGGTCCAGGCGGTCAGCTGCGACAGCGCCGCAGGCTCCGCACTGAAGGCAAGGCTGGCGTCAGGCTCCTCCATCTCCAGCCCCCGCAGGCTCAGCCCGCCGCCGTGCCCAGCGCCAGCCGCTCCGCCTCGGCCAGATCATGGCTGATCGGAATAAGCTGCCCAGTGCCACTGGTCACCAGCACCGCCTCAACATCCGCCTGCGGCCGATACAACACCATCCGCCCCGCCTTGCCGCGCATCGCCTTGGCCGCAAGCAGCAGGGTGCGCAGCCCCATCGAGGCCATGAACTCCACCGCCGCCATATCCACCACCACCGCCGCATTCCCAGCCGCCACCGCGGTGAATTGCATATCAATCCGGGCCGCGCCCTGGATATCGAGCCGCCCCACCAGGCTGATCATCATCACGCCCGAAGGCTGCGTCGCGAAACTGATTTCCATGGCCAAGCATCCCGTTCAACTATCGACCTCGCTTACCACGTCAGCAAACGCTTTCAACGACAGTATGATGACAGTGCTGGCGCATTCCCCCCGGCCAGACTATCAACACCGCAATGCGGCGCCGAACCTCACGCCTGAGAGCCCTCCGCCTGGCCCTGGGCTGGCTGCTCGGCAGCCTCGCAGCCCTGGGCCTCGGCCTCGCCACCGCCCTCTGGGCCACCCTGCCCAAGCCCCAGGAACAACTCCAACTCGCCAGCCTCACCGCCCCGGTCGCCATCAGCCTCGACGCACTCGGCATGCCCCGCATCACCGCGCAGAATGAATTGGACGCCGCCACCGCCATCGGCTGGCTGCATGCGCGGGACCGGATGTTCCAAATGGAACTCATGCGCCGCGGCGCCAGCGGCCGCCTGGCCGAAATCGCCGGCGCCCCCGCCCTGCGCGCCGACCGCTTCACCCGCACCCTGGGCCTGGCTGACCGCGCCACCGCCGATCTCGCCACCCTCTCCCCCGAAACCCGCGCCCTGCTGGACGCCTATGCCGCCGGGGTAAATGCCCGCATCGCCCAGCGCGGCCGCTTCATCGCCCCCGAATTCCTCGCCCTCGGCCCGCCCGAGCCCTGGCGCCCAGAGCACTCCCTGCTCTGGGGCAAGGTGATGGGCCTCTGGCTCTCCGGCAATTGGCGCAGTGAGATCGAGCGCGCCCAACTCTCCCGCAGCCTCGATGCCGAACGCCTATGGCAACTCTGGCCCGCCGACACCTCACCCGGCCTCCCCGATCGGTTGGCCGACCTCTCCCCCCTCCTCCAACAATTCCCCCGCTTTGGCGAGGATGCCCCCCTGCCCGCCAGCGCCAGCAACGCCTGGGCGCTCGATTCGCGCACCAGCGGCAGCGGCGGCGCCATGCTGGCCTCCGACCCGCATCTGGGCTTCGCCGCCCCCATCCTGTGGTACCTCGCCCGCATCGAACTCCCCGCCGGCCAGTTCCGCGCCGGCGCCACCAGCCCCGGCGTGCCAATGATCGTCATCGGCCGCAACGAGAGCATCGCCTGGGGCTTCACCACCACCCATGCCGATACCCAGGACGTCTTCATCGAGCGCGAGATCGACGAAACCCACTACGCCACCGAAGACGGCCCCCGCCCCTTCACCACCCGCGACGAATTGATCCGTGTCCGTGGCGCCCCCCCCCAAGTGCTGCGCATCCGCGAAACCCGCCACGGCCCGGTGATCTCCGACCTCGAAGACCCACGCCCCCGCAACGGCACCGCCCTCGCCGTCGCCATGGCCAATCTCGCACCAGAGGACAGCGCCGCCGAAGGCCTGCTCATGCTCAACCGCGCCACCTCGCTCGCCGCAGCGGGCGAGGCCGCCGCCCG
>Ga0114972_10003683_pt1 | contig 11458 bp, 9 predicted proteins | sample M_140807_EF_Meta_FD_87354 | JGI IMG/M metagenome (GOLD analysis project Ga0114972, IMG submission 87354) | Freshwater microbial communities from Lake Montjoie, Canada to study carbon cycling - M_140807_EF_MetaG | ecosystem: Environmental > Aquatic > Freshwater > Lake | place: Lake Montjoie... | reverse complement strand
CCCAGCTTATTTGCCATCCTGCGCTCATAGTCAGCGTTGCAGGTATCCACAAAGGTCTGGAGATGCTGGACATCATGTTCGTAGCAATAGAGCTTGAACTTGATCACCTCGGGGGCACCGTCTGTGACCTTGAGGTCCATGAGCTCAAAATAGACATCGTTGTCCAGGCAGACGGGCTCAAACTCGTTAGGGAGATAGTCGTGATTTGTGACACCGAATAGGCTCTTCATGGCAGGAAGGGTTGTCACGAAAAAGACCACAGCGTCCATACGACTGGAATAGATTGTTGCAGGGGTTGTGCGGTTCGTATTTGACTGTGCCGTAGTTCCACGCTCACATGTGATAGAAGCACGTGGAGTCTTTATGGCTGATTGCGGAACTTCAACCGACTGACCGGGCTTACGACGACGGCAACAGAGTGTCGATGCCCATGCCGACCACGTAGGAAAGGTCTTGACTGCAATTTCAAAACCGTTCAGTGCCAGCATGTTGAGAAGGGGATTTTTAGTGGATGGCATTTGGAGCATCATCTGGGTCTTGACCAGCTCATTAAACTGCATCCTTTATATGACCCCATACGATGTAATGCACTTGTCTAACGTAGCACCCGTTTGATGGACAGGCTTTGATCTACGAAGACGGAGTTCCTTGGAAGCCTTATCCACGGTGTCCTGTGAAAGACTCACAAACTTCTTGACATCGCGGATCGGTCCCTGGACGTTCATAGTTGGCACATGAAGGCGGAGAGGAGGCAGTTGAACGGCGATCATGTCTTCACTATTTGCAACATACTCTCGGAACTGCTCAATGTCTAGAGGACCTCCAAACATCCGAAGCATATGACGATGGGGTGCAGGCGTCAGAGTCTTGTTCGTATACAGAGTCCGGTAGAGATCCGACAGAAGTGCATGTCGGGTCCAGCGTACCACGTCGGACAAGGACACATCGCCGTACAGATACGCCAAGGCACACTCAGGGGAGCAGTAGTGTCCCTCACATGCATACATGTTTTCATAGGCATCGTAGCTTACGGGAAGCAGGGATGCCTTCCAGGGGAACGGATGACAGCACCATAGACAACATGTTGTTGCACCATAGGATGCACATCGAGTGCGAGTCAGGATGTCTTTCATGGTATCGGTATTGAAACGCTCAGCCACTCTGGATGTCTCCACAGTAGACAAGATTTCAGCATAGTTGGTTAAGGTTGAGGGCTCAGATACAGTTGCCTGTGAAATATCCACATAGCTAGGTGTGCTTCCTGCGGGCACAGGCAGATCTTCTTCAACTGGAAGTCTCAGTGAGAAAATCACGGGGGCTTCAAGAAGTTGTTTTCTCGGAGGCATTAGTTTCTTCAAGTTGGTTGAGTGAAAGTGTCATTAAATGCCACCCGCTACAGTTCCAGTGCTTCCAATTCCAGAATACGGATAGCTTGATACAAGCTCATCGCCGGCTATCTTGGTAAGCATAACTGATTTTCCTTTTGGCAGCACAATAGTCGATTGTCCATCTATAGTGACACCAAAGGTGGACCCGTCAAAGGTAACGTTCTGGGAGGCGCTTTGGTTAGTGAACACATAAAATCCACCATTTGGAACAAATGAATCCACGTTTAATCTAATCGTGCCCTGACTGCCAGTTGTTACTTTGTAGATGGTTGATATAGAATTTTCGTACAATACAAGTTCCCCTTGTGCTTGTATAGTATTCTGATTCTGGAACCAACCTATAGGACCTGTAGGACCTGTAGGACCCGTTTCAGACCCTATTGCTCCCCATCCTGTTGCGCCTTGGGGTCCTCGTACACCCTTATGTCCTTGGACTCCTTGGATTCCAGTTGCCATTTATTAAATAACAATATATTCACTTCCGGTGTATAACACAGCCATCTTATAACTTCTGTTAAGGGTCAGTGACGTCGTCGAGGAAGCACCCTCATATGTAACGGGTCCATTTTCAAATGTAACTGTTCTGTTGCGTCCATCGTTATTTTTGAACAGCCAAAAATTACCCGCCTGTTCAGGTGTTGGAAATGCTTCATTGGTGGTCTCTACTGCAGTTGACTCCGTAACGGTGCCTGTTTCTCCACCAGAGTTTCCAGGACCACTTCCCTCTGTAAGAACCTGAAAAACTGTAGGTGAATAGATAGTGTCAACTCGATATGTGCCATTCAGAGAGCTGTTAAATGTCATGCCTGCTAGGGTGACAAGCGACTGTGTCCGTAAGTTATGAGGGGCTGATGTTTCGATCTGAAGATACTGACCACCCCATGAACTAGTGCTAAGTGCCACAGGTGCTGCGGTTGAATAGGTCGGATTGTAGAAGGGTAAATAGATTGTCAGACCGCTATTGTTGGTCGAGAATAAAGCGCTTGTAAGATTGTACCAGGTTCCAAGATTCTGAGGTGTCAAATATATCTTGTCACTGCCGTCAGTTGGTGTTGAAGTCGTAAGCCGTGCAGTTGTATATCCGAATGGCGGACCCTGAAATGCATACCTCGGAGGGCCCTGTAATCCACGAAGCCCTTGTAATCCTGTCATTCCGGTAATTCCTGCTGGAGCTGCCATTTATCAGAAAGCAATATATTCCGCGCTGGATCCTGAACCAGCAAAAAAAACAAATGTAATTGATTGCCCTGGAGCGAGTCCTAAGTCGATGTAAAAATTGGGAATTTGATTTTGCTGACATGTTAATACGGATCCGGGTATTGTAAGCTTATATATTCCTGAATTAATGTTAATCCTTTGATTGAGCGTGGTATTGCCATTTGTAAATGTCCAGAATGTTCCATACTGATCGCTAGTAAGGTTAGAAGGAAAACTCAATTGTGGTATGGTCGCATTCGCCTGAAGAGTGTAAAGACCACCTGCATTTATGAACTGGACGGAAAGGGGGTTTCCGTCGAGGATAGTTACATTCACACGTCCAGTAGTGCTATAAAATGTTGTTCCAGGCGCCCCATAGGGGGTTCCCTGAAGTCCTTTCCGTCCAGTTGTTCCTGTATGTCCTCGAGGTCCTTGGGCACCGCTCATTCTTATGTAAAACGGAAGTTAAAATCCTGAGATACAGAACCTCACCCACGAGAAAAATGACTGACCTTTCAACAGCCTATCAACGCAAGACGCATCGCGAGCACATCCTGGATCTTCCTGACACCTATATTGGTAGTGTGACAACCGCCTCTGAGGAGGTGTTCCTACGAGAGGAGGAGACTTTTAAGGCAACAACCATCCCTGTGAATCCCGGTTTCTACAAGCTGATTGACGAGCTCTTGGTCAATGCTCACGATCAAGTTGTCCGGCTTCGGAGCCGGCAGTCCACGAACCCGGTCAAATCTATTGAGATTGACTGTGGAGCAACGCTCTTCAGTATCAAGAACGATGGTGAACCCATTGATGTAGCAGAGCATCCGGAGCACAAGACCTGGATTCCACAGATGATCTTTGGTGAGCTGTTGACCTCAACAAACTACGACAAGAATGAGAAGAAGCTGGTGGGTGGTAAGAACGGATATGGTGTGAAGCTAGTGAACATCTTTGCAGATGAGATGGTTGTTAACGTAGTGGATCAACCACGCGGACTGAAGTATAAACAGACATTCCGCAAGAATATGACAGAGGTAGAGAAGCCGATCGTGACTGCAAACAAGGGCAAGTCAAGTGTTCAGGTGATTTGGACGCCTGACTTTAAGCGGTTCGGTATGACGGAGATCACGGCAGACATGATCCGGCTGATTGAGCGCCGTGTCTGGGATCTGGCGATGACCCTGGGCAAGGAAGTCAAGGTGACTTGGAACGGTACGGCGGTCAAGTGCAAGAATCTGACCGAGTATGCGAAGGCGTTCGGCTGTGATCCGGTGATCTACGAGACCCCGAATGAGCGCTGGCACATTGCGATTGCTGACAGCCCCGTGGACAAGTCCTTCAGCATGTCGTTTGTCAACGGCATCTGGACGTCCAAGGGTGGCACGCACGTGGATGGCATCACTAACCAGGTGGTCAATCACATCGTGGAGTATCTGGAGACGAAGAAGAAGGTGAAGGTCAAGCCGGGTATGGTGCGTGACAATCTGGCTGTCTTCGTAACCTCCATGATTGAGAACCCAAGCTTCACGAGTCAGACCAAGGAGACGCTGACAACCAAGGCATCGGCATTCGGGTCCAGCTTCAAGCTGTCAGACGACACTCTGAAGAAGATCGTGACCAAGCTGGCGATCGTGCCGAAACTCCTGGAGGCGCAGTCAGCCAAGGATGCCAAGGACAACAGCAAAACTGACGGCAAGAAGCAGTCTCGTATCACGGGCATTCCCAAGCTGGATGATGCGGTCATGGCGGGCACGAAGGACTCTGCCAAGTGCACGCTGATCCTGACAGAGGGAGATTCGGCTAAGGCAATGGCGCTGAGCGGTCTCAGCCAGGAGCAGCGCAAGCTCTTCGGTGTCTACCCGCTCAAGGGTAAGGTGCTGAATGTGAAGGACACAAGCGATGCCAAGGTGGAGCACACCAAGGAGATTGCTGAGCTCAAGAAGATTATCGGCTTGACCTCCGGCAAGAAGTATACAGATGTGAAGGATCTGCGTTATGGGTCGATCATGATCATGACAGATCAGGATCTAGATGGTAGCCACATCCGCGGTCTGCTGATCAATCTGTTCCACGAGCTCTGGCACGAGCTGATTGCAATCCCAGGGTTCCTGACATATATGGCGACGCCGATTGTTAAGGCGAATAAGGGCAAGGAGTCCAGGATCTTCTATTCACAGTACGAGTACGAGCAGTGGCGTTCTGGTGAGGGATCCAAGGGCTGGAAGGTCAAGTACTATAAGGGACTTGGTACCTCGACGCGTGACGAGGCCAAGGACTACTTCAGCAAGGTCAATGCGGTTCGCTTTGATTACGATGATAAGGCTGACAAGTCAATTGATCTGGCGTTTAACAAGCAGAGGGCTGATGATCGCAAGGAGTGGCTGAAGGGCTACGATCGCACGGCACTGGTTCCTACGGGCAACCGAGTTCCGTATGATGACTTCATTCACAAGGACCTCATCCATTTCAGCTACTACAATCTGGAGCGCTCCATCCCGAGCGTGATGGATGGTCTCAAGACCTCACAACGCAAGATCCTCTATGCAGCGTTCAAGCGTAATCTCACACAGGAGATTCGTGTTGCTCAGTTTGCCGGATACGTGTCAGAGCACACAGGTTACCACCACGGTGAGGCATCACTGAATGAGACCATCGTGGGCATGGCACAGGACTTCATGGGATCCAACAACATACCGTGGTTGGTTCCGCAGGGGCAGTTTGGTACGCGCATCCAGGGTGGAAAGGATGCAGCATCACCCCGTTATATCCACACCTACCTCCAGCCTCGTGTTCGCAAGTTGGTTCCTGAGGAGGACTTTGCGGTGCTGAAGTATCGTGATGACGACGGACTGCCGGTGGAGCCGGAGTGGTATGCACCGGTCCTGCCGATGCTCCTGGTGAATGGAGCCCGTGGCATTGGCACTGGCTACTCGACCTACATCCCGCCGTGCGACCCGAAGGTGATCAAGACGAAGTTGATGCGAAAGATCCAAGCGGGGCATCCGCTGAGGGACAACTTGTACCCGCTCGTGCCGTACTTTGAGGGATTCAAGGGAACCTACACCGAGGATGGAGTGGTTGGTGTGTATCGGAAGGAGAAGGACGAGTTTGTGGTAACCGAGCTTCCACCTGGCACCTGGACAGCTGACTATCGCGAGTGGCTGGAGAAGGAGCTGGCGGAGGGTCGTATCAAGGACTTCAGCGACACATCCACAGATCAGCAGATCAATATCCGGATCAAGGGGATTGACGAGAAGGTACTCGTGAAGTCGCTGACGGAGAAGGTTCGCATGACCAACATGCACGCCTTCAATGCGAAGGGCGTCATCACGAAGTATGAGACGCTGACCGACATTCTCTGTGAGTTCTGGACTGTCCGCATCAACCTCTACGAGACGCGTCGGGAGTACCAGATCAAGGTGCTCAAGGAGAAGCTCCCGTATCACAAGAATGTTGTCCGGTTCATCCGCGATCAGATCCAGGACGAGCCTGAGGTCAATCTCAAGAAGAAGAGCCTGAAGGAGTGCGACGAGATCCTGGGCGAGCATGAGTATCAGCACATTGACGGAAGCTATGACTACATCATGCGCCTGCCTGTATCGGCATTCACTGCTGAGAAGGTTGCCAAGCATGAGAATGACATGGCAGATCTACTGGCGGAGATCTCCAGGTTGGAGAATACGAACGCGGAGAAATTGTGGCTTGCAGATTTAGAGCAGGTATAATAAGTAGAGTATGAGCAATTACTTGGACTTACTAATTCAGCAAGACAAGGCGTCTCAAAATGTATACAACTTTGATCCCCGGATCCAGATGCAACAAACAAGGAGTTATTCACGAATTGAACCTTTTTCATCGGGTCCTAAGGAAGATGTTCCATCTGTCTCCTATACCGATCAGATTGTTGGATCCCACTCCGATTCAGCCATCGTGCAGTCTTCTCCAAATACAGTGGCTGTGAAACGATATATTGTAATTGACACTTCACAGCGAGACTTTGTTAAGCAACCAAATCCTTTTTCCAATCTTACATTCACATTTGGACTGCAGTCAACACAGGCAAGTAATCCACCTGTGTATTCAAACAATCCATTCGTACCCACCTTTGCTACGGAGCAAGCGGCACTTCCTGCACCTATACCGGGTATTCCGAATACACGTGGATGGACATTTTCAAATGTATCCTATCCACCCTATAACTCAAGTGTTCCGAACGGCAACTTCATTGGATACGACACAGGGTACACCCTTCAGCCATCAGGCTCTGGTTTTGGAAGCGTCTTTACACCCTGTAATGTGTCTGCCGTCCGCCTCGTCCGTGCTGTCATGCCTCAGCGTCAGTTCTTAAATTTACCGATTATTCCAACAGGCGCTGGATCGGATATTTCGACACTGATTCAGAACACACTACCTAATACATCCTTCTCCACATTTGCAACATACCCGTATTTGATGCTGTATCTTAATGAATACTTTGGACAATATGTGGGTGGTAATGAACCGACTCGCAGGTCCTTCTCAGTTATGACACAGCGTCAGCGTCAACAAATTACCTTCACCTCAAACTCGCTTGGTGTTCAACAGTTTGACTACGAGCCATGGGGTGAAGAAGCCCTCCGCCTCCAAAGTCCAATCACGAACCTTCAACGTATCCAGGTGAGCGTGTCCGATCCAATTGGCAACGTCTTCATTCACAATGATACATTAGCAGTCTCCCTTATGCAGACTGACTCGAATCAAATGTTTATCAAATGCTTCACAGCTAACTTTAGCTATTTCAGTGGTAACGAGATGCGTATCGGCGATCGCGTTGTGTTCTACCCTGCTACCATCTCAAATATGTTGAAGTCTCAATACCTTGCTGTGCAAAACTCTGATAAGCGGAAGTTCATTGAACAACTGTTAGTCGGAACCTTCCCTGTCCTCGCACTTCTGGACTACGTTGAAAATCCAGATACAGGTGTGTTTGTCCCCCGAACAGTTGCACGAACCCTACCCTATGTATCATCCTATAACGGCTTTGTGATCCCTAACTTTTTTACAGTGGGAGCTGAAGGATCTGTGACTCCAACATACCCTAGATCAATTGACAGTGGAACGTATACCATTCTTGAGCCCAACTCACTCGTTGGCTCGAATCTTGAGTTTATGAATGCAAGTCTTCAGCCAGTGTATACACTTGAACTGGAGATCCAACAGCCGGACACAGGAGCAATTGGAGGAAAGATTGTCTTATAACAAAGCAATGGCATCCTCGTTTGCAAACTACCACACAGGCGAGCTTTCCGATTTCTACACCCAGACTGCGATTCCGAATGCTCCTAAGCACACGGGTCGTCTCCCGCTCAGTGGAGATGAGGAGAAGTCCACACTGCCTCCGTTTACTCTGACGGCACAGGAGCCGTATGTTATCCCGACACGTGTAGCTGAGCAGATGCAGTATCGTCACGAGGCTACACCGCTGAACAGTGTCTTCTTTAGCGAGGACAACCTTGAGAACCTCCAGGGAGCCATCGCGGCTGCCGTTCTGCAGATGAGCGGTGCCAAGCGCTATGTTATCGGTCGCCAGAATGATGCAGATCTCAAGACGATCATGCGATCGTATTACCTGCAGTATGCTCAGAACGATCCGTCGCGCGTGGCTGAGGAACTTGAGCTCCTGAACAACCGTGTCATTGGATACTCTGCGAACAACATTCTTATAGAGATTGAGGCCTACAAGTACTACCGCAAGGACATTGAGGATTTCCCTGCTCCCATTGAGCGTCCCGTAATGACGAATATTTACGGAACGCGGACAGGAGAGCTCAAAAGCTTTTTCTGAACTAAGTAATGCTTAGTCGGTTTAATGACCGCGTGTTTCTCCAAGAGGGTCGTTGGTTTGTTTGGGATCCTAGTCTAGGACTATTTCGTCCCATTGACAACTACGCATGGAATGGCACTAAGTATGAAGTGGACGATCGAGCATATTGCACAGATCCCCTGTCCAAGACATACTGCTTTGGAACTGCCGAGATGCTTGCACGATGTGTTGAACTGAGCAAGAAGTATGAAGATCGTATTTCTAGTGTCGCCACAGCTTCATACCTTGCAATTGGCGACTTTATGTGGTTTCGTGATCGCCCTGTAACATTTACAAAATGTGCTCCTCGTGATGTAGCATCCTGGAAGCGACTTGTTAATGGAAATGCCCGCACCTGCAAGCGACGTTCAAATAAGAGATTTACAAAACGCAACATCTAAGAAGAGAAATGCGGGTGAATATTATTGGCAATACAAACTCTCTGGGCTTAGCTCAGGACATCCATATCCTTCATGGTATGGTCTATAACACATTGGGGAAGGAGACGCTTATTCGTCACGTTCCTCATTTTCATCCACAGTGCGAAGAGGCAGAGATTAATTTCTTTGTTGAGTCCATTAATCCGGCACTGTTCCACTATGCTGCAAAGAACATCTGGATCCCCAATCCAGAGTGGACTCAGAAGGCATGGAAGCCGTATGGTCAGATGGTAGACGAGATTTGGGTAAAGACCCGTGAAGCAGAGAAGCTATTTGCAGAGTGGGGGACAGTTCGCTATATCAACTGGACATCGGTTGACAAGACAGTTCCTGAGAAGAAGGACTACAACCGCGCATTAGTTCCGATCGGTAAGAATATCTGGCGCCACCCAAAGCCAATTGTGCAGGCATATATGCGAATCCAACAGACGGACTCCGAGTTGTATTTTAAGCTCCCCGTTGTGGACTTAGTGTATTATGACATTCAGGTTCCCAAGATCCCAGAGTCAGTTGCGGATAAGTTTGTGGTTCATGATGCTCGTGTCTCCGAGAAGGAGTATGATGCCCTGATGGCGGAGTGTGGTCTTCTAATTTGCACCTCCGCAGCGGAAGGGTTTTGCCATGCAGTTAATGAGGGTATGTCTGCAGAGTGTATTCTCCTTCTCAGTCCAATTGAGGCACTTCGTGAGTTGACGCATAAGGCACTGTGGGTGTCGAGTTCAAAGTCGGTCCCTCACCCTGAGTGTGTAGGTGTCCTGGAAGATGTTGACGTTGGATCCATCGTGGAATCCCTTGCAATGTATGTGAATATGAACCATCATCAGAAGCGAACGGAAAGCCGTGCAAATCGTGAGCGATATGAAAATCGCCATCAGACGTTTCTTGTTGCAATTGAGGCTGCAATCAAGAATGTGAGTTCCGGTCTTGAAACCTACTCACTTGAGAAGCGTCTCCCGAAGGAAGATGATCTCCCTAAGATTTCGGTAATTACACTCACCCACGATCGTCGCCCATTCATACCGCTTGTGAAGTATGGACTGATTGCACAGACATACCCTGCTGAAAAAATTGAATGGGTTATTGTGGACGATGGCAAGGACCAGATTAAGGATCTTGTGTCTGAGATTCCGAATGTCAAGTATGTGTTGGTGGATGAAAAGATGAATATTGGCGCCAAGCGAAACCTGGCAGTTGAGAAGGCATCCCACGATATCCTTGTAATGATGGATGATGATGACGTCTATCCAAGCAACAGCCTTCTTGCACGGGTTGCTCATATGTTGGCTGAACCGCGTAAAGAGTGCCTGTTCTCAACGGTCATCCCGTGTTACAATATCCATGAAACTAAGTCGTTCATGAACGTTCCTCCAATCAAGCTTCCTATGTATGATCGAGTCTCTGAGGCTACACTGTGTTTCACGAGGGACTTCTGGAAGGCAGGTGGGTTTCCTGATCAGCAGATTGCTGAGGGTGGCGCATTCGTTCGCGGTCGCGAGCAAATGTGTCGGGAGTTATCTCCCCAGGATGTGATTGTGAGTTTGATCCATAAGCAGAATACGTCATCGCGTAAGGCTCCTCCGATGGCTGAGCCGAATGGATGTCACTATGGGTTTTCGGATGAGTTATTTACGTTGGTATCTGAGATTGGTGCAAGTCTTTAAGCGAAGAAACCGCGGCGGCTCTTGCGCGAGCGGCGGCTCTTGCGCGAGCGGCGGCGACGACCACCCATCTCCTCGGCAACAGGCGCAACGGGGTCAACCGCGGCCTCCATCTCATCACCGCCCATCTTCTTGAGCGACTTGAGCATCTTCTTCATCTTCTTCGTCATGCGGCGGCGACGACCACCAACATTGGCGGGAGAGATGATTGCACCACCGCCCGTTGTGGGCGTGGCAGTAGCGTGGGATCCAGACGGAGCGACAACTGTGGCAGTAGGGGCAGACATTTGTTTGTTCTAAGGTTGATACAATTTTACGCTGAGCACGAAATACACGCAGGGGGCTCGACAGTAAATTGTTGAGCCTTGGCTGCTGCCTTTGTGCGCAGATAGTAGCACCCAGTCTTCAGTCCTGCCTTCCATGCATAAAAGTGCATGGACGACACCTTGGATGGAGTGGGCTCGGAAAGGAACAAATTCAGAGACTGAGACTGGCAAATAAACGGGGCGCGATCGCGAGCCATATTGATAAGAGTCTTCATCGGGATCTCCCATACTGTCTTATACAGATCACGGATCTCAACTGGAAGCTCAAGCATCGTCTGGATTGATCCATTGTTTGCAATGATCGCTGTGCGAATATCTGAGGTCCAGAGTCCAAGCTTGACAAGATCTTCAACGAGATACTTATTCACCACCATAAACTCACCCGATAGCACGCGGCGAGAATACAAGTTGGATGTGAACGGTTCAAAGCACTCGTTAATGCCCTGGATCTGAGAGGTAGACGCGGTGGGCATAGGGGCGATGAGGAGGGAGTTGCGCACGCCCGCCTTGCACATTCTCCGTAGTCCGTCCCAGTTGAGATACGTTGACTTAGGCGTCTCATTCCAGAGATCAAACTGCATCTTGCCCTGGCTCATTGGTGATCCAT
>Ga0114972_10003679_pt1 | contig 11461 bp, 8 predicted proteins | sample M_140807_EF_Meta_FD_87354 | JGI IMG/M metagenome (GOLD analysis project Ga0114972, IMG submission 87354) | Freshwater microbial communities from Lake Montjoie, Canada to study carbon cycling - M_140807_EF_MetaG | ecosystem: Environmental > Aquatic > Freshwater > Lake | place: Lake Montjoie... | reverse complement strand
CGCGGTTCGGGGGTTTCGCCCCTCGGTACCTGGAGCCCCGAGCGCCTGCGCCTTGCGCGACCGGTGGCCGCGGACGACGTTTGGGCCGCGGGCGTGTTCGCTTTTCAGGTCGCGACGGGGGCCCTTCCGTTTTCGGGAGTGACGGGGCGGGAGGTGCTCGCGGACATCGCTGCCGCGCGTCGGCCGCCTTTGGTTGCCTACGGCGCGTCAAACCGGCGCCTCGATCACGTCTTCGACCGTATTTTTGCGCCTCCGTTCGACGAGAGGGTGGTCGAAGCGCGCGTGCTGGCGGACTTGTTGGAGGCCGTGATGCCTGGTTCGCCGCTCGCCGAGGGACCTCCGCTCACATTGTTAGGATTGGACGATTGGAGTGATGCCCGCCGGTGTGGTAGGTTCCCGCCCTCTTCCGGCATCGTCTAAAGGCAGGACAGAGGACTTTGAATCCTCGAATCGTGGTTCGAATCCACGTGCCGGAACCGAACCTTCCGTTCCCACGCCGACGGGAATCTCCCCGCTCGTTGCCTCGGGGGCGAGGATGGGCCAGTGGCGCGAAAGCTTCCCGAAGAAATTACGATCGAGCTCGGGCTGGATGACCCGGACGACGCGGAGTCGTTGCGAAGCGTGGTTTCGCGGAAGCTCGGCGTGCGTCCCGAACATTTGCCGCCACTCGAACTCTACCGCCGGTCCATCGACGCGCGCGAAGCCCGTGTACGCTTTCGGCTGCTCCTCGGTCTTGGCTCCGACCCCGAGCGGGGCGAGTTCGGAGGCACGCGCCCGCGTGACGTGGAGCGTCCGCTCGACGTCGTCATCGTCGGCGATGGCCCGGCCGGAATGTTCTGCGCCTACGAGCTCGCGCGCCACGGCATCGGCTCGACCGTGCTCGAGCGCGGCAAGCCCGTGCAGCCGCGACGACTCGATCTGCGGGGCCTGAATCAACGCGGCATCGTTGATACAGACAGCAACTATTGCTTTGGCGAAGGCGGCGCCGGCACCTACAGCGATGGCAAGCTCTACACTCGGGCGCACAAGCGCGGCAACGTGCGCGACGTCATCGAGCTGCTCGCGCTGCATGGTGCGCCGCCCGCGATCCTCACCGATGCGCGTCCGCACATCGGTTCGAACCGGCTTCCAAAGGTCGTGACCGCGCTCCGCGAACGGCTCGAGAGCGTCGGCGTCGAGTTTCGCTTCGGCGCGCGGGTCACCGAGTTGCTCGTCGATGAGCGCGGCGGCGCCCGGCGCGTCGCCGGCGTTCGGCTCGCCGATGGGACCGAGATAGGCGCTCGCATCGTCGTCCTCGCGACGGGGCATTCGGCGCGCGACGTATTCGGGATGGTGGAACGTGCCGGGGTACGCCTCGAGGCGAAGGCCTTTGCACTCGGTGTGCGCATCGAACATCCGCAGCCGCTCATCAACGGAATCCAATACGGTCGCGACGCGGGCCACCCCAAGCTGCCCAACGCGGCCTACCGGCTCGCGACGACCGTCGAGGATCGCGGAGTCTTCTCCTTTTGCATGTGTCCAGGGGGCTGGGTCGTCCCGGCCTCGACCGAGCCCGGAGCGCTGGTCGTCAATGGCATGAGCCTCGCGAAACGCAATTCGCCGTTCGCAAATTCCGGCTTTGTCGTCTCCGTCGAGCTGAGCGATCTCGCGGCGGCCGGCTACCGCGGGGACCTCGCAGGGATCGAACTTCAGGCCGAACTCGAGCGCGCGGCGTTCGCTGCCGGCGGCGGCGAGCTCAAAGCTCCCGCGACGAGGGTGACCGACTTCGTCGCAGGGCGTCCTTCGTCCACCCTCCCCGCATCGAGCTACATTCCTGGGCTTACCCCCAGCGACATGCACGCCGTTCTCGGGGCGGGGCGCCTCCCGCTTGCCGAGAAGATGCGTGAGGCGTTGAAGCGGTTCGACCGCAGCCTTCGCGGCTACATGACCGAAGACGCCGTGCTGATCGGCGTCGAGTCTCGAACAAGTTCTCCGGTTCGCATCCCGCGGGACCCGAAGAGCGCCGAGTCGCTCGACCTTCGTGGGTTGTTCCCGACGGGTGAGGGAGCGGGCTACGCGGGTGGCATTGTGAGCGCGGCGCTTGACGGGATTCGGGTCGCCGAGGCCGTGCGGGAGGCTCGGTCCGGTGCGCCGACGGTGGTAGTCTCTCGCCCGTGAAGGACGAGGACGAGGCGAGGTTCGTTGCGCGCCTCGTCGCGCGAGACGAGACGGCCTTCAACGAACTCGTGCTGCTGTTCGAGCGTCGCGTCTTCACACTGGCGCTCCGCATGCTGGGTCGTCAGGCCGATGCCGAGGAGGTCACCCAGGACGTGTTTGTCCAGGTTTTCAGAAACGTCGAAGCGTTTCGTGGGGACGCAAAGCTGTCGACGTGGATCTTCCGGGTGGCGGTGAATCTATGCAAAAACCGAATGAAATACGATTCGCGCCGCCAGAGTCGCCGCCACGATGACCTCGGCGACTACGAGGAGCGCGACGCGCTGCGCGGTGCCGAAGGCGTGAGCAGCGGCACCGTCGCGAGGCCGGACCACGCGCTCGAGGAGCGGCAACTCGTCGATGTGGTTCGCGATGCCATCGACACCCTCGAGCCGGAGTTTCGGCAACTCGTGCTCTTGCGAGACGTCGAAGATCTCGCCTACGAAGACATCGCGGAGGTGACCGGTCTCAATGTGGGGACGGTGAAGAGCCGAATCCACCGAGGCCGAACGCAGCTGCGTGAGAAGGTCGAGCGGCTGATGACGGTGCGAGGCATGAACAAGGTGAAGGGATGAGCGACGAAAGGGAGCGCGGGCCGGATACGAGTGCGGAAGACGAGTCGGACGCCGAATCGTTCGACGATGTCGACGTTCGCGACCTTTTGCGTCGCGCGGTCGAGCGCGAACTGCCCGCCACGCCGCCGAGCGTGTTGAGCAAGGTTCAACGCCGCCTTCGCGATGAGTCCAAGGGCGAGTTTTTCGCGGACGGTTGGGGCACCGCGAGGGCCCCTCGGGACACGTACCTCGTCACCGCCGTCGTGATGCTCGTGCTGCTCGTGGTGGCATGGCTCGCCCTCGCGCCCCGAGGGATTCACCTCGTTTGAGCAGCGCGCGGGCGCGGCCTCTCGCGCCGCGATGGGCGCCTTCCGCCGCGCCCGAGTCGGTCAGGCCGCGGTCCAGCGCACCAGCACGGCGGTGATGTTGTCTGGTCCGCCGTTCTCGTTCGCGCGCTCGATCAGCTTCGAGGCCGTCTCTTTGATGTCGCCGTTGGAATTCGCGAGGATCTCGTGGATCTGGGCGTCTGAAACGGGGCCCGCGAGGCCATCGGAGCACAGCAGAAAGACGTCGCCGATCTCGGGCACTTCGAAGCGGGTGTCCACCTTCACGGTGTCCTTCATCCCGAGCGCGCGCACGATGACGTTCTTGTGCGGGAAGTTCTCGATCTCTTCCGGCGTGAGGCGCTTCATCTTGATGTAGTCGTTGAGGAGCGAGTGGTCCTCGGTCATCGCTTCCAGTTTGCCTTTTCGGAAGCGGTAGCAGCGGCTGTCACCGACGTGCGCGATGTAGACGCCGTCGTCGGCGGCGTACAGCCCGACGAACGTCGTTCCCATGCCGCGCTTTTTCCCGTCTCGTTGCGACGTCTGGTAGATGCGAAGGTTGGCGAGCTTTACGCCTGTGATCAGGCGGTTCTCTTCGTAGCCCTTCGACCGATCCATCTTGTACGGCCAGGTACGTTCCGGGTCGTCCGAGGTCTCGTTCAGGAACTCCCCGAGCGATTCGACCGCCATCTTCGAGGCCACTTCACCCGACGCGTGACCGCCCATGCCGTCTGCGACCACGTAGAGGCCGTACTCCGTCAGGAGGGCGAAGTTGTCCTCGTTGTGGTTGCGCTTCCGGCCGACGTTCGTCTCGCCGGCTACCTCAATCCTGACTTCTTGCGCCACGGGTGTGCTCGACTCCTGAGGTTCCGAAACGGAAAGCCGATGTTAGGCGGAAGGCGCCTTCCCGACTAGGGTTTCTTGTTTCCTTTTTCGTTTCGCTGGTGCACGAAGGCTCTATGCACGAGGCATTCGATCCCGAGCCGATTCGCGAACTACCCGCCGACGAGCCCCGCACGCCGATGTGGCTGCCTGCGGTCGGCGTGGCGCTGCTCGTGACCTTGGGGGGGTACGGCCTTGCGGTTCGTCAGGCCACCGCGACTGGAACGCCGGGGGCACCGGCGACGTCCGCCACGGCCGCAGCGACGCTGGCGGTACCGGTCGTGCCTGTCGCGCCGGCTCGCGGTGGAGCCCGTCCGTGAAGACCCTGCTCGTGGTTGGCACGGGCACGATGGGGCGCGGAATCGCCCAGGTGGCCGCCAGCGCAGGGCTCGTCACCCGCGTGTGCGACGTGTCGCTGGCGGTCGCGGAGAAGGCGGTCGCGTCCATCGCGGATTCCCTGTCCAAGCGCGTCCTCCAGGGAAAGCTCGAGGCCACCGAGCGGGACGCGATCGTTGGACGCCTCAGCGCTTCCGGGGACCTCGCATCGGCCGCGCTCGGCATCGATCTGGTCATCGAGGCGGTTCCGGAACAGATGGGCCTCAAAGTCGACGTGCTCGGAAGCGTGGCCAAAGCGGCCCCCGCGACGGCGATCCTTGGCACCAACACCTCGAGCCTCTCCGTCACCGAACTGGGTCAGCGTCTCGGTGGCGGTGAGCGCACGGTGGGCCTGCATTTCTTCAATCCTCCGCCCGCCATGCCGCTGCTCGAAATCGTTCGGGGCATGCACACGAGCGACGCCGTCGTCGCAACCTGCGAGGCCCTCGCGAAGACGCTTGGGAAGACCTCGATTCTTGTCAATGATTCGCCTGGCTTTGCGACGAGCCGCCTCGGGGTCGCGATTGGCGCCGAAGCGATGCGCATGCTCGAAGCGGGAGTCGCCTCGGTGGAAGACATCGATCGCGCGATGGAGCTTGGGTACCGTCACCCGATGGGGCCGCTCAAGCTGAGCGACCTCGTCGGTCTCGATGTGCGCCTTGCAATCCTAGAGCACCTCCACCGTGAGGTGGGCGAGCAGTTCCGCCCGCCGCAGCTTCTGCGCCAGATGGTGCGTGCGGGCTGGATCGGGAAAAAGTCGGGAATGGGTTTTTACGACTGGTCGGGCGAGGCTCCCGTTCCGCGCAAGTTGGTGTAAGCTCCTCCCATGCGACTCGTGCTAGCGACGCTGGTCTCGGCCATCACTCTCGCTTCATCGGCGGCGTATGCCGGCGGCTCTGGTGCAAAGGCTCCCGATGCGTCGGCCAAGCCCGCGAAGGTCGTTCCGAAGGACCCCGAGAACGTCCGTGGCATCAGCCCCTACGAGGAAAAAATTGCTCGAGGCAAAGTCCTGGCCGGCCAAAAGGAATGGTCGAGCGCGGCGGTGGCGTTCCAGGAGGCGATCGACCTGAAGCCAGACGACGCTCGCGGGTATCTTCTGCTCGCGCAAGCCAAGCGCGACGCCGACGTCATCGAGATCGTCGAGAAGGGGCGCAGCAAAAAGGGAACCGAGCCGGTCGAGGCAAAGCTGATGTTTGTCCGCGCGGAGCTCCTCGAGCGCAAGGCGTCGCTGACTCCGACGAGTGCCAGCGGCGCGGACTTCGGCGAGCGCTTGAAGACGGTTTGGGATGAGTCCCTCCAGGCGTGGGGCAGCTACTCCGCCTACGTGGCGACGCATACGCGGGCGCCCGACTATCGCGTGACGGCAGACGCGCGCCGAAAGGCCATTGCCGATCGCGAGGCGCGGGAGCAGCAATACGCGGTCGTGCGCTCCAAGAAGGACAACAAGTAACCTTCGAGGCTCGAGTCGTTGGGTGAGCGGAGACTGCTCGACGGTCCCGCGGACTCCAGCGAATCGGTGGCGCCAGACATCCTCCGTGCCACAACCTCGCGCGGGCTGGTGTCGACGGATACGGTCGGTGGTTTTGCTATTCCTTCTTGAAGAGCTTGCCTAGCAAGCCGCCTTGCGTGCTCGAGGGCGCGGTTGCCCCAGGCTTGCCTGGCGCCCCCTTTGGATTCCGCATCTCGTGGATGCGAATCTCGCGCGCCGCATCGATGTTGCGTGGATTGAGCTGCACGACGCGTTTGTAGTCCTTGAGTGCGAGCTCGACCGAACCCGAGCGCTTGTGAACTTCGGCCCGGTAGAAAAGCCCTCGCTCGAAGCTTGGGCTCTCGGCGAGCGCCGCGTCCAGGCGCGCGAGTTGCGCTTGGTAAACGTCGCTTTTCTGACCGGGCTGAAGCGCCGGTGGATCCCCAAGGCGAAGCACCTGAATCCAGGCCAAAAGCGCCTGGTACTCGGGCTGCGTGTCGGCATCGACGCAGCGCTGGACGAGCACTTCCGCTTGGGCGAGCGCGCCTCGCTTGAACAGAACTTCCGCCTTCTGGAAAAGCATCGCCGAGTCGACGGCCTTTTCGAGAAGTTCGCGCTCGCTTCCCGTGCCGCCTCCGCTCTTCAGCGACTCAAGGTACGCCGCTTTTTTCGTCGGATCGTTGAGCGTTTGGAAGGCTTCGGTGAGACGGCCGAAGATCTTGGCGATCGTCGGCTTCAAGTCGCCGAGGTCCGCCGGTGCGCGGTCGGGGTGCCAGATTTTCGCCAGGGCGAAGTACGCGCTTTGGACCGAGGAGCCAGGGGTCTCCGCATCGACGCCCAAAAGCTGGAAAAACGTCTCGCTGTCGAGCGATGCCGCGCGCGCCTCGACGGCTTCACGGGTCGGCCCCTTTCTCGGACTCGCTGCGACCGAGCCGGCGCCCGCCTGCGCGGCCGAACCGCTTGGCGGCAGCGGTGTGCCGGAGGCGGGGGCGTCGGGCGCAGACGCTCGGGGCGCCGCGGTGCGGCTCGTTTCGACGGGTGGACGGGCTCGAACCGAGTTGGGTGCGCTCGTCGTAGCGGCAGCGATCGGATTGCGTTTCGACGGCGGTGCGGCGTCTGTCTCCGGCGTCGTCGCGGGGGCCGAGGCCACCGCGCGTGAGGCCGCCGGCCCGTACGAGGAGACGCTTGGCGGTGCAAAGTCGTCACCGGAGAGTGGGGCCGTGCCATCGACCCCGACGGGCGGGCGAGCGTTTTGTCCGAGGTTCAGCGAGCGGGTGATCGTAAGGGCATACACGGTTCGCTGCACGACCTCCGGCGCGACGTGCGCGGCGCGTAGGAGGGCGGCCAACGGTCGCGGCTGCTCCAGCAGCAGTTCGATCACCGAGTGTTCGTCCGGCTCGAAACCAAGACGCAGCACGTCCGCGAGCGGGTGGAGCGACAGCACGTGATTGCCAAGGCGGGTCAGCGTGTTTTCAACGAGCGGCTTGCCGGTGAGGCGCCGCACGCCGGCGGTGATCAGCGCGAGCGAGTCGGTTGGGACGACGTCCGCGCCACCGTAGCTGGCGAGCAGCTCGTGTCCCGCAAAGAACATGTAGCTCGTGTCTTCCGGCAGCTCGAAGAGATGCTCGAGCTTCCGCGTCGCCTGCATTTTAAGGGCGATTTCGAGCATGGATGGGTCGAGCAGCTCCTGGGTGACCAGGTGCGTCCCGAGCAGCTCGCCGTTTTGCTCGATCGAGCGAAGGCTGCGCTCGAGAACGTCGGCCTCCGCGAGCCCAATCGACAGGAGGACCTCATCGAGCGGCGCGATCCCTTTTGGGACGCGGACTTTTCCGGGGACGCCCGTATCGCATTCGAACGCACTGAGTTCACCGGCTGGCGTCGTGAAGACGACCGTTCCGCTGAGGCGTTGATCGAGCAGGTAGACGAGCAGATGAACGAGCGGCGTCTTCCTGAGCGAGCCCTGCGCCGTGGGCGACAGGCCGTCGGCGCGCTCTTCGAACCAGTCGTGCACGGGCTGAGCGCGCTCGAAGAGCCGCCGGGAGGCCTCTGCGTCCAGCGGAGGAAGGTCGAGCGTCGTCGGAGGGAGTTCGCCGATCTCGGCGTTCGTCGCGTCGACCGCATCGAACGCTGCGACGATGTCGTCTGCAGCCGAGTCGGGGCCGTCGAGCGCCTCGGTGTCGAGCGCCTCGGTCGCGCCCTCGAGTTCGACCGCGGCGATGGGCGGCCTCGGCGGCGGAGGGGCCGCGGCGATGGGCGGCCTCGGCGGCGGAGGGGCCGCGGCGATGGGCGGCCTCGGCGGCGGAGGGGCCGCGGCGATGGGCGGCCTCGGCGGCGGAGGCGCCGCAGCGATGGGTGGAAGCGCGGAGGGGCGTTGCGACCGAGGTGGCGGAGGCCCAGGCGGTGCCGACGGCGGGGCAACCTCATCGACGAGGTCTTCGGCAGCGGCGAGCAGCGCATCGGCGGAGCCGTCGGCGAAGTCCGCCCCTTCAACGGGTGAAAGTGCCAGGTCGAGTGCTTCGCTCGTGTCGAGGGAAAAACCGACCTCGAGGGCATCGTCAGCGTCGGGGGCCATGCCCGCCGTCAGCGTCGTATCGAGTGAGCTGCCGAGGGAGGGCTCGAGGGCCAAATCGTCGAGCTCGGGGGCGAGGCTCGCCGCATCCGCATCGCCCACCGCGACCACGCCGGAGCCGAAAGGCGCGAGCTGACCGGCGTCAACTGGTAGATCGATCGCGAGCGCGTCGGAGCGGTCTGCGGTCGTCGCAAACGAGTCGATGAGGTTCTCGGTGTCGATCGACGCGAGCCCTTGAAGCGATGGGGTCGTGAGGCCGCGCGGTCCGTCGACGAGGCGCTCGGCCGCTGCGGATATCGGCGCTGGGGTGAGGGCCGAACGAGGTGCGGGTGTCGGCGCCGGGGTGAGGGTGGGAGTCAGCGCCGGATGAGCTGCGTGTCGGTGCGCCGCGCCCGAGGAGGGGGGCTCCGCACGCAACGAACGCGGTGAGTCCTTGGTGGCCTCGCCGAGCGCGACGACCCGTGTGATGCGAAGGTCGTTCGCCGCCTCGCTACCAAGGTTGATGGGCTCGGCATGCTCGACGCGCCCACCGTACGAGTCGAGTACCGGAACAACGACGGGAAAGCCGAAGCGCTTCGGATCGTTCGGAGTCTGCAGCACGCGAGCGACCTGGCCGGTCGAGAGCTCCACCATCGTGCCCGTCGGGTACATGCCGAGCGCCGCCATCAGCAGACGCGCGGATACCTTGTCGGCTTCGTCGCGCGAGTTGGTGAGCACTGCCATCATGGCCTGCTCCGCGGTGCGTTCTTCGTCCGGGTCGGCCAACAGCTCGGTGAACCGACGCGCCGACGCCACGATGCGCGCTTCGAGCGAGATCGGGTGCACGCCTCCGTAGGCAGGCTGCGCATTGTCGCGCAGGTTCAAGCTCAAGGCTTCGTAGACGAGCGCGGTATGCATCATGCCCGCGTCGCTGCAGCCGTTAAGGCTCGTCATGACCGCCGCGGACGCCGCAGGCAGCTCCCGCTCTTGCTCGATGCCGATGCGCGGCATCATCACTCCGACGCGCTCTTCGCCCTCCGGTCCGGTCCCTGCAACGCGTGGCAAGCCGACGTCGTAGAGGAGCGAGGCCATTGCGATCCGCGCCAAGGTTGGGAGCTGCTCGGTGAGCTGCCTCGCCATTGCGAGCGCCAGCATCGCGCCATTGACCGCTCGGCCCGCCGACTCGTGGCGCACGTTGTAGAGAACGACGCCTGCAAGGAACGCGGGCGACTGCTTCGACGTCATCTCGTTCGTGATGTCGACGAGCTGCTCCGCGATGCGCTGGACCGTGTGGGTGTTCTCCACTTTTCCGCGTTGCACGGCCTCGAGGAACCGCCGCACGGCGACCACCGCGAGGCAGTAACTGCGCACAAGGACTTCTTGCGGCGCCATGCTCTCGTTCATGCGGCGGGCCTTGAGCGGACGGCCCTTGCGGAGACGGAGACGCGCGTACCGAATGGTTTGGGGCGGCGGCCCGGCGTTGCGAAGCGCGAGACCCAGTGCGGTCTGAAAGGACTTCAGCTCATCGACCTGGATGTCGTACCCGATCGCGATTTCGTCGATGCCGAAGCGCTTGAGAATCTGCGCGACTTCGAGCGCGGATTCGTAGACGTGGCGTCCGGCGCGAAACAGTCGGCGCCCGATGTAAACGGACTTGTCCGCGAAGTAGATCCTCGGATTCGTTCCGGTGCGGCGACCGAACTCGAGGACGGCTTGCTGGGCCGCCTGCAATTGCAGGCGCTGCGCGTCGTTCTCGGAAACGTAGAGCGTCGCCTGTTTGACCAAGCGGTGCAGCTCGACCATCACCGCGACAGCGAGCGAGTCTTCGTCGATGACGTTGAGCCTCGAACGGCCGGATTGCTGTGGGCTTACGGTGCTCACGACTCGAGCTCCTTGCTGCTGTAGGCCTTCCCGAGGCGTGCCATGAGCGACTCTGCGGCCTTACCCGCGATCCGCCGGAGATCCGGCGTGTTCCAAGGCCGGCGCCGCGCGGCGTTCTCCAATGCCTCGATGGGTGCCTGCGTGGTAGCGCACCTTCCGAGTACCTCCGCGGCGACGGCTCTCGTCTTGTCGAGCATCGCGTCGGACATCAGGCCGTGTTGGTCCAAGACTTGGATGAGCATCGTCTCCGCCCGCCCCGGGTTCAGAGTGTAGAGCGCGTCGAAGACTTGCCGTTGTTCGTCGAGCGGTCGCTTGCGGAAGGTGTCGAATGCCTCGATGGCCTTGACGAGCCCCGGACCTGCGGCGCGGACGTGGTGGTGGCGCATCGTCGTCATCGCGGCCATGCGCAGCTTCGGGTCGCTTGCCTCGAGCCATGCCATCAGCAGTTTGGCGAGCTCCTCGTCCGACGGCGTGAGCAGTGCGGCCGCCTCGCAGCGGAGCGCGGCGTTCGAGCTGTTCAGCAGCGGCTTCAGAAGCGAAAGAGCCTCCGGGTTCTGGGTCGCCGTGACGAGCGCGAGGCACCGTTGAGCGAGCGCAGGCTTCAGCTGGTCGAGCCGCTGAATGACGATGCCCTCGCGGCCCGGGACATGACGCTCGATGTAAGCGAGGACGAGTTCGAGCGCCTCTCCGTCGTCGAGTTGATTTGTCGTCGCCAAGGCGTCGTCGAACCAGCTCGCATCGAGGGCGCCAAGAACGGCTCGCAGACCTTGGAAAAGTTGGTCCTTCGTCGCGGCGGGTGTGGCCTCGTTGAACAGCGTCCGCAAAAGCTGCCGTAGGACCAGCGGCGGAAAAAGACTCCGAACGAGCGACGTCACCGTCAACTCCCTCGGCACGAGTGCGCCCCGATGACGGTCCGAGGCGGGGCGGTTCGCGTACGCTTCGATTCGCTTCGCGAGCGTGAAGTAGAGCGCGAACAATTGTTCGAATTGATCGCGCGCAACGAACTGATGGGCGTACTGGGCGAGGGGCTCGAGCACCACCTTCGAGTCGCTGCGCGCCTCCGTGTCCGAGTAGGCTTCGACGACCAGGTCCATGAAGCGACCCTTCCAGCCTTCGGCGTCGAGCGAGAGGCGACCGGACAGGGCGGTCCGCTCGATCGGGCTGAGTTCGAGGGCGGCGGATGCTTTCATTGCGTCGATGCCGCTTTGGTTCGTCGAGACCGCCATCGCGGCGACTT
>Ga0114972_10003678_pt1 | contig 11461 bp, 9 predicted proteins | sample M_140807_EF_Meta_FD_87354 | JGI IMG/M metagenome (GOLD analysis project Ga0114972, IMG submission 87354) | Freshwater microbial communities from Lake Montjoie, Canada to study carbon cycling - M_140807_EF_MetaG | ecosystem: Environmental > Aquatic > Freshwater > Lake | place: Lake Montjoie... | reverse complement strand
TGTTTTATGATGTTTATTTGTTTTATGATGTTTATTTGTTTTATGATGTTTATTTGTTTTATGATGTTTATTTGTTTTATGATGTTTATTTGTTTTATGATGTTTATTTGTTTTATCATTATATTTTGAATTTATCCATTCAATAAAAGAATCAATTGTGCGATCTTTTTTAGTTATATTACTGTCTTCATAATTTTCGGAAGTTATTCCTCCATTTGTAATAAACTTCATTGTAGGAAAACCACTAGGTTTGCTCTTAAGATTGGTTAGTTTTTCAGCTAATTTGTGGTCAATTGTAGCAATTACAATATCATTTCTATTTAAAATTTTTGGCGATAATACATTTTTGATTTTAGACCATTCTGGACGTGTAGCATTACATGGACCACAACCTTCCATAAAAATTAATATAAATGTTTTTGTATTTTTATTACCAAGATATGTGTCTAATTTTGCGACCATATTACATTTTGCATTTATGCAATTTTTTTGATCAATATGTATAAAAACCATTATATTATATTTAAATAGAAAATAAATTATTATAACATTTTATCTTACAATTTTATCCTTATATAATATAATGACATTACTAACCTTTTTATTAATTGTTTTATTTTTAATAGGTTTATATTTTTACGCAAAGGGAAATGATTTAACATATACTTATTCAGAAGGATTTAAACCAAATGAAGAAAATGGTGTAAGATGTCCTAATTTATTAATTCAAAAAGGTTCTAAATTTTATTTGTATAATTCTAAATTAGCACAAGTACCTGGAGTAAATCCTATTGAATTTGATAATTTAGAAGATTACTCTGAGTTTTTAGATTGGCAACGAAGTCAAAACATAAGATGTCCTGTTTTATATTTACAAGAAACATATGATGCTCAAGGTAACAAAGTTTATAAAACTAGACCTAGTGTATTTGAGCCACAGGCAGGGTTACCTCCTTCTATTGCTAGCTCTTATGGAGATGTAATTGTAGAATCAAATTTAGGTACACCTGGTGTGCCAGCTTATACTAATCCAACTTTACTAGTTGATGCCACACATAATGATCCACCTTATAATACAAACTCATATCCTGCTCATGATCAAACAGATTATTATATTGGCACTACAACACCACAAGATATGATGGATGTTGCGTCAGAAAATGCACCTATAAGCGCAAATGCTATGGATCCAAATTGGGGTGGAGCAGAATATACTGATAAATTAGTAGAACAAGGATATTATAAAGACAATGAAGTATAAAGATATATAGTGAAATAATAATTGTTTATTGTTTATCTACAAATTTCAAAGCATTATTTAATGCTACTCTAGCCTGAGCCAGTTGAGATAATTTTACAATTGATGCTTGTGGTTTAGTTTTATTTATTGTCAAAATTGCTCCTAATGTTACATAACCAAGTAATTTATCCATTTCTAGAATAATATCTTCAGTGTTTTTACGATATGCAGAATTATTTAAATTAAATTTGTCTTCTAATTGTGTAACTTGTTGTTTTAATTGAGTTAAATATGTTGAACCATTTCCGGCAATTCCATTCACTTGACTTTCAGCAGTTTCAGCAGTTTCAGCAGTTTCATTATTTTCCATACCTTCTTTGGACATATTATACTGATTAATATCACTCAATTTAAAATTTCTAATTACAAAATATGCTCCTAAAAGAATTGCAAAAAATAAAAGTAAATTCATCCATTGTTGTTGTTCCATATATTATATATTTTTATTTTTTCAAGAGAAACTTTACAATATTTGCTATACTAGTTTTATTTATTTTTCTGGTTTGTCCTTTTGTATTCGTAGAAGATATATCTTTCAAGCATTCATTATTTGTTTCCAATTCTTTTATCAAATTTGGAAGACTTTTAAATTTGTCCATAATTGTTAAAGCAGTTACTGCACTAATTCCTGGTATTTGACATAACATAATTTCGCCAATATTTTCAGGTGTAATATTTTCTTTCTTTACCTTTTTGATAACACTTACATAGTCTTTTTCTTGTACTTCGGATTGAATTGTTTGTAGTTCGGATTGAATTGTTTGTACTTCGGATTGAATTGTTTCTTCTAAATTTGTTGTAGAATTTGTTGCATTTTGATAAAAAGCATTCTTTGAACCACTACTCTTTTCAAGTTTATATGCCATATTACAAAGTATAGTTGCCGTCTCGCCTAAACAAAAAGATCTAAATACTGAAAATCCTTTGTAATAATTGAGAGAAAACATTGCCGAATATAGTGTAAGTTTTTCAGAACCAAGACCATTCTCAGACTTAAAACGATTAACTTTATTAATGTCTCCTTCAATTAAATAAACTACATTGTGATTATGATATGTCGATCCATTGAGCCTATATGATTGTTCTTCATATCGACCATCCTTAATACTTGCCAATAAATCGCTCACCGACTTTCTCTCTATAATCAACTTATCATCTTTGTCATCAGCAATAATAATGTCGCCAATGGGTAGCACCTCACTCTTAACAACAATGTTCTTAAAAATAGGAACGTTTAAAATAAGCTGGTTTATTTGTTGCAACAAATCACTCTCTCTGACATCCACTTTGACAATCATTAGCTATTAAATAATTTAATAATTTGTTATTAAATCATTTTTACAAAGTATAATATTTTAGAAAAAAGTATAATATTTTAGAAAAAAGTATAATATTTTAGAAAAAAATTATTAATTAGGACCAAGAGTGGCACGGTATCCAGTTCGTTGGACTTGAGTTGTTCTGTTAGGGATACAGAAACGAGGGATTGTTTGAGGAGCACCAATCAACATAGTATTGCTCGATAAAAACCAACCAACACGAGGAGCAAGTCCGGATTTTTTATTTCCTCCACAAACGTTTGTTCGATTAACAATTGAAGCAGCATTGCGAGCTGCGCGTCCGCCTGAATAATAAACCATTATATACTACAAAAAGATTATAATTTTTGTAAAAGATTATAATTTTTATTATTCTAAATACTTGAAAATAAATCCTCCAGCAGTATTTTGTTTTTTATATAATACAGCTTTAATACTACTATAACAAATACATAATTGAATACTTGCATCTTTAATTTTATTAAACTTTTGTATTTCATTCATTTCTAAATCATACTGAATAATTTCTCTCTTGCTACCTTTATTTAATCCTAATTTATGAGCATGTATATTATTTTCACAACATGTTAACCACTCTAAATTCTCTGCTTTATTATTTAATTTATTACCATCTATATGGTTCACAAAAGGTTTATTTTCTGGGTTCTCAATAAATGTTAAAGCAACTAGTCTATGTAATGCATATTTTTTTATATTTACACGAAGATATATATACCCACTATGATGTGTTTTATAATCTTTCATTATTATACCCTTTTTATTCTTAAATCTTCCTAAAGAGGATATATAATAACCTGATGTATCTTTATTTTCTATATTAATTTCTTTCCAAATTTCGTCTTCTAAATCTTCCTCTTTATCTAATTCCCATTTAAACCCAAAAGAGCTTTTATAAACGCCACGAATAGAACAACTAATGGATGATTTAATAGAATGTATATTTTCTGATAAACCCTGTTCAAATAGACATTTACTTGCTAAATCAATAGAATTATACTTTTCTATTTTGTCACCTGTTTTCATATCTATTTTCCAAATGGCTAAATTTTGATTAGTAGTTTGTATAACACCACAGCTTTTGTGTATATTGTTTTCTTTTGGTGTATTCCACTCTAAATTAGATAAATGATTATTTAAACTATTTTTATCTTTATGATTTACATGAGCTTTATTTTCTGGATTTTCTATAAAAGTTTCTGCTACTAATCTATGCACTTGAAATGTTTTTTTTTTAATATTTGATAAACCAACTACAAAATACCCTCCATTATTAGCTGATTTTAATATTCTACCAGTTTTTTTATTTCTTACTTTTCCAAATGTAGAGACTTCATAATTATCATAATTTAATATGTCTTTCCAATCTTCTGTAACCTCCATATATAATATACCATTCCTTATAATCTCTAAGTTTCTTTCATTTTTATTATTATAAAACAGATTAAAGCCATCGCACCATATTTATAATATATGACAGAACAACATTTGCTACGAGACGACGATATTATTAAGACGGATGAAGGTTTAATATTCAATCCATATAATCCACAAAATGTTAAGATTACATTAAGCGAAGTTCAATGTATTCTTTCTAGATATGGGATACCAGCGGAAGTCGATAATATGGCTCTTTATGAACGCGCATTTGTTCATCGCTCTTACACCAAGCGGCCAACTTTTGAAAATATTCAGCAAAACATTACGATTGTTGAAAGACCATCTGATTGCATGCCATTAAGTAGTAAATCTAATGAACGATTGGAGTTTCTGGGGGATGGTGTGCTAGAATGTGTAACCAAATATTTGCTGTATAGACGTTTTCCTAAAGCTGATGAGGGTTTTATGACGGAAAAGAAAATCGCTATTGTTAAAAACGAAGCAATTGGTAAAATTGCACTCGAGATGGGTCTATATAAATGGCTCATCTTGTCGAAACATGCTGAAGAAAAAAAAATTCGCACCAATTTAAAGAAACTCGGCTGCTTATTTGAATCATTTATTGGAGCATTGTTTTTAGATTTTAATAAGGTGGTTGTCAAAGATGAAGAGAATTGGTTCCAGACCATGTTTGTTACAGGACCAGGGTTCCAAATGGCACAAAAATTCATTGAAAACGTTTTTGAAAAACATATTGACTGGGTTGCTTTAATACAAAATGACGACAATTACAAAAACATTTTGCAAGTCAAAATACAAAAAGCATTCAAGGTCACACCGCATTATTTAGAAATCGAACATGATCCAGAGTTTGGTTACAAAATGGGAGTATATTTGTGTCTTGGACAACCCATTCATCAAGTAAATTTTAAAGATGCAGTAAATATGACACATCATAAAAATTTTAAGGGTATTCAAGATTATGTAGCAGAAAATGGAAAGGCTTTTATCTTTTTAGGAGAGGGACAACATAAGATTAAACGCAAGGCAGAACAAATAGCATGTAATGAGGCATTACAAGTTATTGGAATGGAAGAATAAAGTGACGAAAGATATTTAAAAATTTATATAAAATAAATATATAATTTATATAAGTAATGAATCCTTTAGTTGCATTAAAAGAAAAATTAATGAATAAACCAAACATTGAAGATAGGGAACGTGTTGCAGTTATTATAAAAGGGAATAAACCGCCTAGAAAAATAAGAGAAGAAGAAGGACCTGTTATTGAAATGAAAACAGATAAAAAATTTGACCGTGCAGCTCTTTTAAAAAAAATGGCAGAAAGTAAAAAACTAAAGGTAACAATAAAGCCTATTTTAGAGGTTACTGAAGAAAAAAAGGTTTCTGAACCTATACCTATTTCTGAACCTACTACTAAGGCTAAACCCTTTACAGGTAAAAAACGCATTATTATTGAGTCAGATGATGAAGAAATGGAAGAAGTCAAGATAGGTGAACCAGACGAAGTAGGCGAAGAAATTATTTTAAAACCTAAAAATGATCTTCAAATCATACCTATTAAGGTGCCTAAAAAGAAAACACGTATCACTGGAAAAGTAGAGAAAGGAATTGCTGTACTGGGTCCTGAAACTATTGTCGAAATCGGCGACACTGATTTACGTAAACGATTGCCAAAGAAGGAACCACCTATTATCATAAAAACTTCAAGTTATTATATGAACAATAGAGAGATTTTTATTAATTTTATTAATTCACTCTTTGAACCTTATAAACAAGAATTGCTAGAAAATAAAGAAAATATTTCTTGCGATGTTATTGGTAAAACAAGCACTAATTTCTCTCTTTTAACACATCAAAAAATTGTCCGCGATTATATGAACCTTTATACACCTTATCGTGGATTACTTTTGTATCACGGATTAGGGTCTGGGAAATGTCATGCAAAAGGTACACCAATTATGATGTCAAATGGTAGAATAGAATTGGTTGAAAATATTAAAGAAGGAGATTTTTTAATGGGTGATGACTCTACTCCAAGAGAGGTAATATCTTTAGCAAGAGGAAAGGATAAAATGTATGATATAATACCTGTAAAAGGTGAAACATATAGAGTAAACCAAGAACATATTTTATGTTTAAAAGCTTCTGGGTTTCCAAAAATGTCTCGTAATAATCATAAGGCAAATACAAATTATAATGTTCAATGGATACAAAATAATGAATTTCAATCAAAAACATTTACTTTTCATAAAGAAAAGAATAATGAACAACAAATGAAGGAAGAAGCAGAAAAGTTTTATAAATTAATTACAACAAATTCAGAAAACGTTATTGAAATTTCAGTGAAAGATTATTTAAAATTATCTAATAAGAAAAAAGGATTTTTAAAAGGATACAAAGTCCCTATTAATTTTGAAGAAAATGAGTTGCCTATTGACCCTTATATGATTGGTTATTGGTTAGGAGATGGAACTAGTTATACATCTGAAATAACAAATCAAGATTCAACAGTTCTATATTATTTTGCAAAAGAGCTACCAAAATATAAGTTATTTTTATCACATAGAAATAAATACACATATGGTATCACAGAAAATGGTATTACAGGAAATAGTAAATATTACAATAATATTTTTTTAAATACTTTAAAGGAACACAATCTTATTAATAACAAACATATACCACATATTTATAAGTGTAACTCTAGAGAGAACCGTTTAAAACTTCTTGCTGGATTATTAGATAGCTCTGGATATTTAAATAAACTTAAAAATGGTTTTGAATTGAATTTTGATAAAAATGAAAAACTTATGGATGACGTTATTTATTTAGCTAGAAGTCTTGGTTTTGCTTGTTATAAGTTAGATAAGGATACATCATGGACATATAATGGAGAAAAACACTATGGCAAAGCATTTAGGATCAGTATAAATGGTTCAGGTCTAGATGAAATACCAACACAAATACCAAGAAAAAAAGCTAGTCCAAGACAACAGATAAAAGATTGTTTAGTTACTGGTATTAAAGTGGAATATGTTAATGAGGATGATTATTATGGGTTTATGATTGATAAAAATTGCAGATATGTAATGGGAGATTTTTCAGTAACACATAACACTGCCACTTCTATTGGTATTGCAGAGGGTATGAAGAGCTCTAAACAAGTTATCATTATGACACCAGCTTCTTTACGAGCCAACTATGTAGAAGAGCTCAAAAAAGCTGGCGATTTGCTTTACAAGAGAAATCAGTTTTGGGAATGGATTTCTCTCGATGAATATCCAGAAGCATTAAAACCCATGTCAGCAGTTCTAAATTTACCACAAGAATATATTAGACGACATGGTGGCGCTTTTTTTATTAATGTTTCGAAACCATCTAATTACGATGAATTAAATGATGTTAATAGAAAAGTATTGGAAGAACAACTAGATGAAATGATACGATCAAAATATAAATTTATTAATTATAATGGGTTGCGTGCAACTAGATTGGCAGAAATGACTTCTAATTTTAGTCGCAATATTTTTGATAATGCAGTGGTAGTTATTGATGAGGCACACAATTTAATCAGCAGAATTGTTAACAAATTAAAGAAGGAGCCAAGTATTCCAGATGAAGAGAAAAAAGAGAAAAAGGATAAAGATGGGAAAAAGGATAAATATGGGAAAAAGGATAAAGATGGGAAAGAAGAAAAAGGAGAAAGCATCTTTGGTGAAAATACTCCAATAAATTTGGCTACTAAATTGTATTATATGTTATTAAGAGCAAAAAATGCACGTATTATTTTATTAACAGGAACACCTGTTATTAATTATCCAAATGAGTTTGCTATATTATTTAATATTTTGAGAGGATATATTAGAACATGGAAAATACAACTAAATGTGAAGACTGAAAAAAAAATAGATAGAGAAACACTTCAAAAGATACTGCTTGGAGAGAAAACACTAGATTATTTAGATTATTCGCCTGCCAGTAAAATAATGACTATTACTAGAAATCCTTTTGGTTTTAAAAATAAAATCAAAAAAGAAACTGGTTATCAAGGAGTTACAAATGCTAAAAAGGATGAAAGAGGAGAATTAGAGTTAGACGATGAATTTATTTCTGACGATGATTTTGAGAGAAAAATTATTGGAATTTTAAAAAGAAATGATATAGATGTTATACCACAAGGAATTCAAATAATTAATAAAAAAGCACTCCCTGATGACTTGAACACCTTTATGACACGTTATATAAATTACAGTGATAAGAGTTTAAAAAATACAGATGCAATAAAACGACGAATATTGGGTCTATCATCTTACTTCAAAAGTGCTCAAGAAAGTTTATTACCAAAATATAACAAAACAATTGGTGTAGATTACCATATTGTTAGGATACCAATGAGTGATACACAATTTAAAGTATATGAGAGTGCTCGTAAAGAAGAGAGACAAATGGAGAAAAAGCCACCAAAACAGATCACAGCCGAATTGTTTGAAGAGAAAGCGTCAACTTATCGTATTTTTAGTCGTTTATTTTGCAATTTTGCATTACCTGAAAGACCTATTCCAGAGGGGAAAATAAAATCTATAAAAGAAAAAGGAAATGAACAAGAACAATCAAATATTGCTAAAATTATTAAAGAAGGAACGCGTGAAGAATCTAAACAAGATGTTCAAGATGATCATGAAGGTGAAATAGAAGGTGACGAAATTTTGGATAAAATAGGAGGTACTACTTACAAAGAACAAATAGAGGCAGCTCTTAGAAATGTGAAAGAACATGCTGCCGATTTTTTGACACCAGAGGCTTTACAAATGTACAGCCCTAAATTTTTACATATTCTTGAAAATATTCAAGACCCTGAGTATGAAGGTCTTCATTTAGTGTATAGTCAATTTAGAACACTTGAAGGTATTGGATTATTTAGTTTAACATTGGAAAAAAATGGGTTTGCGCGATTTAACATAAGAAAGAATTCTATGGGTTTATGGCAAATTGATATTAATGAAATAGACCAAGGGAAACCAACATACGCTCTATATACTGGTACTGAGACTTCTGAAGAAAAAGAAATAATTCGTCATATTTATAATGGCGAATGGGATGATATACCAGAAAGTATTTCAAGTGAATTAAAAGCAAAATATAATAACAATAATATGGGTGAAGTCATTAAAGTGTTTATGATTACGTCGTCAGGTTCAGAAGGTATTAATTTGAGAAACACTAGGTATGTTCATATTATGGAACCTTATTGGCATCCTGTTCGAACAGAACAAGTTATTGGACGCGCAAGACGTATTTGCAGTCATAAAGCTTTGCCTCCTGCTTTGCAAACAGTTGAAGTATTTGTGTATTTGATGACTTTTACTGAGACACAATTAAAATCTGATGAAGCGATTGAGTTAAAACAAAAAGATTTAAGTAAAGCTATTCCTAAACTACCGCAAACTAGTGACCAATATTTGTATGAAATTTCTGAAATTAAAGCAGGTCTTACTGCGCAACTTACAGATACAATTAAAGAATCCGCATTTGACTGTTATATTTATTCAAATGGAAAGTGTGTCAATTTTGGAGATCCTACTCGTGATAAATTTGCATATGTTCCTGATTATGCTGAGCAACAAAATGATATAACTGTACAAGCTAATAAAGAAACTATTAAATGGGTTGGAAAGCCAATTAAACTAAATGGTGTAAAGTACGTATATAGAAGAATGAGTAAGACATTATTGAATATTTATGATATGACCAGTTATGAAGCCGCATTAAAAGATCCTTCTATTATTCCATTACAAATAGGAACATTAGAAAAAAATGATAGAGGAGAAGATGTTTTTAAACAGGTAGTTTAGATAGTTTAGATAGTTTAGATAGTTTAGATAGTTTAGATAGTTTAGATAGTTTAGATAGTTTAGATAGTTTAGATAGTTTAAGTAGTTTAGATAGTTTAAGTAGGTAGTTTAATTATATATTTTATAAAATTATTAATTAAACACGGTTGATACTATTAAATCAATAAATTCTTTTTCTTCAAGTGATAATTTTTCATATTCAATCATACTTTCACAGATGCTTACAATGAACTTTTCATAATGTATTTGACATATATCTTTAATATATTCTATTGTCTTTGGTATTTTTTTCTCTTTTAAGATAATTATTTTGTAACCTAAATTTCTAAAATTATGGTTATAATTTATTTTTGGACACGACATAGATACTGTAGAAACATTAAATAAACTAAATAGTAAAACTAAAATGAAAGGTTGCATTGTGTATGTATATATTATTAATTATAAATATTTATTTCATTTTTATTTTATTTTTCTCTACTCTGCAACAAATCTAGTATTAAATCTATTTTATTGTTATATGTTTCAAGTGTTTTTTCTATTTTTGTTAAACGTTCTTCTGATGGCAAAAAATAATCTGCTTCACTCATATTGAGTGATATATTATCTAAATCAGGTGAAACTTTTTTTAACTTTTTAAAGATGTCATTATCAAAATCATTCTCATCGTTTAATGAAGGCAAATCAAATTCCTCGTTTTGACCCCATGTAACATTTTTATTTTTTTCTATTATTCTATTATCTTCTAGGTTTAAATATTTTAATCTACTATTATTTTCTTGAATAGACTGGTTATTAGATTGTACTTTAGAGACAAGTTTTTCACTTTTAACAGATGTTTCTTGTGGTTTTAACCAATTATCAGCATTTTCAATAGTTACTTGATTAACACGATTTATTTCTTCAACATCATAATTTCTTTTTGCAGTTATTTCTTTAATCATTCTATCCATTTCACTTATTGGTATATCTTTAAATTTGTCAGAAAACTCTGGAACCTCTGGAACTGGTAAAGCCATAGCATTTGTAAAATCTTCTTGACGCTTCATTAAATCTTTTTCAAATTGTGTTTTTTTCTCATTTTGTATTTCCTCGTAAGTAATTGGTCCTTTTACTTGATCCTCGTTATAAATTTTAATTTTATTTGGCATTTGGTTCGGATAAGTTTTTTTTATATGTGTCAAAATTAATAATATATATTTTTTATTCATATCTATTAACTCAGTTGTATTATTTTTCTCTACATCAAAAAATCCTTTAATATTATCTAAAAAAACTTGAAAAATTTTTCCCTGAACTTCTCTTGATAAAAACTTAAAAATGTCTTCATCTATAATAACATCCCATAATGTATCTACATTTTCTTTTTTAATAAATCTTTGTATGCTCATGAAATATATAAATATAGAAGGTTTTGTTTATATTTTTTATTTTTTATATTATAATATTTTTTGTTTTTTATATTATAATATTTTTTGTTTTTTATATTATAATATTTTTTGTTTTTTATATTATAATATTTTTTGTTTTTTATATTATAATATTTTTTGTTTTATTGAATTTTTATA
>Ga0114972_10003676_pt1 | contig 11464 bp, 15 predicted proteins | sample M_140807_EF_Meta_FD_87354 | JGI IMG/M metagenome (GOLD analysis project Ga0114972, IMG submission 87354) | Freshwater microbial communities from Lake Montjoie, Canada to study carbon cycling - M_140807_EF_MetaG | ecosystem: Environmental > Aquatic > Freshwater > Lake | place: Lake Montjoie... | reverse complement strand
TGAACAAACGGATTTTGATGGCTAATTTTGAGTTTGGCGATGGACAGTACCACCGTGAACTTTTATCTAACTTTTCGCGGGATGCCGAGCAATATGCCTGATTTAGCTCTGCTGTTTAATCCTAGTTCGGTCTTAACTACAAGACGCCGCCCGCGGTATATCAAACCGCTACTGGTGGCGGGGCGGTGATTCTTGAGAAATATGGTGATTCGCTGCCTGATATACACTAACCTACTCGTGATGTTTAGACAAATATAACAATGGACTAAGACGGCATGAATTCCAATAAATCTGCATCCGTAGAACAGCGTATCAATGCGATCCAGTCTGTGCTGGAAGCGCGCGGCATGGAACCGGCCGCCGCTATTGAACAAGCGCATCATCGGGCCGAAGAAGACTGGGTACCACGCAACGGTGCCCGGATCATCGCCAAAGCCTGGACTGATCCGGCGTATCGACAGCGGCTTTTGGCGGATGGTAAAGCTGCAGCTGCTGAGCTAGGCTTCGACATGCCGCCCCATCATCGTTATCTTGTCGCACTTGAAAACACCTCGAAGCTGCACAATGTGATTTGTTGCACATTGTGCTCTTGCACTGCGTTTTCGATTATTGGACTGCCGCCTGATTGGTATAAGGACCTGGAATATAGGGCACGTGTCGTCAGAGAGTCTCGCACAGTACTCAAGGAAATGGGTCTTGATCTGCCTGCGTCCACCGAGATCAAAGTGTGGGATACAACCACGGATACCCGATATATGGTCGTTCCACATCAACCTCCAGAAACAATCGGCTGGCCAGAGGATCGGCTTGTGGAAATCATCACTAAAGAATCAATGATCGGCGTTGCACGCTTGATGGGGAGCTAAAACATGGACGGTGTACACGATATGGGCGGTCGCCAGGGGTTCGGCGTCATCCGCTATGCGCCCAATGCATCAGTATTCCACGCAGAATGGGAAAGAAGAGCAAATGCGCTCTACGGTCTGGCTGTTCGCCATGGCATCTTTAACATGGACGAGTATCGTCATGCCATTGAGCGCATGTCGCCATACCATTACATGTCAGCAAGTTACTACGAGCGCACACTGACTAGCCTCGCGACGTTGCTCGTCGAAAAAGGAGTCACGAGCCGGGAGGAACTTGAAAAGCTTGCAAAGGGGGAATTCCCTCTCGCAGGACCAAGCGCTGCGGGTCGCAGCAACCTGCCTGAGCGGCAGCAGTTCAAGCCCGGTGACCGTGTACGTGTGCGCAATGAGTTCTTCGCCGGGCATATCCGTATGCCCGCCTACATTCGCGGCAAGCAGGGTATTGTCGTGCGAGAAACACCTGTCTACCCATTACCCGATGCACATGCCCACGGCATTCAAGCTGAGGACGAACCGACATACGATGTCGCCTTTCGCACTGAGGACTTATGGCCCAATGCGTCGGACTCTGCGCAAGTGCATGTCGGAGTATTCCAAAGCTACTTGCAAAAAGAGGACTGAGTTAGTCTATGGAAATTTTCGCATTCTTAACGACGTCTCCGACTCGGATATTTTCAGAGCGTACAAAATCGGTCAGTTGTTTTTGATTCATAAAATTAGGATCAAGACCGCCTCTCGTCAATTCTTCACGCACCTTGGGATTTTCAACGACAGCCTTTAACGCAGCAGTCAATTTGTCAGCAAGGTCAGTAGGAATATTCGCAGGTCCCAATACGCCCATCCATGAAATCCAGGATTGCACACCCTGCTCAACCATTGTCATGAGCTGTGGTGCGGCAGCCAGTCGATTTTGACTCGAAACACCCAGAATCTTTGCTTTTCCTGCGTTGTGATGAGGCAACGCAACGACCGCGGGCACAAAGACTGAATCAACCTGCCCTCCCAGAACCGCTGTCATAGCGGGTGCCGCGCCTTGAAAAGGAACATGCAACATCTGACTGCCTGTCTGAGCCAAGAACATTTCAGTCGCTAGGTGGCTTGAGCTGCCGATGCCCCAAGATGAGTAAGTCATCTTCGAGGCAGGATCTTTGCCCTTCTGGATAAATTGTTTTAAATCTCCTGGATTATTCTGGGGGTTCACAACTAGAACAAGAGGGAAAAATCCGACCATACCAATGTTCGTGAAGTCCTTATTCACATCATAGCGAGCTGTCTTGGGAGAAACCAGTGGACTCACAATGTAAGAGTCCGCAATGAAAACAATCGTGTAACCATCCGGCGCTGATTTGACCAGCATATCGGTACCGATCAGACCTGTTGCTCCGGCTCGATTTTCAACGACAACGGGTTGTCCCAATACATCTGACATGTGCTTAGCAACGATGCGCCCCAAGACATCTGAGCCACCGCCAGGAGGCCAAGGGATAATCATTCTGATGGGTTTGTCAGGGTAGCTGGCTAAGGCAAGGCTACTCAATCCTGTTGTTAAAACGACCAAAACGGCTTGCAGTAAACGTAACGCCCGAAGTCTGAAAATTTGCAAGATCATCTCCCTTTTAATAATTTAAGAAACATGTGAGTCCACGCTTACTAACGCATCATTACCTATCACCGCATTGCTGAGTCGTTGAGTTAGTTTTTTCAAGCCTCATCGCAAACAGTGCCGTCATGTTGTGCTGCAAAGTAAAGTACCTGGCGAGCAAGCATAGCGGGCATGATGTTCATGATGGCATGATGACTCGAGGGCACGTGTACGATCGTTAAATTTTTAATATGCTGGCGGATGACTTGCTCTTGTGTTTGGATTGTTACGGGCGCCTGCGCAGGGTACAACCCAAGTGTCGGAGTTTTGATGCTGCTCAGATAAGGGGTCGCATCAATGACCGACGCGATACGTGACATGCGGATCAATACATCAACGTTTGATTTTCCCATCTCATCGGCATACCACTTCAGCAAGCCAACGTCAGTACCCGGTCCAAACCGAGTTGCGCTGTTTGCAGCATCGGCCCAACCACGCGAACCTAGGGTACTCAAAGCTTCTTGCCAAGTTGGGTAACCAAAGGCGAAGGCCTTTTGCGTATCAGGATTAATGTGTGTGGGTGCGGCCACCAAAGATAGCGTGCGAAGCAGATCGGGATGTTCGGCCGCAAGAGCCATGCCAATAATACCGGCGACCGATTCGCCGCAGTAGTGCACAGGGTCACCACCTAGGCTTTGTATGAGCGCGACGAGGTCGCCTACGTAGTGTTGGGGTGTGATGTCCGCATCTAGATCGCTAGGGATCTCAGACTGGCCCAGGCCACGCAGATCGGGGCGTACGACCTTAAAAAAGCGCGCTAAGTACGGTACCCATGGTCTCCAAAACTCGCTTGAGCGGCCATAGCCATGCTGCAAAATTAAATAAGGCGCTTGACGCCATGGGTCGGTAAAATCATCGAGTGCATAGTGAATGGCAGGGTGACCAGCGCGTTTTAAAAATGGCATGACAGTCCTTGCGTGATGGCTGTTGAAACTTTGTGTGGTGTCGCAAGCCGCGACCTAGTCAAGCTTAATATTTGCGTTGCGAATCACAGCCGACCATTTGACCAAGTCGGCTTGCATCACCTCAGTTAACTGCTCGGGTGTGCTGCCTAGGGCTTCAATCCCCATTTTCGCGAACCGAGCCTTGAGATCGTCTTGCTTTGTGATGGCAACGATATCCATTGATAACTTTTTTGAAATCTCGGGCGGTAATCCAGCCGGTGCCAAAAATGCATACCATGTGCCCGCTTCAAAACCGGGGTAGCCCGATTCAGCGATCGTTGGGATGTCTGGAGCAAGGGCTGATCTTTGTGTGCCCGTGACGGCCAACGCTTTGAGCTTACCTGCTGTGACATGGGGCAACGCCGACACTGGGTTATTAAACATTAACTGGCCCTGACCAGCGAGAAGATCATTGGTTGCGGGCGCAGCCCCTTTATACGGAACATGCAAGAAGTCGATTTGAGCAGCGGTGCGAAATAGCTCTGCGGTGAGGTGTGTGGGAGTGCCGTTTCCAGCAGAGACCAAAGCAAGTTTTCCCGGTTGTGCTTTGGCCAAGGCGACGAGCTCAGACACTGACTGAGCAGGCACCGACGGATGCGCAACCAACACCAAAGAGTAATACGCGACTTGTGAGAGGGGTGTAAAGTCTTTAATCGGATCGTAAGGAAGCTTGTCATACAACGCACTATTAATGACGTGGCTGCTTGCGATTAATAAAATGGTGTACCCATCCGGCGCAGCCTTCGCTGTCATGTCTGAACCGATATTGCCCGCAGCGCCAGCGCGATTTTCGACGATCACGGGTTGACTCCATGCGGCCGAAAGCTTCTCGGCGTACACGCGGCCCAGCACGTCAGCAGGACCACCTGGTGGAAACGGCACAATGAGACGTACTGATTTGCTGGGAAAACTTTGAGCGCGTGATTCTGTTGCTCCAAAGCTAGTGATCGCAATCAAAAGACCGAAAAGTGCTAAGCGGTACATGATGAGCTCCGGTTGGTTCTATTTTTTATTTTGCATTTTGTGATGCAAGTTATAGCATAGCCCTCAAATAGTACGAGTGCAGCGATTTCTGACCAAGTTGACTAATGTCCGTCGCGAGTTTTTAGTCGCGTGAGCGGGTAGAGTGGAGTCCGCTGCTGCTGCATTCTGTTTGACTGTTCAAGGGTTCAATCAGAAGACTCACGGTTCATATATCTACCTAAAACTGACCGTTGTTGACGATGTTTTAATTGTTTCTTTCAAAGAGCTTTGATCATGAAGTGCTCATGCTGTGATGCCGCTGAATTGATCCACGACACGCGCGACTTACCCTATATTTATAAAGGTGATGCGACGACATTTCCCGCGGTGAAGGGGGACTTTTGTCCTGCGTGCGGTCCGCTCAAGCCTTATCGGCGGCTAGGTGTGATCGGGACTCATGATCCCAAACATAACGAACCTTCATGTGGTTGAAATGTTGCCAACTGATATGGTGATCATATTGCAGTCGCCCCAGAACGATGCCGGGCGCCACGCCTATTTGCTTCGCAAAGTCTTTGATCGTTCTTTCGCCGAACGGTAAATGAGAGAGCAGTCGACGATACTCCGCCGGTGGAATCAACCAATCACAGGCGAACGCATCCGCCTCCTTTTCTTCCTGTGGGTTCAGTCCATCCTCACCAAGAATGTCGAGAAAGGTCAGTCGCTTGCCATGCTTCAAAAGGTGCCCGGCCTCGTGAAAGAACGAAAACCAGAGCTTGTCGTCGGTCTGACTTCGATGGCTCAACATGATAAGTGCCTTGGTCGTACCAAGCCATTTTGTGGCACCACTCACCGGGCACCCTTTTGGCGCGGGTTCGAGCGCTACAGCAACGCCAACCTGCGCGCATAGTTCAATCAGCTTGGGCAAAATTACCGTAGGGTTGCCCTGGGTCGTCAGCGAACGAATTTGCTTCAAAGCGGTCTCGAACCCGTCGCTGTCAAAATCCCCAAGTCTCATGTCCTCGGCTTTGCGCTCGCCTTGACGCAGCCATGCCGAAACAGCTGCCGGCGTTCTAGTGAGTTTCTCCGTCGCTCTATATGCAGCTACCGGTTTTTCATAATGCTCGCGCCACGCTGATACCTCGGCAACTCCGAAGTATCTCAGGCACTCGTATACCTGTTGAGCCTTATTTGTAGCCTTTCTGACCCACCCGAACTTGATCATGTCGCTTAGCGGAAGCTCTTTCAGCCAAGCGGTGTGCTCGGACAAGCCTCTGATGGATTTTTTACGGGCCAAGTGTTCACGGTATTGTGCTTCGAGATTGAGCCAGAATCGGGCAGTGCTGCCGAGTACTCTTTCTAATTTGAGGGCAGTCTCTTCGGTAATTGGGGCGTTACCCTTCAATAACAAATTCACATGCTTGGCCGTGAAGCCTGTTCGCGTTGCCAAGTCGACCTGCGTCCAGCCTCTTTCTTCCAATAAATCGCTGATCGACTCGCCCGGTATCGCAACCCAATCGGGCGCGAAATCGGCGAGAGATTCGTACGTTCGCAACACTGCATCAGTCATGGTAATCCTCCGCCTCAATAATCGTTATCTCCGACACCTTCGACCAGTCAATCGAATCGTCTGCCTTCGCAGGCGGCGGTGTTTTGGTCGACTCGGCGCCTAGCTTCTTGGTAGCTGCTTTGCTTGCTTGCACAAAGTCTCAATGTCTTCATCTTCATAAGAGACTTTCATTGATTTAATTTACCATAATGGTTAATGATTTGTAAAAGTCATTTACGATGTTAATACAGCGAATTTCGATAAAAGTATGACAACAACTCATGTGGAACATCGAATTTGGCAAGATGTTTATACGGCTTATTGAAGGCTCAGGCTTTGCGTGTTTCCGGCAAGAAGCGAACACCTCTACGAGCCAATCCACCACCTTTACCGATAGGCGCGCCGTCTACCCGCCAGCAGGCGCCAGACCTGGTGACCACGTTTGTGCTTGATGCAGGTTTATTCGCTTGCGGAGCCCGTAGGATCCGGCTCTAAATGATGTGTAAGACTGTTGCGAATAAACTGTTTTTCGTAGTGGCGATTACGCCGATTTTTTTTAGCGGACGCGCGTTTGCCCAAGCGTTTGTCCACGACAAGTTCATCAAGGCGATTTAAGTCGCTCAAGTCTTTAATGGCGAGCGGTGAATTGCGAATTGGCATGGGTCTGTGAAGTGAGGTGCTTAAGGTCAGGTGCTTAAGTTAGACCGACAATCAGCCTATGCGACCCAGTTGTCGAGTTTAAGTTTTGGTACTTTGGCAAACTCTTTTGTGTTGTTCGTAATTAAAAGAGCATCCATACTCAAAGCGTGTGCGGCAATGAGCGTGTCAAGAGAGCCGATTGGTTCGCCACGTTTTTCTAGGTAGCTGCGCAACTCACCATAGGCCCAGACGCTCTTCTCGTCAAACGGCAAAATTTCAAAGGGCGCCAAAAACATTTCTAAGGCGTCGTGGTTTCTTTGCGAACCGCTCTTTGCTACGCCATATGCTAGCTCAGCGGCGACAACTGATGAGACACCCAAATCCCCAGCGCGATATTTTTGAAACTTCTCAATAACGTGAGCAGGTCTTTGGTTAATGATGTAAATGCAAATATTAGTATCGAGCAAAATCATGGCAATAAGGTTTCTCTGACTTGCTCATCTGGCTGAGATCTTTCAAGCGTAAAGCCAGGTTCAAACAAAGAAAGCGCCGTCGGCAGAATGCCCCAAGGTTGATCTGAGGGCATCAATAAAACCGCGTTGCCAACATGCTTAACTTTCACCTCGGTTCCGGCGAAGCGGTACTCTTTGGGCAATCTGATGGCCTGACTTCGCCCCGATTGAAAAATGCGCGCGGTATCCATGATTTTCCTCTTATCTTAATGATATACACCAATGGTAACTATCATTCTGATTCTTTGCAAGCTCACGCTCAATCAGCAGATACAAACTAGTCTGAAAATACGTTAAAAACAAGGATGAAATCCATAAAGGTATGTACCGAACACATGGTTTATAAATCGTACCGACCAAGGAAGCACCTCCATGCCTGATTTATTCACACCCTATACGCTCAAGGGTGTCACGCTACGCAACCGCATCGCGATGTCGCCGATGACGATGTATCGGTCTGAGCCAGATGGGAAGATGAACGACTTCCACCTGATGCTGATGGGCTCGCGTGCAGCCGGCGGCTTCGGCTTGGTCTTCCCCGAACAGATCGCCATCACACCCGATGGCCGCACCAGCACTTCGTGTGCCGGGCTGTGGGAGGATGAGCAGATCGAAAGCATGGCCCGTGTAGTCAGGATGATCAAGGACATGGGTGCGGTCCCGGCCATTCAACTGGGCCATACGGGTCGCAAGGGAAGCGAGCAAAAGCCTTGGGAAGGCAAGCTGCAAATCGCCCCAGACCATCCCGATGGCTGGCAGGTGCGCGGTCCTTCGCCCATTCCATATGGCGGGCGCTTCCCCTATGCCGTGCACGAACTCACCGTTGACGAGATTCATGCGTTGCACCGGGCCTATGCGGCCGCCGCAAAACGTGCCCTCGCGGCTGGCTTCGAGTGGCTCGAGATGCACTTCGCGCACGGTTATCTCGGCGCGAGTTTTTTTTCACCCCTGGCAAATCAACGCACGGATGCTTATGGCGGAACGCTCGAGAATCGGCTGCGATTTCACCGCGAGGCGCTGGATGCGGTGCGTGCCGTTTGGCCTGAGCGCCTACCGCTCACGATGCGTCTGGTGACGGATGATTACCATGAAGACGGCGTGCAGTTTGAAGAAGCGGTCTGGGCGGTCGCGCAGTTGAAGAACCACGGCCTTGATCTGGCAGACTTGAGCATCGGTCTGAACACCGACAACATGCGCGAGCCTCCCTTCTCTCGCGCCGCTTTCATGGTCGAGCGGGGCAATCGCGTCCGTCGCGAGGTCGGAATTCCGGTGGCGGTTAGCTGGAACCTAGGGCAGCCTGCCGTGGCGAACCAGGTGATACGCGAAGAACTCGTCGACTTGGTGTTTCTCGGGCGACCAGCACTTGCTAACCCGCATTGGCCAATCTGGGCGGCGCGTGAGCTTGCTCACGAAGACCCTTTCTCGCTGCTGCCGCGCGACTGGTCGTGGTGGCTGAAGAACCGGCCGGGCTCCGAAAATTCGCACGGTTGGCCACCGCCAGCGATCGCCACTTGAGGGCGCGTGCTTAGACGGCTATGCGAGCGTAGCCTTTGGGGTAGGGTGGGTCAAAAGGGGTACGTACCATCCGTCTTGATGTATCATGCTATTTCAAGATATATCAAGATGAGGTGCTTTTATGGCTACTGCTGCACGCGAAAAGTTTTCTTCCCAAGCCTCGCCAGACGTGTTGACCGCATTACGTCAAATCGCTGAGCTGCAAGGTCGGCAATTTCAGGCTGTGCTCGATGAGGCTCTGCGTGATTACATTGACCGCCAGCAAAAGACTCGACCCCGGCGTCACGTGATGGCGTCATTTGCGTCTAGTCTTGATGAATTCGATCATCTTTACCGCGAACTCGCAAAGTAAGCCGTGCAGCGCGATTATTTAACCGTGGCCGATGTGCTCGGTATGCACACGATCTTGATGCAAAGGTACGGCGGTGCGAGCGGTGTTCGTGACCCAGGTGCCTTAGAGGCAGCCCTGTTTAGACCACAAACGGGTTACTACTCCGACATCATCGCTGAGGCTGCTGCGCTGCTAGAAAGCCTAGCTATTACTCATCCGTTTGTGGATGGCAATAAGCGCATCGCTTTTGCAGCGACTGACGTGTTTCTGCGTATTAATGGCTGGTGTCTAAAGAGGCAACCGATGGTGATCCACACAGAGATGCTAAAGATGTTGGAGGCTGGCACCTTTGATATCGCCCACCTTGAACCTTGGCTTCGAGCGTTTGCGATGACTCAAGAGTGAGGGCGGTTAGTATCTCTGCCGCAGACCCAAAGCAATACGGCGAACCCTCTCAAACGGTTTTCTTATACGCCGCGCTTGGCTGGTAGTTCAAAATGACTTTGTCCCAATCAACGCCAAATAACGTTGGAATATAGGGTCAATCGGCCGTCGCGTCCCAAGACTCTCCTATACTGGCACTCTAATCCGTTTTCAGGCGACTTCTATGCATTCTCATTCAAACTCTCATCGTTATTTACGCCTGATTTCAGGCGCGTTGCTGGCCTGTTCGGCCTTGTTTTTTGGTGTCGCTCAGGCGCAGCAAACTTTACGAGTCACCACCATCCCCGAAGAGGCTGCTACCGAGCAAATGCGCAAATTTGGTCCTCTGACCAAATATCTTGAGCGCACAACAGGGATGACGGTTAGCTTCGTACCTGTTAATGACTACCCTGCAGCGGTAGAGGCCTTGGTCAATAAGCAGGTGGAACTGGTCTGGTTCGGAGGCTTTACCTATGTACAGGCTCAAATCCGTTCTGGCGGAAAGGTTGTGCCGATTGCGCAGCGCGAAGAAGACACCAAGTTTCGCTCGGTTTTCATCACGCAGAAAGACTCCGGTATCAAACAGCTCTCAGATCTAAAGGGTAAGCAAGTGAGTTTTGGCTCGCAATCCAGCACCTCGGGCCATCTCATGCCGCGTTCTTTCTTATTGGATGCGGGGATCAATCCAGATCGAGACTTTAAGCGCGTTGCTTATTCGGGGGCGCATGATGCCACGATTGCCTCGGTTGTGAGTGGTCGCGTGGATGCCGCAGCGCTAGACATCACAGTTTGGCAAAAATTCGTGAATGAAAAAAAGGTGGACACGAGCAAGGTCGACGTCTTTTACACCACGCCTCCTTACTTTAATTACAACTGGTCGGTTCATGCCGATATGCCTGCCGCGTTGCGTGAAAAAATCACCAACGCTTTGCTTGCTCTCGATATGAATACTCCCGAGGGTAAAGAAATCCTGACGCTCAATCGCGCCAGCAAATACATTCCCACGACCCCAGAGAACTATAAGGGCCTCGAGTCAGCGGGCAAAAGTGCAGGTCTTATTAAATAATGTCTGGCCTACGTCTTGAGTTGAAGGGCGTTTGCGCTCGTCATCCTGCCGCGACCAAAGAGTCTCGCCCTGCTATAGAAGAACTATCGTTGACGATTGAACCGGGTGAGCACGTCGCGGTCATCGGGCCTTCGGGGGCTGGAAAAACCACCTTGCTTCAGTTGTTGGGTGCAGCGCTTAAGCCCTCGGTAGGGCATGTGACCCTTGACGGTCAGTCGGTTTGGACGCTTTCGACTCGAGGTCTGCAGCAGCAGCGTGGCCAACTGTTTTATGCGCCACAAACTCCGCCGCTTCCACCACGACAGCGGGTGATCGTTTCGTTACTCGCAGCCAAGCTGCCCGCTTTGTCTTTGTGGCAAAGCCTAAAAAACTTGTTGTATCCACAACATGTCGAAGAGGTTGCTGGCGCGTTGGCGCAATTCGATCTGCAAGAAAAGTTGTGGGATCGCGTCGATCGTCTGTCCGGCGGGGAGCGTCAACGGGTGGGTTTGGCGCGTGCGTTATTAGCGCCGGCGAAACTTTGGCTCGTGGACGAACCCTTGTCCGCCCTCGATCCGACGCGTGCCCGACAGGCCATCGCGACGCTCTTGCGTGAGGCGAGCGCGCGAGGTGTCACGTTAGTGACGACTTTGCACCAGGTCAAGGTTGCCACCGCTGAATTTCCTCGGGTGCTTGGCTTACGCGAGGGAAAACTAGTCTTTGATTTGCCCGGCCACGCTGTGTCGGAAGAGATCTTAGCCAAGCTGTATGCACAGTTCGAATACGAGCTCGCTCAAGTGGATGCGCCTGTCGCGCCTCAAGAACAGCTCTCAGCGGCCAAGCGGGAAATTCGCGTGGGTTGCGCCTGAGCGCGATGATAACCACTGGGTCCGTCTCGACAGCAGTCACCAAAGATCCCGCCTTGAGGGATCCCGCCTGGACGCGTCGTGTCTTCTGGTTTGTCGTGGCGTGTCTGCTCCTGTGGCCTGCTTTAGTCAGTACAGAATTTCGACCCTGGGTATTTTTCGAAAAAGA
>Ga0114972_10003673_pt1 | contig 11468 bp, 6 predicted proteins | sample M_140807_EF_Meta_FD_87354 | JGI IMG/M metagenome (GOLD analysis project Ga0114972, IMG submission 87354) | Freshwater microbial communities from Lake Montjoie, Canada to study carbon cycling - M_140807_EF_MetaG | ecosystem: Environmental > Aquatic > Freshwater > Lake | place: Lake Montjoie... | reverse complement strand
TTCAGGGTGATCGATCAGGGGCCGGGTATTGAACCAACCGTTGGAAGCCGGGTATTCGAACGATTTTATAGGGGACCATCCCAATACGAAGGCAGTGGTCTGGGGCTGGCCATTTGCAAGGCCATTGTTGACCGACATGGAGGTATCATCAACCACAGGCCCAATCGGCCTCGGGGTACCGTTTTTGAAGTGACGTTGAACGCCGTTTTGAATAACGGTTCATTACCCAGTGATTTGTAGATGACTCATTACGATTATAATATTTTAGTTGGTTGAAATGAAACGCCGGACCAAAGTATGGTCCGGCGTTTTTGTGGTTATCGAGCTTGCTCTATTTGACCTGCCTGCGGATATCATCTTCGATGGTGGCCAACTGCGCGTTCTTGTTGATGACTTTGCCATCCTTTCCCACAAGGAAAACATGAGGCAGAACCATCAAACCTTGCTCGGTGCACAGTTTGCCGTCGAGCCCACCGGGTTGATGCAGATGCACGCCGCCTACACCTGCGCGTTGTACAACAGATTGCGCTTCAGCGGTGGTCTGGTCGCAGTTGATGGCCACGAGCTCAAGTCCCTTGGCACCATGTGTGTCTAGAAGGGCTTTGATCTTGGCAAAATCGCCAATGGACTGATTATTCCAACTAGCCCAGAAGTAAACCAATACAACCTTGCCTGTCGCCTGGGTCAGATCGAAGGCACCCTGTGGATTGGCCAGCGGCGCGGCGGCAATGCGCAGCAGTTGGCCTTCACTGTCGAGCCGCCTGACGGCGCCGGCAGCCTTAATTCCTTGAGGCTTGTCGCCGAAGTTTTTTGCGGCCTGACCGTACCAGTTGCGCGCTTCGGTTTCTTTGCCCAAGAATTCAGAGACCATACCCAGTTGCAGCAAGGCTTCGACCGTCTCGTCGCTCTTGGGATAAGAGGTGACAAACTGGGTGAGTCGGGCGATCCAATCGAGTTGGACTTTGCCAAAATCTTCTCCGGGTTTGGCCAGTTTTTGCGAGTATTCTGCCTGAAGATGGCGGAACACAACATAAGCCGCGACATTGCCACCAGGAGTTGCCTTGTTGAGTTGCTCGGCCAGACTGGCCAGACGCTGCAAGCCGGCAGGATCCGCATCTTTGCCAACTTGAGCCGCGCCAGCCAAGCTATCTGCTACTTGGTGAATCCACGATTCCCGGTCTTCGGGTTTCATGCGGGCCACGATTTTCTCAAGCTGGTCAGCCCGCCTGAGGTGGTGTTTCGATATTTCAGATGGCGTTCCGTTGGCGGCAGGATCTTTGTCGATGGCGGTGAGTTCATCGACCATTTTCTTGAGTTCAGGATCTTTGTCGAGGTCGAGGCGACCCGCTAAACGCGATCCTTCATCTTCAGAAATGGCGCCCACTGCGGGCCCTTCCACGAGTTTCCAAGCGGCACCCACCTGTACCATTTCGCCGCTCTGCAACCACTCTGTTTTTCCGCCAAGGTCCATCAGAATGGTGCCACGCGGGTGCCGGATCAGGTCGAACCGAGAGCCCGTTGCATCGGTAGGCAGGCATTGAGGTGTGCCCAGTTCCAAGTGCAACCATGAAGGCTTGGCACCTTCCAACTTGGCAACGGCTGCCATGAAACGCGTTTGGGCCGTTGCTACCTTTTCCTTCAATTGCCGGCCGGTTTCGCCGGCAAGATCCATCTGTTTCAGGTCGGCATCGGTGAGCAACAAGGCCCTGAACCGATTGATATTATTGGTGGCAACAGCGCGCACCAGTTCCTGCGAGGCTTCCTCGGGGCTGAGCATTTGCCAACCGTCGATGGTGCCATCCTCGTTGACATCCACACCCCATCGGGCTCCGCCTGCATTCACCCAGCGGAACTGGTCTGGCAGCGCGTTGAGGTTGGTATCAAGTTCCCGATAGACTTCTTGTCCGTCGCGGAAATAGCTCCAGACGTCGATCTTGTTGTCGTCGTTGGTATCAAAAAAGCGCCTGAGCACTTGTCCGGAAGGATCGCGCAGGATCCAGCCTGAACCTTTGCCCTGCCCCTTGACGAGTTCTACTTTGCAGGCGTTTTCTTCGCCCGGCTTGGGCATACCGGGTAGAACACCTTCTTGTCTGGGTTTGAATTGAAGAATTTGGGCGGGAGTGGGTGCGGCCCCCATAGCCACCTGTGCTGGCAGGAGGATTCCCAGAGTCAATAATGAAGCTGTCCATCGAACCGGGTTCATGCCACCAATCTCCTCTTGCATGCGTTGGCCAGATGGCCGACTCCATTAACACCATCGGCAGTCCGCAGGGCTATCATTGATGGAATCTTCGGCGTGGTTGTAACGGCGAAGGGTAGCAGTCGGACGATCGAAAGGAATTCGGCTCAAGTTCAGCTGGTTGACAGTCGAGGGGACCAGCCCTAGCATTCACTTTGAAGGGATTTCAGGATGAAATCTACTCCACGATGCAGAACGGTTAAATGTTGCTGCGTCAGGCGTCAAGGATGACCGCCATGCTGATTCGTGCACCTGAGTTTGGCCCGGTCGGACCATCATCTTCCGACATGGTCGCCAGACGATGATTGCTCCGGGTGTCTCGGACGGTCCCACAGGGCGGTCCACCTGCCGTCTGGCTGAGCGCCGGGATGCGATCAGTTTTTGTGCCATCCTGACTTTTCTACCGTGTTGAAGCTTCCCGGAGGCACCAGTGCCATGAATGATGGCGTGGAGCGTGTGAAAGCCGCTAGCGACATCGTTGATGTCGTGGGTGGTTATCTCGCACTGCGAACTGCCGGGAAAACGTTCAAGGCTGTTTGCCCATTTCACGACGATTCCCGTCCATCGCTGGATGTGGATCCGCAGCGGCAGCGCTATCGGTGCTGGGCGTGTGGGAAATATGGCGATGTCATTAGCTTCGTTCAGGAGATTGAACGGGTCGATTTTACCGAAGCTATGGATCTTTTGGCCCGACGAGCAGGAATTTCTTGGCGAGATCGTGAAGATTCACTTCAGTCTGGCGTTCGGGACCGCATGTTAGTTGCGGCGGCATGGGCGCACCATCATTTCCAAGAAGCCCTCTGGGATCGCCATCTGGGCTCGCCCGCCCGGGATTATTTGGAACAGCGTGGACTCGACGAGGACACCCTCAAGCGGTTTGGCGTGGGCTGGGCTCCCGGAACTGGGAACTGGCTCATTCAACTCGCGCGGGATCACTCCATCGAATTGGAGGTGCTGGAATCGATTGGCTTGGTTGGTCGGCAAGATAGTGGGAGTTGGTACGATCGCTTCCGCGACCGTGTGCAGTTCCCCATCCGTAATCCGCGCGGTCAGACGGTTGGTTTTGGTGGGCGCATTCTGCCAGGATCTCCGGCCATTGATCGGGTGCCTAAGTATTATAACTCTGCGGATTCGTCCATTTTCAGCAAGAGCGAGCAGCTCTTCGGTATCGACCTGGCCCGTGAAGCAGCCCGTCAGTCGGGTTGGCTTGCCGTGGTTGAGGGATATACCGATGTGCTGATGGCTCACCAGTGTGGCGTGTCCTCGGTTGTGGCAACAATGGGCACCGCGCTGAACCCGCGGCATCTGGCGCAGATTCGCCGGCATGCGGGCAAAGTGATTCTGGTGTTTGATGCGGATGCGGGCGGAGATGCCGGTGTTGAGCGCGCGCTGGGCCTTTTTGCCCGGAGTGAACTCGACCTAACGGTAGCTACTTTGCCTGAAGGCAAAGATCCGTGCGACTGGTTGATCGAGGAGGGTGCCGAACCGTTTCGACGCGCTCTCAACGATGCGGTCGATCCTTTGGAATTCACGCTGACCCGTTGGTTTCCTGAGGGCATTGAAAACCGTGTGGAGCCGATGCGGCGTGCCGTTGAAAAGGTCTTGGCACTGCTGCCTGAGGGGGCTTCCGGATCTCCAGAAGATCTGAAAGCAGCGCTGATGATCGGCCGCCTGTCGAGGCGGTTGGGGGTGCCGGAAGACAGCTTGTGGGCACGGCGGCGTGAATCGAAGCAGGAGCAGGCGACGGCAGAGTCGCGGCGGCGTGTTGACCGTGAACCAGCTTCCGCCACGGTGGAAGTGGTAGTGGAAATGGAACAGATTCCCCAACTCGAGCGTGAGTTGGTGGCAGTGCTTCTGGCCTTCCCTGAAAAGGTGCCGGAGGTAGCGGGACGTGTGGCTCCAGAGGAGCTGGATCATCCGGCAGCACGCCGGCTTTTCCTCGACCTTTTGGGGCAAGTGCGTGCTGGAGAGGCGCCGGGCATGGAGGGACTCAGGTCCATCATGTCGCCAGCGCGCCTAGGATTGGCCCTCAGGCTTTCGGACATGGCGCGTGGCCATGGTGAGCCTGGTCGGTGGCTTGAGGAGATGCTGGCTTCGTTCGAACGGAGAAGGCTCCGCGAAGGAAGGCAGCAGTTGCAACAGAGGTTGCAGCAGGCCTCGAGAGGCGGCGATCGTGCCGCTGCTTTCGACCTGTTGCGCAAGGTGCAGGAAGAGGGGCGTGGCGCATCCCGGTGAATTCCACCGTCGGTGCTGCGACCTGAACCCAGGCTTGTCCGGAGATGCTCGGGATGGAAAAGACTCAGGATCATCTGCGTGCCCTGATCGACCTTGGCCGCGACAAGGGTTACCTGACTTATACTCAGGTGAACGAAGTCCTTCCGGAGGAAGATGCCAGTCCGGACAGGATCGATCGCTTGTTGATCGTGCTGGAAGAGCACGGCATCGAGTTGATCGACGACTCCGAAGCCGAAGAACGCGATGGCCGCGATGTGCGCGCCGTGGAAATCGACGCCCGTGCCGAATCTGAAGTCGGCTATGCGGACGACGACGATGGCCGACGTACCGATGATCCTGTTCGGATGTATCTCACCCAGATGGGCGAGATTCCGCTGCTGAAGCGTGAACAGGAAATCGCGCTCGCCAAACGCATTGAAATCACTCGCCGTAAATTCCGGTGCAAAGTACTCGAAGTCGACGGTGTGTTGCTGCAAGTCGTCGATGTGCTGCGCAAGGTTCACCAAGGTGAGCTTCCATTCGACCGCACCGTGAAGGTGTCGCTGACCGAGAACCTGGAAAAAGACAAGATTCTCCAGCGGATGCCTCACAATCTGAAAACGCTGGACCATTTGCTGGAGTTGGATCAGGTCGACTTCGCGGCCTTCCGCGCAGCTACCACTTGGGCTACCCGACTCAAGCTACGCAACAGTCTGCGCCGCCGCCGCCGGAAAGCCGTTGTTTTGGTGGAAGAGTTGTCGATCCGCACACAGCGGATTCAGCCACTCCTCAAAAAGCTGGAACAGATATCGGCGCGCATGGAAGAGCTCGAAGGCATTATTGCCGCGATGCGCCATCGGAAGTGCCCCAGCGAAATTGAAGATCTGGAAGGGTACGAGAAGGAGCTGAACGACTATATCGACCACGTGCTTGAAGAGCCCGCCATGCTTCGGTTGCGGGTGGAAGCGGCTAAGCGCCGGTTCATGGAGTACGAGCAAGCCAAGCGCGACCTTTCCGGTGGTAACTTGCGTCTGGTTGTCAGCATCGCTAAAAAGTATCGCAATAGGGGCCTGAGCTTCCTTGATCTGATTCAGGAGGGGAACACCGGCCTGATGCGCGCGGTGGACAAGTACGAATACCGCCGTGGTTACAAGTTCAGCACCTATGCCACGTGGTGGATTCGCCAGGCCATCACACGGGCCATTGCCGATCAGGCGCGAACCATACGTATTCCGGTACACATGATCGAAACCATGTCCAAGCTCCGCAATGTCACCAAAAAGCTGGTGCAAGAGCTTGGCCGCGAGCCGACTCTGGAAGAAACGGCACGCGCTGCTGGCATCTCCGTGGAAGACACCCGCCGAGTCCTTAAAATCTCCCGCCAGCCGATCTCGCTGGATCGTCCCGTTGGTGAAAGCGAAGACAGCTACTTCGGTGACTTCATCGAAGACAATTCGGTCGATTCGCCTGTTCAGTCGGCAAGCACGGAAATGCTTAAGGACAAGATTGATCTGGTCCTTAAGACCCTTACCTACCGTGAACGTGAAATCATCAAGCTTCGCTATGGTCTTGGTGATGGTTACAGCTACACGCTGGAAGAGGTTGGGCGGATTTTCAAAGTAACCCGGGAACGTGTCCGCCAGATCGAAGCCAAGGCAGTGCGCAAATTGCAGCATCCTGTGCGCAGTAGGCAGCTTGAAGGCTTTGTCGAGACACTGTTGAAGCGCTAATCGCCAAGACATCGTGCAGCGCGATGACTACTATAATAATTCGCTGGTGCGGGCTGTGTTTCCCCCCCGCCCAGCTCGGGAGGGTGCCATGGCCGAGGTATCCGCAGGCAAGCTTTTCAGACGAATCCATCATCTCCGCTGCCGTGAACGCGATCTGGCTGCCGCACTGACGGCGTTGCCCCGTCAGTTGGCCAGCCTTCAGGCGCGCCACGAACGTGCCAAAAAAGCGCGGGCTGAATCTGCCGACCACATCAAGCATCTGCAGGTCACGCACCGGGCCAAGGAAACGGCGATCAAATCGCATACCGGTCAGGTCAAGAAATTAAGTGACCAACGCGATGCCGCCAGCGCTCGCGATGATTTCGAAGCACTTGAACGCGAAATTGCCCATGCCCGGCATCAGATAGCGACTTTGGAAGATGAAATCTTGGTGCTTCTCGACGAAATCGATACGGCGAACGGTAAGGTTCCCGAACTCGAAGCCGCCATTGTCCGTGCCCATACAGAGGCAACAGCTTTCGACACGGAAATGACCCAGCGCAAAAAAGACCTCGAACAAAGCCTTACGGATGTGCGCCGCGATCTGGCTGAGCGAGATCTTGAAGTTCCGCGCGAACACGTTTCGGTTTACACCCGCATAGTCGCAGGGCGTGGTCCAGATGCCTTGGCCCCGCTCGATGGCTTGTCGTGCTCCGCGTGCGGCACAACGCAGACGGGCCCCGATGCTGGTAAAGTCAAGCGGTTTGCTTTTGTGACATGCACGGAGTGCGGTTGTATTCTGTACCTGTCTGAGAAAGACGAAAAAGAACTCGATTGAGTGTGCGAAAGGGTTGATCCATGATTTTGCTGATTGCGCTTCTGCTGGCTCCCGGACAAGTGGCGCCTGTGCCAAGTCAGGCGGATCTGCTTGAAAACGTGGTCGATTCCACATTCAGGGTTTACGCTCCAGACAATGGCCTATCGGGAACTTGCTTCCTTGTGGAACGCCCGCCACAAGGCAACAAACCCGCTAATTTTGTCCTCGTAACGGCCGCGCACGTTCTGGAAGGGATTTCCGCCGCCGAAGGACGTGTTGCCCTGCGAGCACAACTGCCCAACGGGGAATTGGCCAGACGAGAAGTGTCTTTCCCCCTGCGCGCCAACAATAAGCCTCTGTTCCGGCGTCACAAAGACTTGGATGTTGCCGCAGTCGCGATTTCTCTGCCAACTGGTCTGTATGTTAAACCGTATACAATGGCGCAGATTCTCGACGATTCCCCATCCGCCCGCAGCACCATGCGTTTAGGACGCGAACTTTGGATTTCTTCGTTTCCCGCCAAAGTCGAAGCCAATCTCGCAGGTCAAGGAGTTCTCAGGAGGGCCACTATTGCCAGTAGGCCCTACTTTCAGGCGATTGGTTCAGCCACGTTCATGGCCGATACGACGGCATTTGGCGGCGATAGCGGAGCGCCGGTTGTTGTTCTGGAAAAGGGCCAACCCATGGTTTGTGGATTGGCTGTGGGAATGATCAGGCAAACCGAAAAAACAACATCGGCCTTCGAGGAACGAACCACTCATACCCCACTTGGACTTTCCATTGTTATTCAGTCGCCTACCATTCGCCAAGTGGTGGACATGATTGACTGAGCCGTTAGGCCAAAATTTCGCGTACCACGTGCCCATGCACGTCGGTCAGCCTGAAGTCGCGTCCCGCATGACGGAATGTCAGTTTCTCGTGATTGACTCCCAGTAGATGCATGATGGTTGCATGCAGGTCGTGCATGTGCACTCGCCCTTCAACCGCATGGTGGCCAAACTCATCTGTGGCCCCATGGGCAAAACCGGATTTCACACCCGCCCCAGCCAGCCAAACCGTGAAGCCGGTGGGATTGTGATCGCGGCCTGTGCCGTTGCGTTCCGCATAGGGTGTTCGGCCAAACTCGCTGCCAAACCAAACCAGAGTGTCTTCGAGCAATCCTCGTTGTTTCAAGTCAGCCAACAGGGCCGCAACCGGTTGATCGACAGCCCGGGCATGGTCCGCATGCTTGGTCAGGTTGGAGTGCTGGTCCCAAGCAGGGTTCGCGGAACCGTCGCCATAAGTCACTTGGACAAACCGCACCCCAGATTCAAGAAACCGCCGTGCCAGCAGACACTGCCGGCCGAAACTGTCTGTAGGGCCCGAACCAACGCCGTATTGTGCCAAAGTTTTGGCCGATTCACGGGACAGATCAATAACTCCCGGAGCGGTTAGTTGCATGCGTGCCGCCGTTTCATACGACCTGATCACCGCATCGAGCGCAGCGTCGCCAGGGTGGCGGGAGCGTTGCTCTTCGTGCAGTTGGCTCAAAAGATTGGCAACACGTTCTCCATCTGAATCTGATTGAAGGTCGCGAAAGGTGGCTTCCTTGGAAGGCCCACCGGCGCGCCCCAGTGGTGTGCCCTGAAAACGCGGCGGCAGGAACGCGGGGCCGTAATTGCGGGCGCCGCCATTTCCCGCGGTTGGGGCGATGGTGATGAAACCGGGCAGGTTTTGGTTTTCCGTTCCCAATCCGTAAATCACCCAAGAACCCATTGACGGTCGGACAAATGTGGATGACCCACAGTGAAGGAACAAGGTGGCAGGCCCATGCGCCACGCCCTCTGTATGCATTCCGTGCAGAAAACAAAGGTCGTCAACTCGTTGTGAAATGTTAGGAAACAATTCCGATGTCATGCGACCGCACTGGCCTTTGGGGCTGAATTTCCATGGCGAGCGGAATATCCGCTGGCTGCTGCCGCGCGTGCCGGTGTTGGCTACTTGTCGCGAATCGTCGAACGGCATCATTTTGCCATCGTCGGTATCTAGCCGGGGTTTATGGTCGAATGAGTCGATCTGCCCAATGCCGCCTTGCATGAACAGGAACAATACGCGCTTCGCACGCGGTGTGTGGAGGGTACTAGCCGCGGCGCTGGTCATGCCGGGGAGCAGGCCACCCATGGCCAAAGCGCCAAAACCGCATCCAGATTGAAGTATTTCCCGGCGATTCATGGGCTGGTTCATGGGGTTTACCTCGTATTTCAATCGAGCCGGCGGAACTCGGCACTGGACCAAAGTGCCCGGCATATGCGAGCCCACCCAGACTGCTCGTTGGTGCTAGATGCCAATTCCGAGGCAACTATGGCCCGTTCGCGGTCTGTTGGCTGTCTGCCCAGCGAGTTCATCCACAATATATCGGCGCGTTCCCCAAGTGGGCTTTTGAGGAGCCGGGTAGACGCTTTCTCGGCTTGGTCGCGTACCCACGCATTGTTGGTTAGGAACAGTGCCTGCTGCACCACCGTGCCGCTGTCGCGGTGACCAGTCACTGATGAGGAATCAGCTTGGTCGAACGCCTGCAACAATTCATGGGGGCTGTTGCGGAAAGCAGGAAGGTACACGGCGCGCGTTCGCCCCTTTTGTTGATAACCTTGATCCGATGCCAAGGTTATCGCAAAGGTTGGGCCACCCTGACACGGTTCCAAGGTGCCGGCAATGGAAAGAATGGCATCGTGGAGGCATTCGGCCTCGAGGCGCCGAACGCGTGCCCTGCCATACAACCGGTTGTCTGGGTCTGTTTCGCTCCACCCGTCTTCACCGGAAGCCTGTTGGTAGGTCTGGCTAAGCACAATCTCGCGCACCAATTTCTTGACGGACCAGCCACCAGACGACAGCCGCATGGCCAAATAATCGAGCAACGTTGGATCGTCTGGTTTCTCCCCCATCACTCCAAAATTATCAACGCTGCGGACAATTCCCTCACCCATCAGCCACGACCAGATCCGGTTGGCCATCACCCGCGACGTGAGTGGATGAGAGGAAGAACTGATCCACGCGGCAAGTTCGCGGCGGCCACCAGAATTAGCAGCTACGGTAGGCTGACCGTTCCATGCGGCCGCGGTCAGGAAGCCACGCGGGGCCAAAGCGCCAGGATTGCGCACATTTCCACGGATATAAATAGGTAAATCAGTGGGCTTGGCAGATTCGAGGATCCCCATCGCCATGGGGCGTTTGGGCATGGTCTCTTCTAAACCCTTCAATTCTTCCTCAAGTCGCCCAAGGGATCCTGATTCCACAGCAAGATTCGTGGATTTCGTAGTGACGGAAACGGGAAGAAAAACAACAGCATCTGCTGTCACATGTCCCATGGTTTGTTCGGTTGAGACAATCACAAAACTTTGGCCGGATTTCTCGAACCTGTGCTTGCCAAGCGAAACAAATCGCCCATCGATTGTGGCTGGGGTGGTCATATTGACGGAAATGGTTTGCTCACCGTCGGCAGAAAACACGGTTACTGGTACTGCTGCGGCCCGCGATGAGCCGTGGGAGTAAGCAAGTCGGACTTCATATTCACCAGAATTGGGAAGTTCCGCCTGAAAAGTGAGGGTTTTCTTACCTTTTTCTGCGTTCTGGTCGTGGAGATATCCAGTCCCAATGTAGCTGCCCGAATGCACTGATGCCATCCACATACCAACCTGCTTGGCCTGCGTGTCGTCCACCACGATGCCGGAAAGTTCGCTTGGTTTCACAATTCCTGTGGACTTGGGCCCACCGGTTTTCTTGAGGGCTGCAATGCGCGACTTCAACTGCTTGACATGAGCTTCGGCCAAGGCCACCGATTTTTCTTGTTCTGGTGGCAACGGCAGTGGAACTTCTACCCACTTGGACACATTGGCATGCTCGAGTGACTGCGCGTTTTTTAGGATTCCAGCCAAGGCATGGTAGTCGCGTGCCGGTATTGGGTCGAATTTGTGGTCGTGGCAGCGCGCGCAGGTGAGCGTTTGCGCCAATAGTCCTTTGCCGATCACATCGAGCTGCTCGTCGATATAATCCATCTCGAGTGTCTTTTTGTCCTGTTCTTCGAGGTTGGTGTTGCCTAGAAGCAGAAATGTGGCAAGCACCGTTCGCCGTTCGCGTTCTGACTCTGTCCCGCCAGGTATCAGGTCGCCTGCAATCTGTTCAGCAACAAACTGGTCAAACGGCATGTCGCTGGCAAAGGCGGCAATGACAGCATCCCGGTATCGCCATGCGTCTTTGAAAATGAAGCCTCGTAAGGTCAGGCTTTCGGCATACCGGGCCACGTCGAACCAATGGCGTGCCCACCGTTCGGCGTAGGCGCGGGAGGCAAGTAACCGGTCCACTTCGCGGGCAATGTTTTCGGCTGACATATCAGCGCGCAGCGATGCCAAAAGTGCGGCATCAGGGGGCAGACCAGTCAGGTCAAATGCCAGCCGACGGGCCAGAACCTCGGCTGACGCGGGTGGAGCGTGTTTCAGCCCGCGTGATTGTAGGC
>Ga0114972_10003672_pt1 | contig 11468 bp, 9 predicted proteins | sample M_140807_EF_Meta_FD_87354 | JGI IMG/M metagenome (GOLD analysis project Ga0114972, IMG submission 87354) | Freshwater microbial communities from Lake Montjoie, Canada to study carbon cycling - M_140807_EF_MetaG | ecosystem: Environmental > Aquatic > Freshwater > Lake | place: Lake Montjoie... | reverse complement strand
CCCATCGAAAGACGCCGCGGATAGCTGCCCGTGGAAACCGATCGTGAACGATTCGGCGTCGAGCCGTGCACCAATATCCGTATAAGCATTTCCGTATAAGCAAGTGGCGGCAGGACGTTGGAACCTGATATCCCCCGGTGCTAGACATGATCAAGACTAGCCTAGCGATTGTTGGGATCGATTTTTCACCGAACTTTCTAGTAGTTCTAGTACGTCTTGAGCATGATGTTCTTGAACTGCACCTTCATCGGTGGTCCAGCGTGGAGTTGCAACGCGAGGACACCTTCAGCGGCCGATTTACCCGGTTCGCTATCTTGCAATTCGGACATCAGAACATCGTTGATGTAGTGTTGTAGGACGTTGCCGCGAGCAACAATTTTATATTTGTTCCAACCATCGAATTTGATTTGTCCCAGCAATGCATCGGCATCGCCGGTGGATCCGACCCGGCTTTTCTTTCCGTCTTTGTCGACGGAGATGATCTCGCCCCGCTCAGCCATAATCCCACGACCGCGTTCTTCGTAGTTGATCCCCATGTAACGCTTGTTCGCGTCGATGTCGGCTTGGTAACCACCCACGACAAACTTTTCCTTGTCGAAGACTTTGCTGCGGTACTGAATCCCGGAATTGCCACCCGCAATCTTAAACTCCAAGGTCAGTTCGAAATCCTTAACCGGCTTTTCGTAGACGATAAACGTGTTTCCACCGATAGGTGCATCCGCTTTGTTCTCGCCGGTGATAGCCCCGTCTTCGATGCTCCAGTTGGCGGACAAGCCGGACCACCCGTTCAATGATTTGCCATCGAAGATCGAGACCGCGGCGGGTTCATTCGCCGCAGGCTTTTTGTCTTGAGCCAGGGAAACCGTGGCAGCGATCGAAGCGACTGCAGCGAGAGAAAACAACATGTTGCGCAAACTCATGAATTAATCCTTTGGAGGTGAGAGGGTGAATCGCACTTTGGTCGCGCGATCATCTGATACCGATAATACTTTGGCGGTGACTCCTGGCAACTCGATCACGTCCCCCGCGACCAGAAGCCGTTCGGCTTGATGGACCAGGAGCCCAGCGACCGTGTCGACGTCCGCTTCTTCGAATTGGATCCCGAGGCGATTTTCCAAGGAATCTACGGCGGTGGATCCAAGAACCACCCAGGAATCAGGTCCATCGGGGACAATTTCGGGCTCTTCGACATCGAACTCGTCGGCGACGTCACCGATGATTTCTTCCATGACGTTTTCCAGCATCACGATTCCGATGATCATGCCGTACTCGTCCACCACGAACGCCATGTGTTGGTGGGTGCCTTGGAAGTGCCTCAGCAATTTGCTGATCGGCATGTTCTCGGGGACCTTTTTCGGAGGTCGCATCAACGAGGTCCAGTCGAATCCTTTTTGGATATTGGCGCCGGTGATGTCTTTAACGTGCAATACACCAAGAACCGTGTCGAGCGAGCCGTCGCAAACCGGATAGCGAGTGTGTTTGGTCCGGCGAATCATCGCCAAAATCGAATCGCTATCTTCGTTCATGTCGATGAAGTCGATATCGTTCCTGGGGACCATGATCCGGCGGCAAACCAGGTCATCGAATTCGAAGACCGCATTGATCAAACTGTGTTCGCTGCGAGTCAGATTGCCATGCACATGGGCTTCGCGTAGGAGTGCTCGTATCTCTTCCTCGGTATAAGGAATCGCGCTCTTCGATTTTTCCGTCGCTCCCAGCAGTTTCAATAGCCAATCGGTCGATGCGCTGAGAACGACCATCAAGGGATAGGAGAGGATGTAAAAAATCTGAAGCGGCAGCGCGCACAGGAGGAGCAGGCCTTCCGGTTTGCGGATCGCGAAAACTTTGGGTGCTTGTTCGCCGATCACCAAGTGCAATGCGGTTACCACCGTGAAGGAGATAGCGAAGGCCACTGCGTGCACCACCGATTCCGATTCCACCCCGATGGCACGAAGGACAGGTTCGACGAAATGGGCGAAGGCGGGTTCTCCGATCGCACCGAGGGCCAAACTAGCCATGGTGATGCCGAGCTGGCAAGCGGATAGGGAACGCTCGAGGCGCTGAGCTAACCAGCGAGCCGTCCTTGCGAAAAGACGACGCTCTGCCACCATGTGCTCAATGCGGCTAAGCCGAATCTTGACCAGAGCAAACTCGGCAGCTACGAAAAATCCATTGACGACGACCAAAACCAGGGCCGTAAGGATCTTTACCAGATCCGGAAACCATTCAGGCATCGTTAGTAGGACTAATCCTCCGAGGCGGTAACAACAAGAGCAACGAAAAAGCTCGATTTGCCACGGTCAGTGTATCTCAAAGGGAATCTCCCGTGTTGTACTCCAGCCGAAAATCCACCCAACAAGGCCGCTTTTCCGCCAAACGGTAGATTCGACGCAATCCCCCCAGCTTTGCTAACTCATTCCCGGGCATCACTGAGCCCCTTAATTTCATGGTTTTCCTCAACTTCAAAGCGGGAAAATCCGAAGCAAGCTGCAAACTTGGGTGGCGTCTCCGCACCTCGTGATCGGTTCGGCAATATGTTCTGCGGAAATATATTCCGCGAGTTTCAATGCCTGAATCGCATCCATTTTCGCCTGTGGTTGCTGACTCCCGCTGTTCGCGATTGTCTGTCCCCAAACTTCCTTCCCGGGTAACGCTTCCTATCGTGCAATCCGCTCCCTTGCTCCACCGTCTCGACAACGCCCTTCGCAGCCATCCACACCTCAACCGACAAAACGTATTCCTCGAGAGCGACCCAACGCACGTCGTTCTCCGAGGTACCGTCGATTCGTTCTTTCGAAAACAAATGGTCCAAGAGGCCATTCGCAAGGTGGATGGGATCACCGACGTAAAGATCAAGAACTTGATCGAGGTCAAGTAACCTCGGGCTCTCGTTCTCGAGAAGCGAATCGGGGAACCATCGGTATCACTTGGGCACCGCTTGGGTATCACTTGGGCATCGCTTCGGGCTGCGCCCGCTGCGAACTTGCATATTCAACCTCGCGTTTGGCCGCAGCCGCTCCTAGCGGCGCTATCGATTTGGCTTCGACACCGAGCAGTTTCTGAATTGTCTCGATCAGCACCGCTTCGCACTCGGGTGAAACGAGCGAGGACCTAGCCTCCGTTTCATAGCCCCCTTGTTCGTAGGCGATCGCTGTTCCGATGTAGCACGGGGCATAATCCCCGTACGCGGCCGTGGCCACAAATTCTCCTGGCAGCATTTCCGCCGCGGCCAATTGGTACTCGATGAACAGTTCGCCCGGGAGATGGAGTACCCGTGCCGGTCCCAGCTTCAGACAACTCGCGACGATCGGGTCTCGTTCGGCACAGCGCGTCAACCAAACCCACTGGGTGGCCGCGTAGATTCGTTCTTTGGCGGTTTTGTTCGAGTCGGAAATGATACTCATAAGCTGCTCTCGATCCATGCGTTGGGTCGGGGGCAATCGCAATTCTTGGGTCTTCCAATGCAACTCGCTGCCACTGACCTTATACCTTTTCTCCTCCACGATCGAACGCTTCATGGCGTCTGCCATCCGCTGGGCGAGGATCGTGCGGTTCTCGGGTGAGCCATCGTTGTATTTGCCGGCACCGATATTGCCAGCGGCCCCGTTGAAGTGAACGTGTAGATTTCCTGTTTCACTCTGGCGCGTGTCGCGAGCGATTCCTGGGAAGTCTGGATTGACTTCACCTTTTCCATAGTAGCTCTGCGGATGCGTTGCATAGTACGTCAACACGGCGATAGGGGTGTCTCCTTCATAGAATCGGATCGATCGTAACCAAGGATCGATAACTCCTTCGGGCGCGGCGCGAACGGCTGGATCTTTGGTTGCTGTCCAGCGCACGGCGGCCACCTTGCCATCGGCTCCCAAGACGCGACGGTTCGAACCGACCTGTTCGACCTTGGCTTGGCCTAACCCAATTTGCGAAATAGCGTAGGGGCGTTTCAAGGCGGCTTCGATCGCATCGGCCGCTCGTGCGATGACTTGGTTGGCGACGCTCGAGTCAAAAATGATACCGGTTGCCCCGTGGGACTTGGCAAGTGTATCCGCTGAGAAATCACACCACGGTGCATCGTGCTGGTGCAGGGTATGGACGGCAACGCGGTCTGGGGTTGTCTTGGCAGCAGCAGCGAGCCGTTCTCGAAAGATGCGGTTACCATCATTCCCGATTCCCAACCAATCGACGGCGCAAAGTACGACAGGCGCTTCGTCTGAAAGCAGCACCAACCCTCGGCACCTCAGAGGCTGCACGATCGCTGTCGTCGAACTATAGGGTAGGGCACTGCCAACGGGAGGTGTTGCGTCCACGTCAAAGGGTGCGATGCGAAGCGACGATGTCTGTGCGTTGGCCACACCCCACAAACACAAGAGAGCTACGAATGGGAATAACAAACTAGTTCGAGGGGATTCCGGGTACATCACGGTTTTCCAGGTGAGAGGTTTCGTTCTTGTAAATATCTAGTACCTAAGCCATCAATACCGTATCCAATCTGCACAATCGTTGGGCCTGAGTATACCACCCTTATGGTAATCATTCCTGTGGAACCTGCATTTGTGATCCCCGGGTGGGTTGGGTACGCTATGGGATAGTGTTCATCAACGAGGCCCTCTTACGCAAACCTATGGCCCTCTCACGCAAACCTATGGATCGATAACCATGATCGAAGTCTTCCACCACGAACTCATCGTCTCCCAGGAGGATATCGATAGCCTCGGCCATGTGAATAATGTGGTGTATATCCAATGGATGCAAGACGCCGCGCTCGCGCATTCGGCGGCGCTCGGGTGGCCCGCACGGCGCTACCATGAAATGCGCGCTGGCTGGGTCGCACGGCTTCATCAAATTGAATATCTCCAACCCGCACACGCAGGGGATTTGGTGCGAGTGAAAACCTGGGTCGCCGACATGAAAAAGGTTACCTCGCTTCGGAAGTACGAAATCATGCGGGTCACGACAACCGGTTCGGAAAACAGTGATTCGGGTACCAAAGAGGTGGTTCTCGCGATCGCTCACACCAATTGGGCCTTCATCGATTTTACGACCCGCACTCCCAAACGCATTCCACCGCAAATCGCGTCTGCGTATCAACCGGTAACGAACATGACCGATGAGGCCGCATCGTAGGTGAACAACGTCGGTAACGTTGGATCGGCCTTCCGAGGGAAGGCGGTAGCGGTACTCTTACTCGACAGCTGTTATGGTTTTCTTCGACGCTTCGAGGGATTCACGCGCAACAGCCGATGGTAATCGCGGCACTGACCATCATCGAGGATACGTCGGAGCAGCGAGTACGATGACGAGTACGAGTACCGTCCGCAGAGCGGACTGAGTACGTGAAGACGAATCGCTACGCGTTGGATTTTGTTGGTACCGGCGCTGGATTCTGCTGTGATCGAAGCAACTTTATTGGAAAGTGTTTGATCAAGTTGTCACCGCAATGTTAGGCCTCCGTCGGCCTTGTGCCGGTGGAGCCACGACTGGATGCTACCCCAACCGCCCCTCCCCTTTTTCATTTCTTTGGGGCGACGCCCCAAAGAACGAGGCGGGGCGCGCTTTGGGAGTGTCGCAGTAGCTACCACGGGTTGCCTCCACGGGGACGCGCCCAAAGAAAGACCGAAGTGGTGCTCGCACTCTGTGACTGTTTCCGGCTTTCTCGATACCCAGCCATTTCTAAATCAGCCCATCGAGTTCATTAACAAGGGTTCCGAAACGCTTGAGTGCAGTTTGAACTGGCTCCGGTCGGGTCATGTCGACGCCCGCGTCTCGCAACAAATCCAGCGGATCCTTTGAGCAGCCACCCTTCAGAAAACTCAGGTACTCCTCCAGCTCCTTCTTTCCGCCATGCATCACGCGCTGCGAGAGCGCGATCGCAGCTGACAAACCGGTCGCGTACTTGTAAACATAAAAAGCCCGATAGAAGTGTGGGATCCGGAAACACTCCAGTTGCAGCTCTGGGTCGATCGCAAAGTTGGGGCCGAAGTAATCCTTGAGCAAGTCGCCATACACCCCTTTGAACGAAGCGACCGTCAACGGTTCGCCCGCTTCGGCCATCGCATGCGTCTTCTTTTCAAACTCAGCAAACATCGTTTGGCGAACGATTGTTGCCCGTATACTATCGATCTCATGATTGATGATCGCAGCCCGCTCGGACTTGGACGTGGTGTTTCGGATCAAGTATTCCGCGAGCAATTGCTCGTTGAATGTACTCGCTACTTCCGCGACGAAAATCGTGTAATTGTAGTATTGGAACGGTTGGTTTCTCGCAGAGTAGTAACTGTGCATGGAGTGACCCGCTTCATGGGTCAACGTGAAGACATCGTTGAGGACATCCGGTTTGTAGTTCATCAAGATGTACGGTGCGCCATCGAATGTTCCGCAACTGAATGCACCGCTCTGCTTCCCTTGATTGGGATACCGATCGCTCCATCGGCCTCGCAATCCGTTCGCGAGAACGTTTCCATACTCCTCACCCAGCGGTGTCAGTGACTTGAGCACCAACTCGACCGCTTGGTCCCAGGTGTGGTGGCTCGGCACATCATTCAAAATTGGGACGTAAGTATCGTAATGGTGGATATCGTCCAACCCCATTTTTCGGCGGCGCATGTCGAAGTAGGCGTGCACCGCGGGCAATTGCTCGCGCACGGCTGTGATCAGATTGTCGTAGACACTCACTGGGACATTGTCTGCGAACAACGACGACTCGAGCGCGCTCGGGTAGTTCCGGGCCTTGGCATAGTAAACATCAGTATGAACGCTTCCAGCCAGTGTCGCGGTCAACGTATTCTCGTGACCTGCAAACTGCGCATAGTACTGGTGGAATGCTTGTCGTCGGACGTCGCGGTTGGGGGAGATGAGCAATCCGCTGAAGGTTGCGTTGGTCAACTCGATCCTCTGACCTTCGGCGATTTCGATCTCACCAAATTTCAAATCCGCATCATTGAGTTGTCGAAACGCCTTGCTCGCCGATTGGGCCATTTCCCCTTGCATGGCCAGCAGTCGTTCTTCCTTTTGTGACAACGTATGCGCTCGGTATCGATCGATCCGTTCCAGCACCAATCGATAGGGGGTCAAAACGGGCGATGCCATCAACTCTCGGAGTCGCTCTTCGGGGATCGCCAGAATCTCGGGACGAATGAAGCTGGCCGCTTGAGACGCTCGCGTCGCTAGGTTCTGGTACTTGGCCGAAAAGGCTTGGTAGTGGCTGTTCCCTTGGTCCTCGGTGGTCTTAAGGAACGCATAGGTTCCAATCCGTTCGGCCAATCGGTCGGTCCGAACATCGTGATCCAAACAAGCCACCAGCGTTTCCGCCGAATCGGCCAGCTTGCCTGCAAAGCTCGCAAAGCCTGCGATGCATGACTCCAATTCCGCTAGGGAGGCGGTCCACGCTGCATCGTCAGGAAAAAGGGTGGATAGATCCCACGTATCACTGACGGCTACTTCGCTGCGTTTCGGGTTCTTCTGTACTTTCGCCATGATCGTTTTATCCGTTGATCCTAGGGAAATATCCATTGAGCCCGCATGAGAAAAAAAAGTTCACATGACAGAGGCTGAACCAGGTCGCACCGACATTCCATCGGCAACACCGGTTATTCGGTAACCGCGAGTCTAATGAGCTGCAAGGTTACTCATCGGTAACGCAACCTTCACTGGCACTCTTCACGTTCTTGATGTACTTGAACAACGTTCCGCGGGTGGCTTTGAGAGCTGGTGCGACCCATTGGGCTCGGCGTTTTGCCATCACATCATCACTCACGGCGACATCCAATCGATTCTTTTCAGCGTCGATCGTTACCAAGTCACCATCTTGAACCAACGCGAGCGGCCCACCCACTTGAGCTTCGGGGGTGATGTGACCCACGATGAAGCCGTGCGAGCCGCCAGAGAATCGGCCGTCGGTGAGGAGGGCTACGTCGGAACCAAGTCCGGCACCCATGATGGCGGAGGTCGGGGTCAACATCTCAGGCATCCCCGGTCCACCCTTGGGGCCTTCATAGCGAATGATGATGACATCCCCTTTTTGGATTTTCTTTTGCTCGAGGGCATGCAGCATTTCTTCTTCGCTGTTGTAGCAGCGAGCGGGTCCGGAGAATACCAAGCCTTCTTTGCCAGTGATCTTGGCTACGGATCCTTCGGGGGAAAGATTACCGAACAAGATTTGAATGTGACCGGTTGGTTTGATCGGATTGGAAACCGGCTGAACAATCTTTTGTCCTTCCTTGAGCCCTGGGAGCTTCTCGACGTTCTCTGCCAATGTCTTGCCTGTGACCGTCATGCACTCGCCATGCAGGAAGCCTTCGGCGAGCAAGTACTTCATCACGGCGGGGGTGCCACCGATCGAGTGCAGGTCTTCTTGGACGAATTTGCCGCTCGGTTTCAGGTCGGCAAGGTAAGGGACACGGTTGCTGACCGCTTGGAAGTCGCTCAGTTCGAGAGGCACATCGACGGCTCTGGCCATTGCCAACAAATGGAGAACCGCATTGGTGCTGCCCCCGAGCGCGATCACGACAGTCATCGCATTTTCGAAGGCTTTGCGGGTCATGATGTCCCGAGGTTTCAAGTCGATCTCGAGAAGGTGGAGCATGGCAGCGGCGGCGCGATCGCATTCCTCTTTCTTGGCAGGATCTTCTGCTGGGATCGAAGCCGAATACGGGAGCGACATCCCCAATGCCTCAATGGCCGACGCCATGGTGTTGGCAGTGTACATGCCACCGCATGCACCTGCGCCTGGGCATGAGTTTCTCACGATGTTCTCGCGAGTCTCATCATCGATTTGCCCTGCGATGTATTGGCCATAGCACTGAAACGCAGAAACGATATCGAGCGAGTGTCCGTTCCACTTGCCCGCCCGGATGGTTCCTCCATAAATCATCAACGACGGTCGATTCAATCGACCCATTGCGATCAAACAGCCCGGCATGTTCTTGTCGCATCCAGGGATCGCGATCAATCCATCGTACCACTGGCCACCCATGATCGTCTCGATCGAATCGGCGATCAAATCGCGCGATTGAAGCGAGTACGACATGCCGTCGGTCCCCATGCTGATCCCATCGCTCACCCCGACGGTATTGAATCGCATCCCGACCAACCCTTGTGCGGTCACCGATTTTTTGACCTCACCCCCGAGGCTGAGCAAGTGCATGTTGCAGGGGTTCCCTTCGAACCAAACGCTGCAGATGCCGACTTGGGCTTTGTTCATGTCCTCAGGTTTCAAGCCTGTGGCATAGAGCATTGCTTGCGAGGCACCTTGGCTCTTGGGTTGGGTAATGCGAGACGAATAACGGTTGAGGGATGCCATGATCGTTGGTTGGGTTGCGTGCGCGTAAGGTTGTTATCGAGTTTAGGAATCAGATTGAAATCAGCCGGAGTGAGTCCGTACTCCATCCGGCGCGGTGTCTATTAATGAACACGGTGTCTATTAATGAACACGGTGTCCGGGTTTTGCTCCCGAGTCAACTCCGAGGAGGAAGACTTCGGTGCCACCAGCACCAGCGGCGGTGACCATTCCTTCGCTGAGTCCGAACTTCATTTGCCGCGGTTGCAGGTTCGCCACGATGACCACCAAACGGCCTTCGAGTTGTGCCGGAGTGTAGGCGGCTTTGATGCCAGCGAAAACGGTTCGCGTTGTGTCACCACCCAAGCTAACGGTCAGCTTGATCAACTTCTTGGCTTCAGGAACCTCTTCCGCCTTGATCACGCGAGCCACCCGAAGATCGACTTTCGCAAAGTCTTCGATGGTGCATGTGGGAGCCAGCGGTTCGGCTAGGAGAGCGTCTCCGGAGTCGGTCGCAGGAGTCGCGCTGGAGGCTGGTGTCACGGCGGCTTCGTTGGTGGTTGGATCTGGGGTTTCTTTGCTTTCTTCGATCATTTGATTCACTTTCGCTAAATCGACGCGTTGCATTAAATGTTCAAACTTGGACAGCTGGATTCCGCACAATGGTTTCTGACTATCGTCCCAAGCCTTGATGTCGACTTGGAATAATCGTCCGCATTGCTGGGCCAAACGAGGCAGTACAGGGGTTAGGTAGACGCACAATTGCCGGAACAAGTTCAGCACGATCGTGCAAACCTCTTGGAGTCGCACATGCTGATTGGGGTCTTTTTTCAGAGTCCACGGAGCAGTGTTGTCGACGAAGGCGTTGGCTGCATCGGCCAGCTCCATGATCAATCGCATTGCGCGCGAGTAATCACATTGCTCGTACGCTTCCGCGATTTTTTCTCCCGCAGCAGCAGCGGCGGCAAAAAGCCCTCCGTCATGCGGGTACTCGCTCGCCAGTCCGACTCCATCGACGAAGCGTGCGGTGCGACTGGCGAGGTTCACGACCTTACCGACCAAATCGGAATCGATTTTCTGCGCGAACTCGGTAAGGTTGAGGTCGATGTCGTCCAGGCGCGGACCGAGTTTGCTGGCGTAATAGTATCGCAAGTAGGACGGATCCAAATGCTCGAGGTACTTGCTCGCCCGTACTTGTGTCCCCTTGCTCTTGGACATTTTTTCACGATCGACGGTGAGAAAGCCATGGATGTGAACGAAGGTCGGGAGGGAGTAGCCAGCCGCTTTGAGGACACCAGGCCAGAAGAGGGTGTGGAAGTAGGTGATGTCCTTGCCGATGAAATGATGGATCTCGGTGTCGGAACTCTTCCACCAATCCTCGAGTGGTTCGCCGTTGCGTTTGCACCATTGGTGGGTGGATGCGATGTATCCGATCGGGGCATCGAACCATACATACCAATAGTTGCCGGGGCTGTCGGGAATCGGGAAACCAAAATAAGGCTCAGGTCTTGATACGTCCCAGTCCCGAAGAGGCTTGCCCAAAAAGTGCCCCTTCAGATAGTTCGCAACTTCGGATTGCAAATGCTCGCCCGATTGTGTCCAGGCATCGAGGAACGCGTGCAGTTGTTCGAGTTGCACGAACAAGTGCTTGGCGGATCGTTTGACAGGAGTTGCACCGCTGAGGGTGCTGACGGGATCGATCAAGTCGGTAGGCGCGTAGGTGGCGCCGCACTTGCTGCAGTTGTCTCCGTATTCCCCTACGGATTTGCAACTAGGGCAGGTTCCCTTGACGAATCGGTCGGCAAGGAAGGTGCCCGCCTCGGGGTCAAAGAGTTGTTCAACGTCATCTTCGCGGACCAGTCCTGCATTGGTGAGAGAACCCCAGATCTGTTGGCACAGCTCATAGTTCTCCGGCGCATTGGTGCTGCCATAATGATCAAAGGCGATATCGAAGCCTGCAAAATCCTTTTCGTGGGCGGCTTGCATGTCGGCGATCAGCTCAGTCTCCGGACGTCCTTCTTGACGGGCCCGGATCATGATCGCTGTACCATGGGTATCGTCGGCGCAGATAAAAATGCATCTGCGGCCTCGTAGTTTTTGGAAGCGAACCCAGATATCGGTTTGGATGTACTCGACCAAATGCCCCAAATGGATATGACCATTGGCATACGGCAAAGCCGCCGTGACCAGCATTCGT
>Ga0114972_10003669_pt1 | contig 11472 bp, 7 predicted proteins | sample M_140807_EF_Meta_FD_87354 | JGI IMG/M metagenome (GOLD analysis project Ga0114972, IMG submission 87354) | Freshwater microbial communities from Lake Montjoie, Canada to study carbon cycling - M_140807_EF_MetaG | ecosystem: Environmental > Aquatic > Freshwater > Lake | place: Lake Montjoie... | reverse complement strand
TTGCTCAAGGACCCCAAGCTCCAGTCCGAATTGGGGGCCACGCTGCTCAACCTCAATACCGTGTCGAGCAACCTCGCCTATAACGGTCTTTTCTGGAAGCCCCGTCGCGTGGAACCGCTGACCAACACCACAGGCTATCCGGGTCGCGGCCCGTTTCGCTGAGCTAGGCCGATTCTGTGGGCGATAGGCAGACGATCTTTCTTTCCGGGCACTTCGGGCCGGGCCGATTGACAGTCGCGGGTGGGGCTTAGATCTTACTCCTATGGAGTTGGTCACATTGTCTCGAGTCTTTATTCTGGTCGAGGCAGACCTCATGGCGGCCCGATTGGAGTCCGCCGGGTTTACCCCATTCATCCACGGGGTCGACGCCGCCCTCAGCAGCGGCGGCTACTCCATGGGTGCGGGAGGGATTCAAGTGAAGGTGCCCGCCGATCAAGTGGAATCCGCACTTCAGTTCTTGGCGGAAGTTCCAGAGACCGACGCGTGGGGCGATGAGTTCAGGGCCATGTACAATCGAGCCCTGTCGGCATTCCGTTCGGGGCGCTCCTCGGTTGCGACCTTGTGTAATCCGGCCGATACCGCCTTCTTGCTGAAGAGCGGATGCTCCGTTCAAGAGCTCTACGATTTTGTTGAGGACGCTGTAGATTATGGCGAGCCCGATTTGGAAACGGTGCTCGATGTTCAGAGGATCCGGAGGGATTACTTTTTGGGAGTTCTGCGAGGAGAATGGACCGGGCAGGTGGTGCCCATGTCGGCGTTGCCGCTCAAGACCGATGCCGTCGATGGAATTGCTTGGTTACCCCGTTTGATCGTCAAGGCGCGGCTCAAGCTGCGCGGAGAAATGCCACCGGATCTCATGTACGGGTGCGGAGGCGACCGGCCGTTTCTCCGGCGCATGGGACTCACGCTTCCAGGATTTCTGGAACTGGTGCGCGACTGCGGAGACGGTGATTTGGCAATCGTCGAGGCGGTGAAAGGTTCCCGGGACGCTGCCACTCGCTGAGGATGCCAGAGAGGACGCTGTTGAGTTTCTGGGCTCAGTAGTTTTCACACCGTCACTGACAATTGTTTTTGGCCCCCCGGAGGCCGCCCAAGGACCTCCTAACCTCCCCCGGAGGCCCTACCACCTCCCGAATGCAGGCTGAGGGCTTCCGAGGTAAGGACCGATCTCCGAGCGGTCCGGCGCTGTGGCACTGCCCGTTGAGATTGCCTGCCATGGAGAGTGCCAACGCCTCGTCTTTGAAAAGAAATTGGCCCTGCAATCATCGCCGTGCCAACGGCATCCTTCCGGATTAGTTCAGCACGAACGAGGCGTCTTTAGTTTCCAGGCGAATCTTGTCGGGGATGTGATTGGGGTCGATGCGCACCAAGACGCGGTGTGTGCCGGCGGCTAGGGCTACTGAGCCGTTCACCTTCGATCCGTCCACCCACAATTCGGCGCCTTGAGCGGCGGTCAGTTGGAACCGGACGGTGCCTGGCTGGGCCAGCTGGATCTCGGTGACCGCCAGCACGGCGATTTTCGAGGACCAGATGTTGGCCTTGGTTGCGCCCTCCATGAGGGTCCGCGTGAGGTCTCCATTGACCCGGGAGAGCACCTCGGTCCAGCGCTTGTCTTCGAGGGTTTTTTTCCACATCCAGTCGGATTGGCCATTCTGCTGGTCGGTGTGGACGATGTTAGCCAAGCGCCATTTGCGGGCCACGCCACCCTTGCTGGCATCGAATTCACCGGGTTTTCCGAGTTGGGAGAGGAACGCTACCAGATCGAGTTGCTCGGCTTCATTGAGCGAGTCAAGGAGACCGGCCGGCATCAATGAGGCGGACGCCTGATTGCGAGATTCCAGGTTCGACTTGGCGAGGACGATCTCCTGGTTGGCCGTGCCGCGCAGGACTAGCTCGTTCGCCGACTCTCGGACCACGGTTCCGGACAAGGTCTGGCCGTCCTTGGTCTCCACGACCACGCCATGGTAACCTTCTTTGATTTTGGCGTTGGGCATTAGCAGTGATTCCACTAGGTAATCGGGCTGTGCGCTGGCCCCGATGGAGGTCATGTCTGGACCGACCCGTCCACCCGCACCGCCAATGGCGTGGCAGGTGATGCAGGCTAGGTCGGATCGGCGGTAGACGAGCTCACCGCGTTGTGGATTGCCGCTGGCCGCTGCCCGGGTGGACATTTCGCGGATGAGTTGGTCGGTGAACGCCTGGGTGTCGGCGGACAAACCGGCCCCCTTGGCGAGAGTGAGCACCAATTCCATGTCACTGCGACCGCCTTCGCGTGCCACCCGCATGCCGGTACGGGCTGCCGCGGCCGGAATTCCCGAAGCGGGCAAGAGGGCTGCTAATTGTTTTCCAGAACCCTTGATTGCCAGCAATGAACGCCAGAACTCCTGGGCGATTTGTTCCTGATCCAAACCCTGAACGGCGGAGACCACCGCGGCCCCGGCCCCACTGAGGTCCAGCGCAGCCCAAGTCAAAACCGCACGGCGTCGGGTCGCAGGATCTTTGTCTTCCGCCAGTTGCTTCAGGAGAGGCAGGCTTCCGCCTCCTTGGAGACGCAGGACTTCGAAGACCGTGGTCCGGACTTGTTCGGACGGGTCATTGGCCAGACGAGTTAAGGATTGGGTCGGAGGCGGAGTCTTCCAGTCGCCGGTTAGGCGCAACGTGGCTGCACGGACGGAATCGTTCGAAGATTCGAGTAATCCCAAAATCCCCGTGGCATCGCCCTCGGGCCGCACCTTGCGGGTTCGGGCCGCCTCGCCCAGCGAGGTCAGGGCGCGCGCCGTGGCAGCATCATCAAATCCACCCGAGACGGTTTGTCGCAGCAGCGCCCCCAATTCTTTGGGGCCACCGGCCTGACCAATGAGCTCAATCCAGGGGCCGGAGCCATCCCGCGGGAGGCGGCGCTCTTGGATGACGCGCCCCAAGACTCGGCTCGCCTGTTCGGCTCGGATGGCCTTCAGGGCAAAGGCCAATTGTTTTTCGCGCCCCTCGGATTTCCAGGCACCCGATTCCAAGGCAGCGATCCACGGCTCGGAGAGTTCGTTGATCGTTAACCAGAGGGCGTAGTCCAGGGTTGGATCCATGGGCTGCTCGAGGACGCTCAGAGCCAACTCGGCAGATCGAGCTCCCGGAATCTTGGCCAGGGCACGAAGAGCTTCCAGACGGACCCGTGGGTGGGTGTCTTGGACCAGCTTCGAGAGGGTTTCAAGCCGTTGAGCCGCGTCGCTGGCGGTGTCGGCCTTGGAGGCGACCGGGACAAGCAGCAGCGCACTGGCGAGGACGAGTCTGCGGAACATGCAGGGACCATCGAACGGGAAGGCCTCCGCCTTCAAGTGTCCGATCATCAAAATTAGCGATCGTCCGCTCCTCCGAGCTCAAGTTCTCGATTCGCTCGCCGACTTTTAGCTCAGCTCAAGGGGTCTCCCGGATCAATGCTCTCAATTTAACACCCTTGCCATTGGCCGGGTTGAAGCCGCTCACATGAACCGTGCGCAGCTCAGGAAACCGAGCGCTCAGGTGATCGAAGGACTTTCCCTCGGGCAGAACACAAAGTCGGGATCCGGGTCGGGCCAGAAACTCCAGCGCAGCCGTCTCGTTTGTTAGGTGCTGGATCCAGGGCCCACCCTTGGGCCGCAGGTACCAGTACAGGCTGGGTTCTTGGAATTCCAGGCTCGCCAGTTCGGTCTTGGGGTTGATCCAGCGCCGGCATTCTTCGGCGAGGCGAGGCACCGGCAGCAGGCGAGAAAATAGTCCCAGGCCCGGCAAGGCCAGTAGCAACAGAAAGACCAAGGTGCCGACCGTCAGCCTCTGGAACAGCCGCCAAGTCGGTGGACTGCTAGCAATGGCCTTGCCCAACCAGAGCGCGATGAGAGGAAAAGCCGGCAGAGTATAATGCGGGAGCTTAGTACGGATGAGGGTGAAGACCACAAACACTCCGGCGATGCCCGCCAAGAGGTATCGGTCGATGGGTGATGGGGGAGCGGCCGTTCGAGCGCGCCAGACCAATGTTACCAGCCAAGGAGACCAAGGAAGAAATCCCACCAGCAACGTCAGCCCGTAGAAGGGCAAACTGGACAGATAGCCGAATAATCCCTTCAACCCATGACCTTCCAATACCCCGACAGACCGAGCCACAACGTGCTTGCCGATGCCCACCTGGAAATATTCGCCCCGAGTCGCCAACAGGGCTGGAATGCCCCAAATGGCCACAAGCCCTAGGGTCAGCACTCCGCCAAACCACCAGAGTCTGGGTTGCCGCCAAGGGCTGGCAGGATCGGACGGCGAAGACAGTCGTCCACAGGCCAAGAGAATGGCCGGTAGGCCCGCCAGCCAAGCCACGGGCCCCTTGGCGAGAAATCCTAGGGCCAATGAGGTGAAGAAAACCCAGAACCATCCGGCAATGGCTCGTCTCCGACCACGGGCCTGATGCAGTTCCCATCCGGACCAACTCGACAGGGTGAAGAAAAAAACCATCGCCATGTCCGCGACGGCGAGGTGGGCATGGACAAAGGCTTGGGGGCAGGCGACCCAGAGAATGCCGGCCATCATTCCGGCACAGTCTCCGGCAAGGCGTCGTCCCCAGAGGGCGAGCAAACCGGTGGTCAGTGTGGCACAGAGGATGGAGGGCAGTCGTACCGCCATTTCGGTGGCCCCCAAAAGAGAAATACTTCCAGCCTGTAGCCAGTAGATGAGAGGTGGTTTGTCGAAGCGGTACTCGCCATTCAAGTGGGGCACCACCCAGTTGCCCGTTTCGATCATCTCCCGGGAGGCTTCTGCAAAACGAGGTTCATCCCGGTCCATCAAAGGCAACAACCACGACCCGGCGCCGAAACAGCTCAGAGCCACCGCGAGCAGGACCACCCAGCTCCAAGCGGGCCATTGACCGTGTTCTCTCGGGGACCCGATCGCGCCTTCCATCGTTTCCGAGGCTGGCAAATTCGAGGGTCAACGGAAAGCCGAAGGGTGCTGTGAGTTGGGGTTGGGCTGAGACTGGATGAACTGCTTCAGGATTAGATGATCCGCAAGGATTCAATTGGATGGGCCCGGCTGGCTGGTGCCTTTGTCCGCTCGAGCGTCGTTGTTTGCCCATTACGGGCCTCAGGCACGAGCCTCAGCTTGGCTCGCTCTTCAACTCTTGCCTCGTCTAGCCAAAGAATCCGCCACGATACCCTTTTGCTCTCCACAGAATGAATTTGGATGAAATGGGGTCGGCGGATGTTTCAGGATTGTTTCGTTCCAGTCCGAGTTGGTTTTGTCAGTGTTGACCTGTGCATTTAACGCACTCAGTAGATCCGCACGGGATCAAAGCAGCTGATCTCGTTCCTGAGGCCGGTGCCGATCGCTTGCAGCTTGTCGGGTATTGGCTTCTTGGCTGGGCCCTTGTCGGATTACCGTTCCTGGGTCTGTTGTTTTGGTCCGATGATTGGTTGCGCTCGCAACGGTCGGCCTTGAGCGGAAAGGCTTGGAACCTCTTGGCGTCGACCATCAGCGGTTCGGCCAATGGAGTTTTTCTGATCCCCGCGGTTGTGGGGTTGGGTTTGTGGTTCAAACGTCGCTCGCAACGCAGGGCTGCCAGGCTCCTAGGGGCGATGTTGCTGGCCGGCCTCATGTCAGGCGTCGCAGGCACGGGACTGCGTTCGATCATTGGCAGGACCCGACCGGAGGTGTCGGTGGAACAGGGATGGTTTGGTCCACGCAAGGATGGACGTTGGATTATCGGACGCCATGCCTACGCATCGTTTCCCTCCGGACATGCTTCTATAGCGGCAGGGTTGGGTTTTATGGCCTTTGTCTGGGGCGCTCGGGCTGGAGGGCTGGGTCTGGCCTTCGCAATTTCGGTGGCTTGGTCACGGTTCCATTTGGGCGCCCATCGGGCTTCGGACGTATGGGCTGGCCTGCTCGTTGGAGGGCTGACGGTCGCCCTTTTATGGCCATCGTGCTGGGATTGGGTCCATCGAGGGAAGCTCCCCAGTTGGTGGCCATGGAGTGGGTGGATGGCAGAAGAAATTTCTCACAACGCCCCGGTCGACTCTCGACAGGGCTGAACTCGACGCCTGTGGGGCTCGGGGTGATGTCACTGTGTTTGGATGGGTCCAAATTCCGGGACCAGAGACTGTATTAAAACCCAGCGTTTCTTCCTGATTCGCGGACAAGATCTAAAGTTTGTTCCGGCAGTGGTCGATAACCAAGAATAGTCAGGTCTGAGGACTCCTTTTCATGGGCGACTCGCGATCACGGCTTGTAGGTGCCATGCAAATTCAAACCGTTCACACTCGTGTCCTGTTACTGACCGTCTCTGCTGCAGTCGTACCCGCTCTAATTGTCATAGTTCGAGGGCTGTTGGGAGAGGGGATCGGCAAGTATTCCAGTTGGTGGATTGCGGCCGTTGCCGTGGTGTGTTTGATCGCCTTGGGTTCCCTGACCCGAACGGCCTTGGTCGACTTTGAAAAACAGCCTGCCCAAGAGTTAGAAGGAACCCAAGGCAAGGCGCTGGAGGAGGCCTTTCGGGCTGTGGCTTCTGGTGAGAAGAAGTGTAAGGATCTCGAGTCCCAGAATGAGCGTCTTCAAGATCGAGCTGTTTTTCTCCAGACAAACATACGCCAGTTGGAGGAGGAGGCGATCGCTAAAAATGCTCAGAAACCGCTCGGCATTCTCGAGGGATTGCGCTCGGTGATCGACAAAGCGGGTGAGCGGGTGACCACCACACTCACGGGGGGGGCTCAGTTGGAAGTTGGTTTGGCACTGTCTAGGGAAGAAGTCGATGGGGTGCAGTCCATGCTCACTTCCTTGGGACGCAAATTAGCTCGTCCTCAGGTTGAAGAAATAATGGAGGCCAATGCCGGAAACGATTCTACCCGAATGCTATTGGTTGAGGATGATCAGACCAGTCGTCGCCTCATCCGGGCCCTGATGCCTAAGGAACTCAATGTGACCATTACCGAGGCCGAAGACGGTCAGGCTGCGTTGAACCTGATGGAGAAGCCTCCATATCCGGACATCATTGTCTGCGACGTGTTGATGCCCAACATGGATGGATTGGAGTTCGTTGCCCGCCTGCGCGACCTTCCGCGCTTTTCCAATATCCCGGTGGTCATGATCTCGGCCAATGCGTTCAAGGACAACGTCGCCAAGGCGGCCACGCTCAAGGTCAGTCGTTTCCTGCGCAAACCCTTGGAGCGGAAAGACCTGGCTGATGCCATCGAAGCCGCCCTGAAGGAGGTCAGCAGCAAGGAGTCGACACTCTTCAAGGCTCAGCAGCGCCTGTGTCTCGATGACAAGGCCTACTTCGAGTTGTCGACGGGCTTTTCGCGTGCCATCAGCGAATCTATCACCTTTGTGCGTTCTTCGATTAGCCGGGATCGATGGCAGGTCGCGACCCTACGCATCAATGCCCTTAGTGGATCCATCCAGATGGTGGGCGACGAGCGTCTCTCGGTGGTCATTACGCGGCTTGAAGCTCAGCTGAGGAGGGCTGACATCACCGGCGTTACCATTGAGCTCGAGGTGCTCGAGCAGGAAAACGAGCGCTTCATGCGTACCCTGGTCCATGCTTTCAATCCTGAAGTACACGGAGCGACTTCCGAAGACGACAAGCCTGTTTTCAAGAGGGACAGCCAGCATGTCTCGAAGCAGGAGAAGCTTGTTGTTACCGTCCAAACTCCGATCTAAATCCTCATTGTTCGCGAGCCCTTCATTGAGCGCGAGCCTTTCGCATCTGGCACTGCAGGGTGCGGGCCTGGAATCTTCACTCTCGGCGGGTGGATTCGGTGTTGTTCAGGCATTCACTGCGTGGAGTTCAAAGCCCGCACGAGGTGTGTCCGGTTTTGGCTGCCCAGGCATCAGGCTTGAGCGGTATTAGGAACGATCGCTGTGCAAAGCCTTCTTCCTCAAACGCAGTACTGGTCGTAGCCTCCGCGAGTGATTTCGTTGGCCGATACTTCCGCGGGACAAGAGCCCACCGATTGGGTGGAGCCTGTTCGGGAGATCTTTTCCCAGAGCGGACTGCTTTCCCGAGCCAGCAACTTTGAGTATCGCCCTGAGCAACAACAAATGGCCATGGCCGTAGCCTCGGCACTTCAGAACCGCCAGCATTTGCTTGTTGAGGCTGGTACCGGTGTTGGTAAAAGTTTTGCGTATCTGATTCCGGCGATTCTTTTTGCCGTTGGCCGCAAGAAGAAGGCGGTGATCTCCACCCACACTATTAATTTGCAGGAGCAGTTGGTGGAAAAGGATCTGCCTGTTCTGAAGCAGGTGCTCCCGGTGGATTTCAGTTTTGCGATGCTGAAGGGGCGTTCCAATTACTTGTGCACCCGTCGCCTGCGCAAGGCCATGCAGCAATGTGATTCGCTCTTCACCTCTCCGGAAGCGGCCGAGTTGCGTCGGATCGACGAGTGGAGTCGCACCACCCAAGATGGTTCGCTGAGTGACTTCTCGGTGGAACCCGATCACAAGGTCTGGGAACACGTTTGCTCTGAGCGCGGGTTGTGCACTCCCAAGAAATGCGGTTTCCAAAGTGATCAAGCCAAGCTGGGGCCGGTCTGTTTCTTTCAGCGTGCCCGCCAGAAAATTCTCGGGGCCGATGTGTTGGTGCTTAACCACACCCTGTTCTTCACCTTGCTCAACGGAGTCGAGTCCGATCCCGAGGGCGGTGTCCTTTTCAAGAACGACTTCGTGATCTTCGACGAGGCTCATACCGTCGAATCAGTGGCCGCGCGGCATATCGGTGTCAGTGTGAGTAGCGGTCAGGTTCGCTATGCGCTTCAACGTCTTTGGAACCCGCGAACCGAAAAGGGACTTTTGTCCACCTTGCGTTCGGCATCCAACGTTCGATTGGTGGCCGATGTGCTTCAGGAGACCGACGACTTTTTTGTGCGTGTTGAGGACTCCTGCCAGGAGTTGGCCCGATCGGCGACCCCGTCGGATTCAGATCGGCCTACGCCCAGTGAACAGCCCTCCCGGGTCTGGAAAGAGTTACGGATCCGCAGGCCAGACCTTGTCCAAGACAGCCTGACCCTGCCGCTGCAGCGCCTCCGCGAGCAGATCCATGAGCTTATCCAGACCTCCGAAGACAAGGAGACGGGCGAGGAGTTGATGGAATGCAACCGTCGCTTGGCAGACCTCAAGGTGGCCGTCTCTACCTTTCTGAGTCAGACGGCCGAGGATCATGTCTATTGGGTGGAGCGCACCGGGAAGACTCAGAAGAATCTTTCGTTGAATGCGGCTCCGATTGTGGTGGCCGACTTTTTGCGTCAACGGCTCTTTGAATCGGGAACTTCCGTGATCCTGACCAGCGCCACCCTAGGAACGACAGGGCCTTCCGGAGCGGCCGCCGCCCCTTCAATTCCGCTGCCACGGTCCCCGATGTCCGCGGCGTACCCCAGCGGCTCCGTGCTTCCCAGAGCGGGCTCAATTGCGGCGCTCCGCTATGTGGCCGGAAGGGTAGGGGGTGAAGACGCCCAGGGGCTTCAGGTGGGTTCCCCGTTTGATTATCCCCGGCAAATGACGCTGTTCGTCGCCGGCAAGATGCCTGATCCCCGGGAAGCGGGTTACGAGGATGCGCTGGTTCATTGGATCGAGCACTTTATTACTCGGACCCATGGCAAGGCCTTCGTGTTGTTCACGAGTCACCGATTGATGCTCCAGGTCGCGGGGCGGATGGAGTCGTTCTTTGGCCGACTGGGGCTCGAGTGCTACGTGCAAAATACCGGGATGCCTCGATCGACCATGTTGGAGAAATTTCGAGAAAACCGAGATTCGGTCCTCTTTGGAACCGACAGCTTTTGGCAAGGAGTGGATGTGCCGGGTGATGCTCTGAGCAATGTCATTATCACCCGGTTGCCCTTTGCTGTTCCGGATCACCCGTTGGTGGAGGCCCGGATCGAGCAAATTGAAGCCGAGGGCGGCAACGCCTTCAGCGCCTTCAGCCTTCCTGAGGCCATTCTCAAGTTCCGGCAGGGTGTCGGCCGGCTCATCCGAACCAAGACCGACACCGGGATCGTGGTGATTTTGGACAATCGAGTGCTGACCAAACGCTACGGTAAAGCGTTTCTGGAGTCTGTCCCCCCGTGCCCGATGGAGATTGTTTGAAAGGCTCGGCCCAGATTTGTCGTTGGTTTCTTCTGGGCATCCCACGGTTCAATGCTTCCCTCGCGCCTCTCGGCTTCGGTAGATTGAGGCCGTGCATTTCCGTAAGGTGACGTTGGTGGGCGTGGGCCTGCTGGGCGGTTCGCTCGGTATGGCGCTGCGGCGCCGTGGCCTGGCGGATGAGGTCCAGGGCTTCGTCCGGCGGGCTTCCTCGGTGGCCGAGTGCCTGGCGCTGGGCGTGGTGGACCGCTGCTCGCGCAATTTGGCCGAGGCCGTGGTGGACGCCGACCTGGTGGTCTTGTGTTCTCCGGTCGGGCAGAGTCCCGGGTTGTTCCGAGAAATGTCCCGGCACTTGTCACCCGATTGTCTGGTGACGGATGTGGGCAGCGTGAAATCCGACCTGGTGGCCGAGGTCGAACCGTTGGCCCAGGGGGCGGGCGTTCGATTTGTTGGCAGTCATCCGATGGCCGGGGCCGAGAAGAGCGGTCCGGCCCATGCCCGGGCCGACTTGTTCGAGGGAACTGTCTGCGTGGTGACTCCTACGACGGCGAGCGATCCCTCCGCCGTGCTCGCCATCCGCTCCTTGTGGGAGGCGGTGGGCTCGCGGGTGCTCCAAATGAACCCGGCGCTTCACGATGATTTAGTGGCCCGCTCCAGTCACCTGCCGCATGTGGTGGCCGCTGAGTTGGCCAATTACGTCCTCAGCCCGGTTCATCCGAAGGAACAATCTGATTTGTGCGCGGGCGGATTTCGCGACACCACCCGGATTGCCTCCGGTTCCCCAGAAATGTGGAGAGACATCGCCTTGGGCAACCGGCGTCACCTCTCCCGAGTGCTGGGAGTCTTCATCGAGGATTTATCTGAATTCCGACTGGCTCTGGACGCGGGCGATGAGAAATCCATCGAAGATTTCTTCCGCCAGGCCAAATCTCGAAGAGACCTCCGCTTTCCTGATCCCGAGCCCAAGAAAACCGCCTGAGCCGATGCCGCTGCCCGACCTCATCGAGATCGTTCCTCCGCCTACTCCCGCCTTCGTGTCCATTACGGTGCCGGGATCCAAGAGCATTACCAATCGTGCTCTTATCTTGGCGGCCTTGTCGTCCGGCACAGTCACGTTGACCGGGGCCTTGTGGAGCGAAGACACGCAAGTCATGACCGAGTGCCTGCGTCAGTTGGGATTTGCCGTGGGTGTGGCCCAAGACCTTGCCGAAGAGGCTAATCGCGTGATTCAGGTGGAAGGGTTGGGGGGGCGGATTCCCAGGGCTGGCACGGAGTCCTCACCCTTAGAATTGTATGTGGGCAATGCCGGGACGGCGGCCCGTTTTCTGTCGGCCATGGTGTGCTTGGGAGAGGGGTGCTACCGGTTGTCGGGTGTGCCACGAATGCATGAAC
>Ga0114972_10003668_pt1 | contig 11478 bp, 10 predicted proteins | sample M_140807_EF_Meta_FD_87354 | JGI IMG/M metagenome (GOLD analysis project Ga0114972, IMG submission 87354) | Freshwater microbial communities from Lake Montjoie, Canada to study carbon cycling - M_140807_EF_MetaG | ecosystem: Environmental > Aquatic > Freshwater > Lake | place: Lake Montjoie... | reverse complement strand
CGGCATTGTCGGCGGCCAGGCTGAGGTCACAAAGGAGATGGAGCACCTGGCCGCCCCCCATGGCATAACCGGCCACCAGCGCAATCACCACCTTGGGCAGGCTGCGGATCAGCCGTTGCAAATCAAGCACGTTGAGGCGGGGTAGGCCCTCCTCGTCGACATACCCCCCATCCCCCCGCACGCTCTGGTCGCCCCCGGCGCAGAACGACCACACCCCATCGGCGGCCGGCCCGGCCCCTGTGAACAGCACCACGCCAATCTTGGGATCATCCCGAACCCGGGTGAAGGCGTCGCACAGCTCCTGCACCGTGCGGGGGCGAAAGGCATTGCGCTTTTCGGGGCGGTTAATGCTGATCCGGGCGATTCCTTCGTCGCTGCGATCGAAACCAATGTCCGTGTAATGACCTACGGACTGCCACTGCACCGGCTCGCCAGCTCTAGCAGGGGCAGCGACAGAAGCAGGAGATTCTTCAAGCATCAGGGGGCCCAGCCAGTGCCGCCATTGTGCGTAGCCGTTGGCGCAGGGCGGCGTCCCGGCGGCGGTCTGTGCAAAGCACCAGCAAAGCCAGGGGTTGGGCCAGGGCCCAGGCCAACTGGGGCGCCAACTCGGCCAGGTTGGCAACCCGGCAGCAGGGCACCCCATGGACCGACGCCAGGGCACAGGGATCGAGGGGCTGGGGCATGGCGAAAAGACGCTCAAAGTCCATCGCCCCCTCCGGCTCGGTGCGAATCGGCAGCTGCTCGAAGATGCCGCCGCCACCGTTGTCGATCAACAGCACCGTCAGGCGAGCGCCCAACTGGGGGCGCCAAAGCCAGCCATTGCTGTCGTGAAGGGCCGCCAGGTCGCCGCTCAGCAACACCAGCGATCCCAGGGCCTCGGCCAGCCCGCAGGCCTCCGAGAGGGTGCCGTCAATCCCCGAAACCCCCCGAAAGCCATGCATCGGCCGCGGGGGGCCCGTGGGATCGGCAAACGACTCCCAATCCCGCACCGGCGAACTGTTGGCCAGCATCAAGGGCCGGTGGGCCGGCAGCAGGCGACTGAGCTGGCGCACCAGCACGGGCTCCTGGAGGGGAGGCTGCAACCCGGTTACCGGCGCACCCAGACCATCCAGGGCCTGGGCCAACATCGCCTGCAGCGTCGCCTCGGCCTGCCTCCAGGTGGCGGCCAGGGCCAGGGAAGCGGGGGGCGGGGCGGGGGCCGGAACCGGAACCGGAACCTGGGGATCCTCCCCATCGATCGGAATCCCCGAACCCAGCCCGCCGGCCGCCAGCCAACCCACCAATCCGGCATCACTCTGGCCGGCCACGCGAGCCAGGGGATCCAGGGGACGGGGATCGGCTTCCGAGACCAGCACTTGCCGGGCCTCCAGGGCGGCCAGCCAGTGCTCCAGACGGCGACTCGCCGGCAAGGTTCCCAACCGCAGCACCTGGGCAGGGGCCAGGCCAGGGTGCGGGCGCTCCAGCAATAGGTCGTAGCCGGCAACGGTCTCCAACCCCGGCTGGCCCCGGAGGCCCGAGAGGGCGTCGGCCAGCACGGGCCAACCCGTGCGGCGCTGCAGCTGGATCAGGGCCTGCAGGTGGGAGGCCCAGTGGGCGGGATGACCCCGCCAGGGTCCCGCCAGCACCACCCCAGGCCGATCCGGATCCAGGCGCTGGCCAGCGGGGATCGGGGGCGCAGGGGCACGCGGAGGGGCCATTGGAGTCTGGAGGATCTCCTGGGGCGGGAACCCCTGGAGATGGCGCGACCAGGCCTCCAGCAGGGGGCCACCGGCATGGAGGGGCCCTTCAAAGGCCAGATTGAGGTGCACGGGGCCAGGGGGACTGCCCGGCTTGGGGCCCAGGCTCCAAAGCCAGGCCTCCTCGGCCAAGGCCTCCATGAACGATGGGTCCAGGGCCCCAACACCCGTTGGCTCCGGCTCAACCACCCAACGGCAACTGCAGCGCAGAAAATCCTGCTGATTGACACTCTGGTTGGCACCGCAGCCCTTGAGCCTCTGGGGGCGGTCGGCGGTCAGCAGCAACAGCGGGATGGTGGCGAGATCGGCCTCCACGCAGGCCGGCAACAGGTGGGCCACGGCCGAACCGGAACTGGTGATCACCGCCGCCGGCACCCCCTGCCCCCGGGCGAGTCCCAGGGCAAAAAAGGCCGCCGAACGCTCATCGATGCAGGTGTAGAGGGCCAATCCTCTGGGTTCAAGCAGGGCGGCGGCCACAGCCAGGGGTGCCGAACGGCTACCGGGGCAGAGCACGACCTGGCGCAGGCCAAGGCGTTGGAACCCCATCAAGAGCCCCAGGGCCGCCCGCAGGTTGGCGCCAGGTCCCCCAGCGAGGGCCCCAGAACCGGCGAGCGGCGCCATGGAATCCGGGCGGGATGCCACCGGGAGGCCTCAGGTGTTCAGGATGGGGACATCCTGCCGGAGCCCCATGGCGCCTGTCCCCGAGCCCGATGTTGTGTCCTCCTCGGGGGAAGCGTCCCAGGCCCACGAATCCGGGCCAGGCCTTGGCCGTCAGCTGCTGTCCCTGGCCCTGTGGCTCCTCGTGGCGCTGCTACTGCGCTGGGCCGTCATCGAACCGCGCTGGATCCCTTCCGGGTCGATGTTGCCCACCCTGCAACTGCAGGATCGGATCCTGGTGGAAAAAATCAGACCACGGCTGCATCGCCCCCTCAAGCCTGGCAGTGTGGTGGTGTTTCATCCACCGCCGGCCTTGGTGGAGGCGGGCTTTGACCCGGATTCAGCGCTGATCAAACGGGTCGTTGCCGCTGCCGGAGATCAGGTGGAGGTTCGCGATGGGCTCCTCTATCGCAATGGCCTGCCGGTACCCATGGATTGGGGCAACGAACCCATGGATTACAAACTGAGCCCCCTGACCGTGCCCCCCCACAACCTGCTTGTTCTTGGGGATAACCGGAATGCCAGCCTCGACTCCCATCTCTGGGGTCCCTTACCGGAAGAGGAAGTGATCGGCACCGCCATCTGGCGCTACTGGCCATTGACCCGCTTCGGACCGATTCGGTTGTCCCCCGTGCCAAGCCCAGGGTTGGCCTGAAGAGCTGCGTTATGGTGCTGCGCAAGCCACAGGGCCGCAGGCCTGCCCAGCGGGAGTCCCATGTTCAATCCGGAGTTCCTGACCAGCGACAACGAGGCGATCAGTGGCAATTCCCTGATCCAGTATCTGCAAGAGCAATCTCCGGATGTGCTTCAGAGGGTTGCCCGTTCCGCCAGCGGAGACATCCAGGACATCATTCGCCATAACGTTCAGGGTTTACTGGGCATGCTCCCCGGCGAGCAGTTTGAGGTAAAAATCCAAACCAGCCGAGACAACCTGGCCGGCCTCCTGGCTTCGGCCATGATGACAGGATATTTTCTGCGCCAGATGGAGCAGCGTATGGAGCTGGAGGCATCCTTGCTGGGCAGCGATACTTTTGATAGCGACCCAGGCGAACTGAACCTATGACCTGGCTTCACAGAAATTCCCAATATTGATTATTCCGTAGAAGATAAAATGACGGAGTTAATGCAACTAAAGCAAAAAACCTGCCGATGCTGTGGAGCCAAGAAGCAATTTAAACGGCTCGCCAAAGAGGCCGAAGTTGATCCATTTTTTGCGAAACATGGACTTCAAGTTACCGCCACCCATACGGCAACCCTTCCGTTGATTGATTGGGGCCTACGCAGAAAGGTCAATTCATTACCTGACAGCTTGGCAGAAAAAATTCACAGACGGATCGACCGGTTGCGTCGCAACACCTTACTGACCTCTTCTTCGATCACCATCCCCTATGGTTTGTGTGAAAACTGTCACTTTTTAGCCCCTTGGTATGAAATAGCCGACGACCAACTTCGAGATTATTATTCCTTTTATCTCGACGCTGAATACAAACAAGCCCGCTCAAGCTTCCAACCCGGCTTTGCTGAGCTAGGCAAGGTCATGGGTTCTGCCGAAGAGGCCAATTTGCGACGACATCAGCACGAAAACTACTTGATTCCATTCCTTGAAAACTATCGCAAATCCAACGGACTTGAAAAAATTTCCCTTCTTGACTTCGGCGGTGGCGAGGGAGGGATCCAACCCAAAGCCGACTGGATCTCCACAAGCATTATTGAGGTAAGCAGCGATACCGATCCCAATGACAACCAAAGTTTTGAAAGCTGTTCCAACAAGCAAATCTTTGATGTTGTTCAGTGCCTCCACGTTATCGAGCACGTGGGCCATCCCCTTAACACCTGTCGAAATTTGCTTTCTCACTGCAAAGATGGCGGACTTATCTATATAGAAGTTCCCATCGAATTTCCTGGCTTGGACGCCGTTACTCAGGACAAGCTACCCATCTGCCATGAACACATCAACAAACTATCCAGTCTGTCAATTCAGTCCATGCTTGAATCCTGTGGCGTTGAAATTATCGAGGTCCGTAATGATACTGTTAAATTTTTACATCTTGATGGCTTAACTCCCGTTGTGCGTGGCTTAGGTCGAGTACGCCGTCACAACATCCAAGCCTAAATTCGTCCCCAATCCAATCAATCCCATTGTTTCAGGCTAAAAGGAAGGGCACTATTGACAGCTTCTTGCACTTCAACAGGCTCATATTGAGCATAGGTAGCCAAAACATTGATACCATCTTTAATGCAACGCCGACACAAATCACTAGCGAAACGAGATTTTTGCATTTCGGCAAATGACACGTCCAAATAGTTATTAATTTGCTGGGCAGAAGGTGATTCAACACAACAGACTCCGAAGTTTCCATCTACATCTAATACGACTTGAGAGTCACGTAAAGCACATTGACTCGTGCGATAAGCACCGATTGCATCTCGCACCCGTTGAGGTGAATATTCAATATATTCCAATCCATCGGGAATATGCTCAAGACCTTCAAACATTTTGTCAATGGGCATGTAATAGGCGTGGTAAACCTCAAAGGACATCCCAAGCTTCTCACAGAAATGCTTAAAGGTTGCAATCTCGTCTTGATTATCACGATGCACAAGATACCTAACCTGTATATTCTTATAGGAAGGCCAGTCTGAAAGCAGCCGGGAGATGGCAACAAGATTCGTCAGGACGGGCTCAATCCGACCACCCTTATGGTTGATGGCGTAGGTCTTTTGGGTGAAACCCGAAACTGTAATTGTAAAGTTACATAAATCCAAGGGTTTAAGCAAGCTCCAATCATACAAATGATTAAGATTAGAGGAAATGCCTACGGGTATTTCATGGCGATTGGCACAGGCAATTAATTCATGGAGCTGGGAATGGAGAGTTGGCTCGGTCCAATTATAAAGTCCAAACCTACAGTCACCCTTAGTGTCTTCTTTCGCTTTGACGCAAATTCGCTCAAAAGTATCCAAATCCATTTCCCTAATTTGCTTTCCGATACTATTTGTATATTCAGGCATACCTACAGGACAAGCAGCGCATCGGAGGTTGCAGCCACTGACGACATCAACCCAAAACTCAAACGATGGCTTTTTAGCTGCCGGAGGGGCATTAAGCTGGGGATAAACTATATTTTTAACCCGATCCTTGATGGAAGTGGGCAGGGCATGTTTTAGTAGACTTTGGATGGCCATGTTTTCCTCTTTGATTGACTCAATGTCCTATCCCCTAAACATAGCATGAATTTATATGGCTTGACTTGCTAAGCCCCACGGCTATTGGGAGCGTTGCCCCCATCGCAATCCTGGGGGCCAGCCGGCACAATGCCATTTTTAAGCAGCAGATCATCAATGAGCGCCAAGGTCACCCAGGATCCCTGGCTTGGGGAACTCGGCTTTTGGAGCAGTCGGGAGGCCAAAATCTCCAATTGTTGAGGTCCACAATCAACCGGTGAATCATAATGAGCTGAGATCAATCTGCATAGGCCAGGCAGGTTGGCCAGCCTACGAATCCAGGCGAGAAGAAGAACCTGGGCTCTTGGAAAAACCAGACGTTGCAGAACGGGAGCAACCAAAAGCAAGGCACTGGGGGTAGCCAGTAATTCCTCTGCCTCCGATTGCCAATCTGGTTGCCATTGAAAGGGATAAAAGCCAAAGTGAAGTTTAGGTTGGCGGCAGCCAGGGGAAAACGAGTCACGCAAACAATCAAATAATGGACGAATTTGAAGAGATTGCGGCCGTAAATAATTAGCAAATAAAACAATACGCAACCAGCCCTTCTGTCTCATTTCAGGAGTATCCAGTATCGGCTCAAAACCCTTTTCCCTTGCGTGAAACAATAAGGGCAACGGATCAAGGTCAAAAACCGAGAGGGGAGTTTTAGGGATTGAGACCAAAGCATCGGTCACAATCAAGCTTCCAGTGAGCCGATCAAAACAGGCAACTTCAAGAAAAGTGCCAAGGCCAAGATGCAGAGGTCCTAGGGAAATCCATTCCAAATCAATCGTATGGGGCAAACCGTCCTTGAACAAAATCTTTGTGCGATCAGCAGGGAAACCAAGCCAAGACGAGGGGAGACGTAGGGGAAAACTCCACTGATGGTCTGAGATCCAAACCGTTGCCATCGGAAACGCACGGGCCATGGCAGGCACGGATAACTTATGCTCAAGTCCAGATGTTGTCGGCAGAACGATGGAACAAATTGGACCATGAAGGCTTTGTAAATCCTTTAGTTTAGCGCAGACTTCAGGTGTGGGAGTAATCGGTGCGTACAGGAGAAGCCCCCCTGTCACTTTGATCACGGTCATACGAATCGGAACAGCCACATACCAAATTCCATGCAACTGTTCAAAACTCCAAAGGCGATCGGCAACCAGCTCCCGCACCAGTGTTTTTCTGATGCCGTAGGGATAGGTGGGCAATAAGGGCCACCAATCCCACCGTTGACTATTAAAAGTCAACCGAGCCTGTCCTTCCATAGATAGTGCAGTGTGTTTTTCTTTCATTAATCCTAAATAATCACTGGGAGTTAATATCAGGAAAATGTTGAATTGCCTGATCAGAAAAGCCTCCTAACTTAGCGGGAAGAAAGTTTTTAACACTCCAAAAATGCCGAGCAACTTTAGGATTGGCAGCATTCAGACCATTGTCAATAACAAGATCAAGCTTATATTTGCCATTATTGTAGGCTCGAGCGAATTCGGTAACATTGGAAGTTGAGCTCACAAGGCCGTCACAGGCCGACAAAATAAATGCATCAAACAGGATCTCTTTACCGAGTAGATATTTATGTTTATCCCGCGGCATAATACGGTAGGCATTGACTGGCGAGCGGGTGCGAAAGTGTGGGAGGGTAATAACCTTGTCACGATAACGACTTAAAACAGCATCGACATAGTCAAGATCTTCGGAAGCCACAAAAATACGATCAAATCCATATTTAGAAATGGCCAAATCAATGGCGGAAAACATTTGGGCAAGAGTTGGAGATAGGGGGTGAAATGGCATTGTCTTTTGCTCTTGCCCCCTGAAGTGCACACCTAAAACATGGTATCCAGAGAGAATTTCCCGTTTTGTTTTTTCAAGTTCTTCAGCAAGGTCAGGGGCTACTTTAATATATTTAATGGCAACATCTCTTAGTTCCTGCACATGTGAGACTAGCATTTTGCGTGGATAGCCATCGGGAAATCCCTTCGATGATGCCAGAACAGTTCGATCTTCAAAGGTTGATTCACAGGACAGGGATGAAACGGGTTCAAAAAAGAAGTCCCACGGATTTTGGCGTTTAAATCGATCTGTCTCCATAAATTGCCTGTCGTCATACTCGGTTTTTACAGAACGAAGATCGACGACAGGGATTAGGCCGAAGCGCTCAGCCAAATGCAGGTGGCACAAGGTGGAAGAAACGATTGAAAACAGACCACGACCGGATCCATTTTGGCGAATAATATAAATTAGATTACCGTCAGAATTCCTGTTTCCAGTGCTTTTGAGAAAAAGACCAAACTCATGACTATCAGAGAGTGAATCCAGTTCGAGGCATTTGGGTGGTGAAACAAATCGCCGCAGTTGGCGCAGCAACATATTGAATCTAAAATTGTTCGCAGCAAATCCTAGCAACCTAGACAAACAACTGCCCAGCCAGGCCGCCTGAATTGGCCAACCCACTTGGATTGCCCTGACTCGACCAATCGCCGGAGCCTTCAGGGCCCCAGCGATGACCTCAGCGGCGGCCCCATCGAGGGGGAAGTGAGGGGCATTGCATTCGTCCATCACTTCCATGCCGGAGGCCGGCACGGTTGCGCATGTCGGCCCAGGTGTTGATCATCCGGCCCTAACCATCAAGGAGGGACTGGTCGAAATTGGAGCCGTTCAGGTTGAGGGCGATGGTGCTGCTGCCCAGGGCGGCGGCGAAGGGGCCCATGCCCCCTTGCCGCCGCCCTGGATCCAGCCCCTCGCCTCTTGCAAAAACTTCGACCAGTCCAGCCTTTCGGCCGCGGCGGCCCGGGTCACCAGCAGAGGGGCTTCCCGCCGGATCAACGCCAGATCAGGCTCACTGACGCCGGCGGACAGGGCCAATAAATCCGCCATGGCGTGGCCAACCACACGGGTGAGGTAGGCGGCGCTGAGGGCCTGCAGGGCACCCCCCACCACCCAGGTGGCTCCGTGCAAGCGGGCCGCCGTGATCAAGGCCTGGCTGCTCCACTCGACCAGTCCAAGGGCAATGGTGGCCTTGGCCAGTTCCAGGGACGCCCCCCGCAACTGGTCCAGGGTCCAGGGGCAATCCCAGAGACGGGCCATCTCCTGGAGCATCAATCCGTTCCCGACGGCCAACACCAGCAAATCAAGGCTGGCAACGGGTGTGATCGCCACCCCCGTTGCCACAACCCACTGGGTCCGCTGCAGCAGGCGACGCCATTGATGGCGACGAAGCCGCTCCAAATCGGCCTGCCAACGGGTATGGAGTGCCTGGATGGATCGCAATGGTGTGGCTTGGCGCAAGGCCCGCCCTTCGAGATTCAACCAACGGGCCAGGGGGCCTAGGGCCTCCTGCAGGGTGTGCAAGGAACCGTCCCAGGGCAGGAGTCGTTCGCTCTGTAAACCGGGCCACTGGCTTGCCAGTTCGTGCAGCAGGGGCTCCGCAGCCGCGACGTCCTGGCACTCAACCAGCAACCAATGGGGTTGGTCCGAAGGGAGCGCCTCCAGCCAACGCAGGTCAACCGCCAGCAATGGCAGGTGCAAGTGATAAACGAGCACATCGGCCTGGGCAAAGGGCTCAGGCCACTCCCATGCGGCACTGATCAAGGGCAGGGGCAAACCCCAGTCCAGGCGCAAGGGCAAGGAACTTCGCAGGGCGGCTGCGGCCATGGATTGGGCCCTGCCCTCCGGCGGCCGGGTGCCCGTGAGAGTCAGACGCAGTTCCGGACGCCGCCGCTGGGCGATCAGGGCCTGCAACTCCTGGCGACGGGGTTCGAGAAGACCAGCCTCCGGCCCTTGAAGTCGCTCGAACTGATCGATCAGCTGCTCACAGCGCTGCTGCCAACCATCGAGGGTGGAAGGCAAGCGGGAAGGCCGGCCTGGACGATCCCGGGACAACCACCACCAACCGGCCGCCAGAGTTCCAAGGGTGAACAGACTTCCCCCTTGGATCGGGAGCCACTGGGAGAGTCCCTCACTGAGCGCCAACCCCCCACCCAGTAAGAGCACAGGCCGCACCCAGGGGGGGCCAGACAAGCTCACGGGCCATCCCCCGAGAACGGCCCGGAGGGTTGGAACCATCGATCGGGGCAAGCGGGAAGTCTCACCGGAGGTGGGCGGAGCTGAATCCGAATCGGTCACGGATGGTGCGCTGGCAAAACGACGGAGCGGGTGGGCCCGCCCCATGATGTTTAGCTCAGATGACAGCGTCGACACCCTCACCGTGGCCATCCAGGACACCGAACCTGGAGGGAATCGCCCATAGGGTGGAGCGGTTGAACGCCGTGTGACCTTCGCCGGTGCCCACCCTGAATCCCATTCCCCAAGACCTAGCCCAGCCGCCATTGGCCGAGGTCAGGCGGTGGCGGCCCAGTCGTATCAAGGGTCTTGAGCTGAGGGTCAGGCCATGACCGCCGTCCCCCCCCCGTTGACCCCCCGCCAGAAGCAGCGGGTCGAAGCCCCCATGGCGTTGCTGCAATCCAGCGACCACTGGCATGGTGGTTTGCCGGTCTTGGTTCTGGACCGATGCTGGTTGCGGCTGGAGGCCATTGCCGTCGAGGAGCTGGCCAACAGGTTGCCTCCAGACATCAGTCACGAAGCCCCTGAACTATGCCGCTACAGACAGCTGATCGAGGCGGGATACCCCAGTTGGGATGCCCAGCAGTCCTGCTGGCAGGAATTTGGAGCCCAGGCCTGCCAGCAGGCCCTTCGCCGCTATTGGGCCGCCAAAGATCGGGGGAACAATGGCTGGACCTTTGCCAGCTATCTCCAGCTCTTGGCCGATTACCGCCATCACTTTCACGACAGACCTCGTCCCCTGCCGCTGCTGGTGCTCGCCCGGCCCGACGGGGGGCCCCGTGGCGAAAACCATGGGCTCTTCTGGCTGCGTCCAGAAGTGAGCGATAGCAACCGACCGATGCGCCACACTTGCGCCTGATCGAATTCCAGGTCATGGCCGAAGACAGCACCCCCTCCTATGGCTCCCATCCAGGTGACAACCGCGAAGGGCGAGAGACTCCCGGGCGGGGGGGCCGCCAAACTGGGCCCAAGGAACCAGGCGGTCTCCGCATTCGCCTGAGTGACAACGAAATGAAGGCCGCCCGGGCTCTTCAGGAGGCCTTTGGCCTGCGCTCCCCGGTGGCTGTCCTTGGTTTTGCCCTGCGCACCCTGGCCCAACAACTGGAAGCAGGTCAGCTGGACGCCCTAGTGGCCCAACAACGCGGTGAAGGCGATGGGCGCGGTCGCCCCAGTGGCGACGAGGGAGGTGGCGAGCGTCGTGAGCGACGCGACAGGGGAGAGCGAGGGGGACAGCTGCGTCAGGTGCGGGTCGATCCCTTTGCCAGGCCCAGTCGCCCAGCGGCCCCGGTGCCAACCCCCTTGGTGGACCAATCCGAAGCAACCGAGAGCGAGGCGGCCAGTGGCGCAGACGCCGCGTTGGTGGGCGGCGACGGTCTGGACCTGGAAGCCATGACTCCGGAATCCACCGAATCGGCGGCCCCTGAGCAAAACGAGGCCGAGGCATGAATTCGGCGCCCGGTGCCCCCGCGGCACGACCGCGCGTTCTCTCCGGTGTCCAGCCCACGGGCCAGTTGCATTTGGGCAACTGGCTGGGAGCCATTCGCAATTGGGTCGAGCTTCAGCAAGACCACGACACCTTCTTTTGTGTCGTCGATCTCCACGCCATCACCGTGCCCCACGACCCTGCCCGGCTGGCGGAGGACACCCTGGCCACGGCAGCCCTCTATCTGGCCTGCGGCATCGACCCGAACCAGGCCACGGTGTTCGTGCAGAGCCACGTCAGCGCCCACAGCGAACTCTGCTGGCTGCTGAATTGCGTCACCCCCCTGAACTGGCTCGAACGCATGATCCAGTTCAAGGAAAAGGCCTTGAAGCAAGG
>Ga0114972_10003665_pt1 | contig 11483 bp, 11 predicted proteins | sample M_140807_EF_Meta_FD_87354 | JGI IMG/M metagenome (GOLD analysis project Ga0114972, IMG submission 87354) | Freshwater microbial communities from Lake Montjoie, Canada to study carbon cycling - M_140807_EF_MetaG | ecosystem: Environmental > Aquatic > Freshwater > Lake | place: Lake Montjoie... | reverse complement strand
GGAGCCCTCCCCTGAGGTCGCGACTTCTCTATGATTAAACTCATTTTTAAATCGAAGTCCTTCCAACCGCTTAACCGCAGTTCTTAACTCAGTCATCATAGGAATGTCAGGAAACTCTGCTTCAGTTTGGAGGAGAATGGATTTCATAGCTCTAAGGATTTGTTCAAACTGATTGTCAGTTTCGACCAAGCCCGAGAGTTTTTTCAGATTTTGAATTGTAAGTTTTTCATCGGCTTTTGCCGACTCCAAAACAAAGTAGATGCGCGATTCCAGGGCGAAACTGAGATCTTCTTTAGTAAAGCTTTTACCCATCCATACCATATACAGGGGCTTGCCTGACTTAAGGATTGTTTGGATGTTGGTTCGGCTAACCGAATTGTTTTCAATTACCACCACCGAGGGTTTGTTGTTGAGATTAGGGGCACCACAGAAAGCATCCACGCTCGGTTCTAACGTGAGCTCAACGAGCTCATTTTCTTCGAATGAGTTGAAAAATTGGCGGGCCCAAGCGGAAAACTCACCCACTGCCACGAGGCGAAGGAGTGGAACGTTCATAGTTATACCTTTTAAGGATTTAAGAATGCAGAAATTAAAGCCTAACTTATTATAACACGACTACTGCTGATACCGTTTTAGAAAAAGCTCTTTGAGGGCTTTATGCTTTTTGAGAAGGTTGATTGAGAAGTCGGCATGATTAGGGAAATAGCCATTTCCAAAAATAAGTCGACTACTTGATGCTACGCCTTCAGCACCTAAAGCCACCTTGGTAAAGGCGGTTGCCATACTAAAAAAAAGGGCCTCGCCTTTAGGTTTGCAGATTAAGATAGAGCCCATTTCGGTGTTAGGAACGGAGGCTACATTTACTACGACATCGGCCATTTTTCCTTTAGTAATTTTTTCCACTTCGCTTAAAACCGAAATAGGATGAGTCGCATCAACTTCTAAAACTGCATCGCAAAGATCCAAAAGCCGTAGAGCCTCAGCCGCTTTTTTAACGGGTTCAATGGCAAAAACTTTTCCCTTTTTACCCACCTTGTTTCTGGCTGCAAGGCAGGATAGAAGGCCAGCTTTTCCTCCTCCACCGATAATCACTACAGTTTGTCCAGAGCTACATAATGAATTCACTGTAGCGGGAGCCCCTGCTACATCAAAAACCGCCATAGAAACCGCTTCGGGAAGATCTTTCGGCAGATGAGCCGCTATAGATTTTTCGAATAAAATGGCATGCCCTTCGACATCCACTTGATGAGTCTTTAAATCGATGCTTTTAATTTTTTCAATTTGCAAAGGAGTCAGTGTCAAAGAAACCAAAGTAGCTACACGATCCCCTTTTTTTAGTTTTAAAGGGCCGTGATAATCGCTTCCAATTTGTAGAACTTCGCCAATTAGCATTCCCCCACTACCGGTGACTCGATTGTGCTGTTTTCCTCGAGTTTCACAGTTATGAAGAATGATTTGACCTAGTTTCTTTTTATCGCCGCTAGTTTCCTTTTCCATCTGAACAAAACTTGCAGCATCAATATTTAGTTTTTCTACCGACAATAAAATTTCATTAGAATAGATGGGGATGCTGTTGTCTATTTTTTCTGCGGCTTGAGGCAGAACAATTTGAGTATCTAGAACTCGATGGATGCCAAAAGGATGACCCTTTTCTTTCCGTTCATTTTTTGCCATACAAACGTTCTTCCGCAAGGTGATCAGCAACTTCAAATGTGGGTTTTTTGGTTCGTTTAGATCTTTCAAAAACCTCTTTCATCGTAAGATAAATTTCTTCGGTTTTTTTAAGAGCTTTTTTCTGATCGTAACCTTGAGATTCGACAAAAATATTTATAATTCCCCCTGAGTTCACAGCGAAATCAGGAGCATAAAGAATTCCTCTCTCATGCAATCGAATTCCATCTTGTGGAGTAGCCAACTGATTATTAGCAGCACCTACCACGGCTTTGTATTTTAATTTAGGAATGGTGACTTCATTCAAAATGGCACCACGAGCACAAGGAGAAAAGATATCGCAATCTAAGTCATAGATATCTTCAAGGGCTACAAATTTTGCTCCCAATTCTTTCTGGGCTTTTTCGACAATCTTCTGATTGGTGTCAGTCACCCAAATTTCACCGCCGGCTTCTTTGATCATCGAGGCAAGCGCATAGCCTACATGACCAATTCCCTGGACAGCCACTTTAAGACCCGAAAGTTTTTTGGACCCACTTAACGACTCAACTGTCGCCTCAAGAGCACGAAAAACTCCAAGAGCCGTTACGGGAGAGGGGTCTCCACTGGTTCCGACTTCCCCCTCAACGCCTAAAACATGGCGGGTTTTTTCTTTGGCCAAAGCTAAATCAGGACTACCGATATTCATGTCTTTAGCTGCTATGTATTTTCCTTTGAGAGTTTCCACAAACTCTCCAAAAGAATGAAAAAGACTTTTCGATTTTTTTGAGGGGTCACCCATAATAACGCTTTTACCCCCGCCAAAGTTAATGCCAGCTAAAGCTGATTTATAGGACATTCCCTTAGCGAGCCGTAACACGTCTTCAAGAGCTTCTTGTTGCGACGCGTAGGGCAACATTCGAATCCCGCCACAAGCAGGGCCCAAGTTTGTATTGTGAATTGCGATAATGGAATGCAGACCCGAACTGGAGTCTTTTCCTATCACTACTTTTTCAAAACCGTCCTGTTTGATCTCTTGAATAGTCAATGCCATAGAGCATTATTGGTACCATCAAAATTTATTTGCTACTACCTGAAAATTACTATTTGACACAAGATTTTTAGAAAAAGTTTTCTCTAAATGTTTTGACCTCTGATTAGCGTTTGTATACAAAATTTTCATCCGCTTATGACATCAAAACGCTTCATCGCTATCGCTGGAAATATAGGTTCAGGAAAGACCACTCTGACGCGCATGCTCTCTAAACACTATTCATGGGAGCCACACTTCGAAGTGGTCGCTAACAATCCTTACCTGTCCGATTTCTACGGTGACATGAACCGATGGTCATTACAGCTTCAGGTTTTCTTTTTATCAAAACGCTTTCAAGCACACCAAGTAATCAGCAACTCAGAAATATCAGCTATTCAAGACAGATCGATTTACGAAGATGCCCATATTTTTGCCCGAGCTTTGAAAGAGGGCGGGCAAATGGACGATAGAGACTACGAAAATTATTTTGAGCTCTATTCCACAATGACCCAGTTTCTAACTCCGCCTGATCTTGTTGTGTACGTAAAAAGGTCCGTTCCCTGCTTGAAAGAGAGGATCAAAGAACGGGGAAGAAGTTTTGAACAAAACATTCCCACGGACTACCTTGAACTGTTAGAGCGATGTTACGAAGACTGGATTGATCAGTATGATTTAGGCAAAGTGCTCGTAGTTCAAGCTGACCAGCTGGATTTTAAAAATAAAGAAGAGGACTTTAACTACGTCTGCGCTCAAATCCAATCTGCTCTGAGTGCGCCCCAGCGTGTCAATCTCTGCTAGCACGCAGCACTGTTGAGACATCTCCGAATTAAGTTTATCATTAAGAAACGAGCTTCTTTTTAAAGTTTCAGGCCCCTTTTAATTTCGATTTCTCAATTTTTAAGGACAAGACATGAATTCAGGTCGGGTTACTTCTTTAACAAATTCATCCATAGCAACTTCAAACTCAACCGAAGTTTCCTTGCAGCCTCAAACTGTCTCTGTAGTTGTTCCCGTTTTTAAAGGAGAACAAACCTTAAAACGGTTAACTGATGAAATTTCAGCCGTTAATAATATTTCCCCAGACTCCCCACCCAGAAAGTTTCAAATTATTGAAATTCTCCTCGTGTGGGATGGGGCACGCGATAATTCCGCAGAAGTAATGAAAAGCCTAGCGCAGGAAAACCCTCTGGTGAAAACGATTTGGTTGTCGAGAAACTTTGGACAACATGCGGCCACTCTTGCTGGGGTTGCAAGATCCAGAGGCGATTGGGTGGTTACTTTAGATGAGGATGGACTTCACTCCCCCTCGGATATCGAACAACTATTTTCAAAAGCTATCGAAGGCAATCACCAACTAGTTTATGGACTGCCTCAGAACAAAGCTCCGCATGGATTACTACGTAATACAACAAGCTCCATCGCCCATTGGCTGTCACATTCGGTTTTAGGAAATGACCACCCCAATGATTTCAGCAGCTTCAGATTGATTCGAGGTGATGTTGGCCGAAGTTTATCGGCGTATTGCGGTGCCGGAGTCTATTTGGATGTGGCCCTTCAATGGGTAACTTTAACCTCAGGGTCTTGTCCGATCTTTTTAAGAGAGGAATGGCGGCCTTCCGAAAGTTACAACCCCTACCGTCTTCTAAGCCATTTCAGACGTTTAGTTCTGTCTTCTCCAGGAACCCCACTGAGAGCTATCTCTCTGATGGGAATTTTCACGATACTACTCAGCTTCGCTTTAACCAGCTGGGCTTTGTACCAAAAATTTACTGGCAATGTTCCAGTTCAAGGATGGACCTCTCTCTTTATTTTGATTTCCTTTCTATTTGGCATTTTGATGCTTTCGATTGGAGTTTTGGCCGAATACATTGGACTGATTCTTTCGATCTCTCTTGGAAAACCGCTGTACTTGGTCCAGTCGAAAGCTCCCATGATGAAACACTCCCAATCCGCTTAAAGATAAACTATGGACAATGCTGAAAGCTCAAGGCTCTATCATCGCTTTCCTATTAACAATAACCGTTTGTGTTTTATTTCCCAAAATGGGGCTGTGTTGGGGCATGTCTCAGAACTTTCATACGGTGGATTTTCAGTTAAAGCAGACCCTGTTCAAACTCAGCTCCTAAAAAAGCTTTGTAAAAATCTAAAAACAGAAAATGGACTCACGGTTGAATTTAATTTTCTGAACCACTTTATCACCTGCCAAATAGAACACCGTTACTCTAATCAAGACCGAATAGGCTTCCAATTAGTTCATGAACAAACTCAAGTCTTAACTTTTCTCAAAGAGATTATTCCTTGGATTAGATTTGGGGCTGCACTTTCGCAGCTCGAAAAAATGGAACGCGAAGGCCTTGAAGGCGAGCTTCCCGAATACTTGTCATTCGACGGTCCTATTCCGGTTGAAATTGAATGGCATGGTGTTGACTCACAAAAAACGCCCAACTTTGCACTTAATTTTAATCAGGACAAAGTCCAATATCAGCTCAAACGAAAAAACGGGCATATCGAAACTTCTCACAATGTCTGGCCAGGGGCAGAGAGTGGTGAGCTGCGACCCACAAAAGATTTGGATTCAATGATCTTAAAGAGCGCCATAGCTGTGTTGGTGGGATTGGCCACAAATTCCCAATCTGATGTTTTTAACAAAATGATAGAGGTCGTATTAACTCTTTTCGAAAAATCTCAACCCCTGATGGATTATCCTGCTCAGAAAAAAACGGCCTGAGAAACTAAATCACATATCCGAATCTTCAGCTCCCGTATCAGGCAACTTTTCTTTATTGAGGATCATCTCAGCAAGCTTAATGTGTTCGGGAATACCCACAAACTGTCCTACCTTAGTTACATCAACCGGTTCGGTTTGAACCGCGTAGTTTTTCTTACAGCTCAAAATTCTTTCAACTGAAGCTTCAATTTGAGCTCTACTAATCTTTTTGCTCTCTACAGCTTTGATGATAGCTTCCATAGCAGCTACGGGAATCCCGTTATCGCCTCGGTAGATGAGCACATCACAACCTGCTCTAACAGCCAAAACTGCGGCATCAGCTTCACCATAATGATCGGTAATTGCTTTCATTTCCATGTCATCGCTGAAAATAATTTTCGAAAATCTCATTCCTTGTCGAAGCAAAGGCTGAATAGTTTTTTCAGATAAGGTTGCAGGATAATCGGGATCTAAAGCTGCGTTTAGAATGTGTGCTGTCATGATTCCCTCGACTCGACTTCTCACCATCCTCTTAAAGGGAATCAACTCAACTTTTTCAAGCTCCTTGAGCGACTTATCTATTCTGGGCAAGTCAAAATGAGAGTCAACTTTAGTATCTCCGTGGCCGGGAAAGTGTTTCGCCACTGCCGCAACACCCATTTTTTGAATTCCCCGACAAACTGCAGAACCCATTTTTCCACAAATCTCAGGATCTGATGAAAACATTCTTCCCTTCATTACTGGGTTATCGGGATTGGTGTTTACATCGACAACCGGAGCAAAGTTCAGATTAATTCCGACCGCTTTCAGCTCTTTGGCTATAATCGCTCCAAATTGAAAACCCATTTTAGGTGAATTTATTTCACCCAAATTCTCATTTCCAGGAAACTTAGTAAAAGAGTTAACCAATCGATTTACTTTGCCACCCTCATGATCAATCGAAATAAAAAGAAAGGGTGAGGAAGAATGTCGACAATTAAATTGCAGCTCATTGGAAAGTTCAGCCAATTGAGCAGGAGATTGGAAGTTTCTTTTAAAATATATTGTCCCGCCGATTTTGTGCTCTTGAATCGCAGATTTAAACTCTGATGGAACTGACAAACCATCAAAGCCGATTAAAAAAAGTTGTCCGACGAGTGTTTTGAGGTCCTGAATCTGAGACATAAGCTTCCTAGGTGTTTAGATTGAAATTTGCTCTATAGAACCTTAAGTATAGGGTTCCAGTACCTAGGAAGCAAGATACCCAAAATAAATAGCGTTAACAGAAGACTCTACGCATCAACCTCTTCGTCCTCTTTAGGAGCACGGATGATTGAACGCTTATTTTGGTCCAAGATTCTTTTTCGGATTCTGATGTTGTTAGGTGTCACTTCAACCACTTCGTCATCAGCAATCCAAGCAATGGACCCCTCTAAGGTCAATGGCTGTACCGGGGTCAGAATGATATTTTCATCGCTCCCTGCAGCACGAATATTGGTCAATTTTTTCTCACGGCAAACATTCACGTTGATGTCGTTCTGCTTGCTATTAAGACCTACGACCATGCCCTCATAAACCTCAACCCCTGGAGGAACCATTAATTTTCCTCGAGGTTCTAAGTTAAATAGAGCGTACCCTGTGGTTTTTCCAGCTCTGTCTGCAACCATGGCCCCGTTAACGCGATCAATGATGTGCCCCTTGAATGGAACATAGCCAGCGAAATAGGAGCTCATAAGTCCCATGCCTCGGGTGTCATTCAAGAACTCGGAGCGATAACCAATAAGTCCGCGAGAGGCGACATCGAATTCCACTCTAACCCGGTCGGTTCCCATTTTTTGAAGATTGGTCATCTCACCTTTTCGAGTTCCCAATCTCTCAGTAACCATACCGACGCAGGTTTCAGGAATGTCCATCACGACATGCTCTAAAGGCTCTTCTGTTTGGCCGTCAGTTTCTCGAGTGATCACTTTGGGACGCCCCAACATGAACTCATAACCCTCACGTCTCATTTGCTCAGCCAAAACCGCAAACTGCAACTCACCCCGACCTCTTAAAAGAATGGTGTCTGACGATTGAGTTTTCTCAGCTTGTAAAGAAACGTTGGTTCTAAGCTCTTTTTCAATTCGATCCCATAACACACGAGAAGTTAGACGATTGCCGTCTTTCCCGGCAAAAGGAGAACTGTTAACAATAAGCTCAATAGAGATAGTAGGCTGTTCAATTTGAATTCTGGATAAGGGTCTAGGATTCACCGGATCACAAATTGAATCCCCAATCTTCAATTCTTCAATTCCAGCTACCACCACAATATCGCCAGCTTCTGCTTTTTCAATCGGAACCGTTTGAAGCCCCTCGTAAGCGAACAGTGCAGTAATCTTAGTCTCAGGAGAAAGTCCCTTCTCTTGAGATAAAACTACTTTGTCTCCCACTTTAATCTGACCCGAATGAATTTTACCCGCAGCCAGTCGACCAATATATTCGCTGTAGCTTGTATTTGAGATGAGCATTCTAAGACCCTCATCTTCAACTTTTGGGCCTGGAAAATATTCTAAAATTTTATCAAAAAGAAGGGTCAGGTCTTTGCCTTGCTCCATTTCTTCAGGTGAGCTCACCGCAATTCGTTTTCTTGCATTGGTGTAGACCACCGGAAAATCGAATTGATGATCTTTTACATTTAGATCAAGAAACAGATTATAGATTTCATCCAAAACTTCTTGAGGTCTTGCGTCTGGACGATCGATTTTATTGATCACAACTATAATTTTGTGATCCATTTCAAGAGCATGTTTTAATACGAATCGAGTTTGAGGTAATGGACCTTCAGCCGCATCTACTAGAAGTAGAGCTCCATCCACCATTTGGAGCCCTCGCTCCACTTCTCCACCGAAATCGGCATGGCCTGGAGTATCTACAATGTTAATTCGAGTGCCCTTATAGCTAATGGTGCAATTCTTTGCGACTAACGTAATACCCCGTTCCCGCTCGATATCGATGTTATCCATAGCACGTTCGGCGACCGTTTGATTTTGTCTAAAAGTACCGCTCTGCCAAAGCATACCGTCCACCAGGGTCGTTTTGCCGTGATCCACGTGGGCAATAATCGCAATATTTCGAATTTTTTCGTTAATTCGCATAAGTTCCTTAAGTGTTCTTAATGAAAGGGCATTGTATATCACAAACTTAACTCTTTGAGTTAAATTATCGCTAGGGTTAACCCCTTTTTTCGTGCTATGACCCTGCCCAATTTTATGGAAATACCCAAAAATACAAATAAATGCCCAGATTGCTGGCGAACTAAGCCGCTTTGTCTTTGCTCCGAAATTAAGTCTGTACCCACACGGACTCAGGTTTTAATTCTTCAACACCCCCAGGAAGCTAGAAACCCACTAACTAGCGCTCGCTTAGCCTCAGCCACACTCAAAGATTCGGTTCACCGAGTAGGGCTCAATTGGAGGTCACTTTCTGCCGCTTTAGGAACTCCGGCCGAAGCCAAAGACTGGGCTGTACTATTTTTAGGGACCTTAAAAACAAACGAAAAACTGCCCAAAGTTCCTTTTCAAGTAGTTACCCAAAAAGGTGCCCCGGTGGATCCCAAAACCCTTAAAGGCGTTGTGATTTTGGATGGAAACTGGAAACAATCTAAAACCCTGTGGTGGAGAAATCCTTGGTTACTAAAACTTAAACGGATTGTGCTCAACCCTCAAATTCCATCGAACTGGGGTAGTTTAAGAAAACAACCAAGGCCTGAATGTCTTTCGACCATCGAAAGCTTAAGCTTTACTCTTCACCACCTGAAAGAAACTTCAAAGGTCTCTGAAGCACTAGAGGACATTTTCCAAAAACATGTCGAAAGCATGTCAAGTGGTGTAAAGTGAAGTCATGGACAAACTTATTGTTACTGCCGCAATAACGGGAGCTGAACTTAACAAAAAAATCTGTCCCGCGCTTCCGATCACACCGGAAGAACAGGCTATTGCAGCTCGAGACTGTATCGAAGCTGGAGCTGCGATCATTCACCTTCACGTGAGAGATGAAAAGGGAAATCCAAGTCAGAAGCTTGAAGACTTTCAAGCCTCAGTTAACGCAATTAAAAAATCCTGTAAAACAAATCCAATAATACAATTCTCTACTGGGGGAGCAGTTGGGGAAAAAATGGAGAACCGTATCGCCTCGTTAAGTCTCAAGCCGGAAATGGCCTCCTTTAATTTAGGAACCATGAACTTCGGAGAGGAGATTTTCGTCAACACCTTTGCCGATATGCGCGCTTTAGCAGCGGCTTTTAAAAAATATAATGTGATACCTGAGTTTGAAATTTATGATGCTGGCCATATTGATAATTTAAAAAAACTTATCAAAGAAGGGTTGGTGACCGCTCCTTATCATTGCCAATTCGTCCTAGGTGTCCCGGGAGCTATGGCGGGAGATATCTCAGGGTTAGTCTATTTGGTGGAACACCTACCCCAGGATTCGACTTGGGGCGTTGCAGGTGTCGGTCGTTTTGAACTGCCTTTAGCTGTTCACGCTATTCTCATGGGAGGTAATGTCAGAGTGGGGCTAGAAGACAATATTTACTATGAAAAAGGCAAACTTGCCTCCAGCAATGCTGAGCTTGTTTCTAGGATTGTACGCATCGCAAAAGAAGTAGGCCGTGACATTGCGAGTCCGGAAGAGGCAAAAAAGCTGCTAAACCTACCTTAAAAGCTCAATAAATCCCGCTTTTTTCTCGATAAGTAGAATATGAGTAAAATCCTTATTTTATTTTTGGGGTTTTTATTGAGCGGTTATTTAAAAGCTCAAGAACAATCGCAAATTTTTTCTGAAGTTGTTTCAGTCAACAACAAAGAAAAAACTGTGACAATTACTCATGACAATTCCAATCCGTGGACTCTAGATGATCAGGTTTGTGTCACTCAGGAAAACAAGGACATCGCTTGTGGAGTTGTAGTTTCAACCGATCCAGAACTGGCCACAGTAAAAATTTCTTCTCAAACGGAAGAAATAGCCAAAGCTACAGCCGAAGACAATTCGGGAGAATACCTCCAGCTTACTTTTGATTATCCTAATCCCAAAAAAGGGGACTCAGTTCGCTTAGTGAATAAAAACCCCTCTCTGGAAATAAGACAACTCTCCTCGGAACTTAAAACTAGTACTGAGTTTGGCGGAGAAAAAATATCTTCAAAAATCTATGATCACCTCGCCGTTCCCCCTGCTTTTGTACCGGAAAGCATTCTGCTAGGTGGAATCAACTTTATTTTCCCAACAGTTGAGTATCAACAAACGATGACAGAACGTTCTTCCATCGGGGTCTCCCCGATTTTCATGAATTATCCAGTGAGCGAAGGAAAGATCAAAGGCACCGGATGCTTCGTTAATTATCACCACTACTCTCAAGGTCATTTTTCAGGTTATTGGTTTAAGGCAGGATTGGGTCTCTACGGCCTAAATTTCAAATCTCAAAGTTCTGAAGACAACAAAGTAGTTCCAGCGATTACCACAAGCTTCGGAAAACGATTCTTTAAAAACGAACACTTAAATTTTGGTTTCGCAGCAGGTGCGCAATATCTTTTTGCGAGCACAAAAGTAGGCATGTCTTTTAGTCGCTTTATCCCGTCTCTCATTCTCGATGTTGGGTTTGCTTTTTAACGAGAAGCTTCTACAAATCTCAACCTGACTTCAGTGAGAATATTTTCCAAAAACTTATCTTCGTCCTGAGTAAGATTCCCTTTGGTTTTTAGCTGTAACATTGAAAGAATCTCGATGTTCTGTTTGGCCATCGCCAGATTTTTTTGCACTTTTTTTGTTTGAGGATCTGGAGCGAGCCCCATCGAAATAAGAGCTCCAGTAGCAAAAGAGTAGACTAAAGTAGAAAAATCTATTTCTGCTGGCCCGTCTTCTTTACCGCTTTTCATCGTAAAACCATCGCCTTCGGCTTTCTTTTTTTCCGACATAAAAAACCCCCTACTCAGTTTGGTTTTTGTTGCTTGCCGACACGACATCTCTCACCGATTTAGCGGGAGCAGTTGCGGCTTTGACCGGTTTGTCCTGTGGAGCTTCTTCTTTAGGCGCCGCTGCAACAGGCTTATCTTCTACTTTAGGCGCTGCTGCGGCAGGCTT
>Ga0114972_10003664_pt1 | contig 11486 bp, 9 predicted proteins | sample M_140807_EF_Meta_FD_87354 | JGI IMG/M metagenome (GOLD analysis project Ga0114972, IMG submission 87354) | Freshwater microbial communities from Lake Montjoie, Canada to study carbon cycling - M_140807_EF_MetaG | ecosystem: Environmental > Aquatic > Freshwater > Lake | place: Lake Montjoie... | reverse complement strand
CCAATACAAAAGCCTTGTGACTTTAAAAAAGTATAGCTCATTCCGCCACCAATTACAAGGCTATCAATTTTTTCGAGCAGGTTTTCAATAATTTTAATTTTTTCTGAAACCTTGGCACCACCCATGATGGCTACATATTTCCGTTCAGGATGTTTCAGTACTTTATCTGCATTTTCAATTTCGGATTTCAATAAGAAACCGCAATATTTTTTATCAGGAAAATACTGAGTGATAACATAGGTAGAACAGTGAGGGCGATGTGCGCTACCAAAGGCATCATCCACATACACCTCGCCAAGTGAAGCAAGTGCTTTAGCAAATTCTGGTTCCCCTTTTTTCTCTGCCTTATGAAATCTGAGATTCTCCAGCAATAATACCTGTCCAGGTTGGAGGGCATCTGCCATAGGTTTTGCATCAGGTCCGATACAATCAGAACAAAACTGAACAGGAACGCCCAGACATTCAGAAAGGTGAGGAATAATATGTTTTAAACTCAGTTTTTCCTCCGGACCGTCTTTTGGTCTGCCGAGGTGAGTCATCAGAATTAGTGCGCCACCTTCTTTCAGGATATACTTGAGGGTAGGCAATGCCATTTGTATTCTGGTGTCGTCGGTTATTTCCAGGCTCTCATTTAAGGGAACGTTAAAATCAACCCTAACCAGAACTTTTTTTCCTTTTAGCTCAGCCGAATCAATGAATTTCATAGGCCGCAATTTTTTCTGTTAGATCAGCTACTCTGCACGAGTATCCCCATTCATTATCATACCATCCTACAACTTTTACCATGGTGCCCATTGAAGATGTTTGCAGACTATCAAAAATGCAGGAATGTGGATTTCCAATAATATCTATAGAAACAATTGGATCGGTGCAATATTCCAGAATATCTTTCATTGGACCATCAGCAGCTGCTTTCATTGCAGCATTAATTTCTTCTTTGGTAGCTGGTTTTTTAAGGATTACAGTGAAATCGGTCAGTGAACCATCAGGAAGGGGCACGCGCATAGAAGTGCCGTCCAATTTACCTTTCAGGTGTGGTAATACCAGACCTACGGCTTTTGCTGCACCAGTTGAGGTAGGGATAATAGAATAAGCTGCAGCGCGCGCTCTTCTAAGATCTTTATGTGGAGCGTCTTGTATGTTTTGGTCATTGGTATAGGCATGAACTGTTGTCATGTAACCCATTTCAATACCGAAAGTGTCGTCGAGCACTTTTGCCATTGGGGCAAGACAATTGGTTGTGCAGGATGCATTTGAAATAATCTGCATGTCAGCATTCAGCACCTGATCATTTACGCCAAGCACCACAGTTGCATCTTCTCCTTTTGCGGGAGCGGAAATGATGACTCTTTTAGCTCCAGCTTTTATATGGAGATCTGCTTTTTCTCTGTCCGTAAACCTTCCGGTAGATTCGATTACCAGCGTAGCACCCACAGCGTCCCAGGCCAGCATAGCAGGGTCTTTTTCAGCAGAAACCAGAATTTCTTTACCGTTCACTTTGATAAAGCCTTCACCTGCTTCTACGGTTCCAGGAAATTTTCCCTGAACGGAATCGTATTTAAGGAGATGCGCAAGGGTTTTGGTATCTGTCAGGTCATTGATTTTAACCACTTCAATACCAGGTTTTTGAAGTAAAGCACGAAAGGCAAGGCGGCCAATTCTGCCGAAACCATTAATCCCAACTTTGATGTTTGACATAGTTTTTAGAATGAGGTGCAAAATTACAAAACCCTCAAATGCTAAGCTATTTTAATGGGAAGGATTAGGTAAATAGGTGGGTTTATTTTTGCCTGTTTTACATAAACAATATAGAATCGTAATTTTTTCTTGATGCGTATGCTTTATTCTCCTACTTTTGTGCCTCATTTCTGAAAGTCCCGTTCGTCTAGCGGTTAGGACAACTCCCTTTCACGGAGTAAACAGGGGTTCGATTCCCCTACGGGATACTAAATGAACACCGCAAGGTGTTTTTTTAGTCTCATAATTAAGGCAGTTCCCTAAAAAGTACGTATTTTTGCCTACAAACCCACTACAATTATGAGAACCTGTGTTTTCGTTTGTTTATTTATAGTCCTTGTTGCTGGTAGTTTCGTGCAAGCTCAGGATACAGCAAGTACGTTTGCCTTTCAGGCATTGACGAAATTTTCCATTGGCGACAATCAAGGAGCATTGGCAGATATAAACTTTGCTATTGATAAAAACCCAAAAAATGTTTGGTTTTATATTAACCGTTCTATCATTCGGGAAGCAATTGGTGAAAACAAACCTGCAATTGAAGACCTGAATAAGGCCTTGACTTTGGATCCCAAAAATAAATTCATTTATATCCGTCGTGGGATAATGAAATCTGGTATTGCAGAATTTGAAAGTGCCATTGGAGAATTTACAAAGGCTCTTGCTTTAGATCCTAATTGTTCGGTTTCGTATCTTAAAAGAGGACTTTGTTACTATAATTTAGGTAAAATGGAGGATTCTTATAAAGATTTTAATAAAGCAATAGATTTGAATCCCAGAGATTCAGAAGCCTATTATCACAGAGCAGTTGTTCGTAAAATGTTGAAGGATTCCAAAGGATGTTGTGACGATTTAAATACATCGGTGCTAATGGGGAATGAAAGAGCAAGTCAGCTGATGAAAACTCTGTGTGTTAATTGATTTAGGAACAGATGTTAGGGCTGAAGCTGGAAACAGATCCGTATTGGGCAAAATTAGCCCTTTCAGATTTGGATGAAGCAATGACCGATCATGCTTTTTGCGAACAAAAAGCAGCCTCAAATGCTATTTCATTAATTGTATTATTTTCAGAATATACTGAGCTTGTGACAGCTATGGCAGAAATCGCTCGTGAGGAGCTAGAACATTTCTCTCAGGTACACCAAAGAATTATTGCCAGAGGAAGAGTGCTCGGCCGGGAACGAAAAGATGCCTATGTGAATGAATTGTATAAATTTATTAGAAAAGGCTGTTCCAGGGAAGAATTATTGTTAGATAGACTGATTTTTGCCGCCATGGTCGAAGCCAGAAGTTGCGAACGGTTTAAAGTTCTGGCTGAACATATGGAAGACCCGGAATTGGTTCAGTTCTACACGAATTTGATGAAATCCGAGGCGCAGCACTACACTGTTTTTTTGAATTTTGCGAGGAAATATGCTGGTAGGGAAGTTGCAGATGCACGATGGCAAGAGATGCTGACTTTTGAAACAGAACTGATCCGGAATTACGGTCGTTCTGCAGGCATCCACGGCTGATTACATTTTCGGACTTTCAAGATTTTTCATTTCAAAACCAAGCTTCTGAGCAGCATGCTGTTGCTGGTTTACTATTTTCTCACCAACGCTTACAATTTGCATTTCCGAGAAAGGTAGCACCACCAAATCAACATCAATCGTAAGCAGGATTGCGGAAATCAATACTTCTTTTAGCAATGAATCGGACAGAATATTTTGGGAGATATCCGGATTAAGAAAGGATATTTTTTTTAGTCCTTCAATAAAAAAATGCTGATCCTTATTTACCAGTAACCGTGAAACCAAATAGCCCAGGTCTTCTGTTCGCTTATAGGTAAAGGAGTCTGCCATAAAATTGTAAAACAGGATTTGTCCGAAATAACCTCTCAGGGGATCTTCCTTAATATATTCGCTTTCAAGAATAAAATGATCATCCGGAAAAGTTATAATATTCGAATGCATGGATACAGTTAGTAAATCGCCTGAATACCTTAACTGAAATTCATATTCCGATACATCTTTGTACTCTATCTTAATATTGGGGTCATTTGCCTTAAAATATTCGGATAATTCCTTTGCAATACCAGAAGCAATATTCTTTAAGGTTTGCAGAACTTCTAAGCTTCTTTTGTAGGTTATCTGCTTTACCGAAGCTTTTAGGTTCAGTACTTCAATGATTTTCTGTATTTGGGTATCCATGGTTAGTCTGTAATTACGGTTCCGAATTTTTTATAGTGTTCCTGTTTTTCTTTTTCGAGCTGAACATGCGTCTCTATAATCCTGATTAAATCGGGATCTTCCAACTTTTCGAGTTGTGCTTTTTTAATTTCAAGTCTGCTTTCTGATAACCTTTGATCAAGGATTTTGGCAATGAAATGATGTATCGCTGAAAGAAGGCTTTCCCTAAGTTGATGGTCTGGTTTGGTTACTACAATATCATATTTGGACCAGTGTGGGCTCACTTCAGGGGGTTCAACCAGCAGTTCTGCAATCGTTTCCTGATACGGTTTGTCCAGTTCATGCAATTCACTCAACCATGCTTCAAGAGATCCAAAACTATAGTAGGCTTCCAGAATAAGTTTTCTGAGTTCCTGTAAATGAGAATATTTAAAAGTATAATCAAACAAACTAATCCATAAATATTCAATCACATTGATTTCATACCAGGTTTCATCCTCAATGGTAAATGCTCTGGATGAAGGTGCAACTTCTTCAAGGTTATCAATATTTTCGAAATCTGTTCGTGGCGCTTCAATGGATTTATGCCAGTATAATAACATTAATCTTATCAGTTCTTTTTCCTGATTTTCTGTGTCATAAGGAATCGTCGGTTTGATTTCCCTTGTAGAAGGAATTACAGTTGAAGAACTTTGTTGAAATTCTCCCTCTCTTATTCTCTCCTGATTTTTATATTGCTTTGCATCCTCTTTTATCTTTTCAGATAATTTGGAATGAACACTTTGTGCAATATTTTCTTCCGGAAGATTCAGGCGGTTTGAAGTAATCCGTATATATCCGGTACGTTTAATATTGTCTGGTATACTTGCAATACTGGTGGCAATTTCATTGACAACAAGTGCTAAGGTCTGAGGTTTGGTCAGATCTCCAGATGCAGAAAGAGCTTGTATTTGAAAGTCAATAAAGTCTCTGGAATGTTCTTCAATGTAGGAGTTAAACTCAGTTAATGAACGGCTTTTAACAAACGAGTCTGGGTCATGACCATCGGGGAGCAGAAGCACTTTGATATCCATTCCCTGTTCCAGAATAAGATTTACACCCCGCAGGGAAGCTTTTATTCCTGCCGGGTCTCCGTCATATAAAATAGTTACTTTGTTTGCATATCTATGCAGTAGTCTAATCTGGTCAGGGGTTAATGCAGTGCCACTTGAAGCCACTACATTTTGAATTCCATTTTGATGCAGACTGATTACATCCGTATATCCTTCGCAGAGAAAAGCTTCTTCTTTTTCCCGTATGGCCTGCCTGGCATGATACAATCCAAACAAAACCTGGCTTTTCAGATATAGCGCAGATTCAGGAGAATTGATGTACTTGGCCAGTGTTTTTTCGGAGGTAAGAATCCGACCTGCAAAAGCTATAATTCTGCCTTGAGGATTTAAAATTGGAAAAATTACCCTGCTACGAAAACGGTCTGTCCAGGAGCCTCTGTCATTTTTAAAGGCAAGTCCGCTTTCTTCGATAAATTCATTTTTAAATTGCTCGTCTTTTGCAGTCTTGTACAGTGCATCAACTCGTGTAGGGCTATATCCGAGCCTGAATTTTCGTATGGTTGCTTCTGTAAATCCCCTTTGTTTAAAATAAGATAATCCAATTCTTTGTCCTTCCTCGGTATTCCAAAGTTGGTTTTCGAAAAATTTTGCAGCAAACTCATTCAGGATAGCAAGACTTTCCTTGCGGCTTTGCTCTGCTTCTAGTTCAGGAGTTTGTTCAAACTCCAGTTCTATATTGTACTTCCTGGCAAGGTGTTTGAGTGCTTCAGGGTATGTGTACCCTTCAAGCTCCATCAGGAAAGTAACAACACTGCCCCCTTTGCCGGAGGAAAAGTCTTTGAAAATCTGACGATGGGGTGAAACCGTAAATGAAGGTGATTTTTCTGCCTGAAATGGGGAAAGCCCTACATAATATTTACCTTTTTTCTTTAGTTTAACATAATCACCGATTACCTCCACAATATCAGCGGCAGCAAGTATATCATCAACTTTTTCCTTAGGAATCCTCACAGTTGGTAATCAGGTAATTTGTTCCGGTTAAGGACTTAATACGGTCAACAAATTTAAACAGAAGTAAAATCCGATTCCTGAATTATATTTGCAATGCATTGTAGGGGTGTCGGTTTTACCGGCTGAGATTATACCCTTGAACCTGATCCGGATCATGCCGGCGAAGGAAACAATTTGGTTGCCAGGATTACTCTGGCACTCCTGCATTGGCACAAGATATAGTCCAATGTTAAAATTAATTTTCCTTTCAGTCCTCTTTTTACCAATAGCTCTTAAGGCTCAACTCACCATAGGCGGAAATGTTCTTGAAAGTCAAACTTCAATTCCCTTATCTGGTGCAGGAGTACTTGAAGAAATTAGCGGAAAAGGTACAATTGTATCTGAAAATGGAACATTTTCCCTTTCAGGAATTAGACCAGGTCCTGTAAAACTGAGAGTCAGCCTCGTTGGATATACTTCTTTTATTTTGTCAACTGAGATTTCAAAAGATACTATAATTCAATTTTTACTTGAGCCTGGAAATACGGTAACAGAAGAAGTAGTTGTTACGGCAACAAGATTTCCAGAACAAGGCCCCGGTAGTTTCACAACGATTACAAGGGCAGAAATAACTGCGGCAAATTTCGGACAAGACCTTCCTTTTTTACTTAATCAAACTCCAAATACCATTGTCAGTTCAGATGCAGGAACTGGAATTGGATATACCGGCATACGAATCCGGGGCAGTGATCCAACAAGGATTAATGTAACTATCAATGGTATTCCCTTGAATGACGCAGAGTCTCAGGCCGTTTACTGGGTTAATTTACCTGATTTTGCCAGTTCTGTGCAAAGTGTTCAGGTTCAAAGAGGTATAGGCTCTTCAACCAATGGAGCTTCGGCCTTTGGGGCAACACTTAATTTACAAACATTGAATATCAGCAGAGAGGCATATGCGGAGGTAAATACAAGTGCAGGCTCATTCAACACTTTAAAAAACACTGTTCAGGCGGGTACTGGAATTTTAAAAAAGCACTTTGCTTTTGAAACCCGATTATCCCGGGTTGTTTCAGATGGGTACATTGACCGTGCTTTTTCAGAACTGAAGTCGTTTTATGCTTCAGGAGCCTATTTAGGGGATAAAACAATACTCAAGTTTAATGTGTTTTCCGGAAAAGAAAGAACCTATCAGGCATGGTATGGGGTTCCGGAAGATTCTATTGAGACCAATCCTACCTATAACCCGGTTTCCTATGAAAATGAAACTGACAACTATCAACAGGATCATTATCAGCTTATTCTGGCTCAAGCTCTTGAAAAAGGCTGGACATTAAATGCTGCCTTACATTATACGAGAGGAAAAGGATATTATGAGCAGTTTAGAGCTGATGATGCATTTGCTACTTATGGTTTGGAACCTGTGGCAATAAACACTGATACTTTTTTAAGTACCGATATTATTCGCAGGTTATGGTTGGATAATCACTTTTATGGAGGCGTTTGGTCGGTTCAATATCAGGAAAAAAGCAAAATTGACTTTTCTATTGGAGGTGGGCTAAACAGATATGAAGGAACCCATTTCGGTGAAATAATTTGGATGAAAACAGCGGGTAACACTCCGTCCGGATATAAATATTATGAAGATATTGGAGTTAAAACGGATTTTAATTTGTATTATAAGTTGTTTTGCACTTTTGCTCCTGGGTTAACAGCTTATGGAGATATTCAATTCCGTACCATTGGCTATTCCTTTTTAGGGTATAACCGAAAACTTGAAAATGTTCAACAGGATGTGTTGCTGAATTTTTTTAATCCAAAAGCAGGAATTACATGGCAGATAACAGACGCAGCGCAAGGGTATGCTTCCTATGCAATGGGTCATCGTGAACCAATCCGGGATGATTTTACCCAATCCAGTCCTGATAGCAGACCCAAACCCGAGGTTATGCAGGACGTCGAAGTTGGATACCGGTTCAAAAAGAAAAAAATCCAATTCGACTTGAATTATTACCTTATGTATTATAGGGATCAATTAGTACTAACAGGAGCTATCAATGATGTTGGGGCTTACATCCGAACAAACGTTGCAAAGTCTTACAGAACCGGAATAGAATTTAATGGAGGCTGGCAAATGCATCCAAGACTTTTGTTTCAGGCAAATGTTTCTTTAAACAGGAATAAATTATTAGATTATGTCGATAAAATTGACAATTACGATACGGGATTGCCAGAAGAAACAATGTTTAAGGAATCTGATATCGCTTTTTCGCCAGCCATTGTGGGAGGTGGTACTTTGCAGTTTAAAGTATATAAATCACTTGAATTATCCTGGATTTTAAAAGCAGCGGGAAAACAGTATTTAGATAATACAGAGAGCGAAGCAAGAAGTCTGGATGGTTTTCAGGTACATTCAATCCGGATGGCATGGACATTGTTCCCAAAATTTTGCCGGCAAATAAATGTATCTGTTCAAGTTAATAATCTGTTTAATGAAGTTTACAGTCCGAATGGGTATACTTATGGATGGATTGAAAATGGTAAACGAACAGATTTCAATTTTTTATTTCCTCAAGCTGGGGCCAATGTGCTGGGAATGGTGAATTTTAGGTTTTGAACCTAATAATCCATCTTCTTGTAGCGTTTTCAGAAAGAACAGACAGGTTTTTGTTATCTTTGTCCAAAACCGCCTCTTTGCACCAGATTGTTGCTGATGAAACGTAATTTCTGTAGACCCCTACACCTACTGCCGGTTTTACTGATACTTGGATTGACAAATAGTTTTCTTTTTGCTCAAAGGATTGACTTTGAAAAGAATGCTATTGAAAAAATGATTGCCAAGGATTACAAAAACGCTGAAGAAGCCTACAGCAATGCCATTCGTATTAAGCCCAAAGACCCTTCACTTTATGTTGGCAGAGGCGATGCAAGACTTTTTTTAGGCGATGAATTAAATGCAGAAAAGGATTTTGCCAAAGCAATATCTCTGGATAAGTATTATATAAACCATTTTCTGATTCGTGGTCTTCAAAAATTCGAAGAAAAAGAATATAAAGTTTCTTCATTTTATCTCGAAAAAGCAGTAGTTGCTTATGAAAAGAAAGATAAATATATGAGTTCATCTACCTTTTCTTATGTACTTATGCTGATTGGATTTTGCAAATATTATTTAAATGATCTTACCTCTGCCTGTTCGTATTGGAATCGTGCAGGTGAAGCCGGATATAAGGAAGGTTTTGAAGTCAGTAAGAAAAATTGCGGGATCAAATCCAATTAAATGCACGATCATTCTCACGAAGAAATACATTTTAGCGGTTCAGAAATTGTCCGTGATGCAGTTATTGGCCTTAGCGATGGTTTGACTGTGCCCTTTGCTCTAGCAGCAGGCCTTGTAAATGCTGTTCACAGTAATGATATAATTATTACCGCAGGTTTTGCTGAGATTGTGGCGGGTTCCATTGCTATGGGACTGGGAGGCTACCTTGCAGGAAAGACGGAATCGGACCATTATAAGGCAGAACTTGGTCGTGAATACTATGAAGTAGATCATTTTCCTGAGAAAGAGAAAGAAGAAGTCAGAGAGGTTTTTGCCTCTTACGGACTTTCAAAACATCTTCAGGAAGAAATTGCCAATGAATTAGCCTGCGATAAAGATAAGTGGGTGAATTTCATGATGCGTTTTGAGCTCGGATTGGAAAAGCCTGTAAAAAACAGAGCCGGACAAAGCGCAGCTACAATTGCAATAGCATATATTTTAGGTGGAATAATACCGCTTGCAGCCTATATTTTTACCGAAACTCCGGAGTCTGGGTTGATTTATTCCAGTGGAATCACAGTGATTTGTCTGGGCATATTTGGTTGGTTTAAAAGCAAGTTTACTGGTCAGCCTCCACTACAGGGTGCGTTGCGAGTAATGTTTATTGGTGGTCTTGCGGCTGCTTCCGCCTACTTCATAGCAGGATTTTTAAGTTAGTTTAAGGTATGAATGAAACCCTGCTCAACTGGGTTATCCTGCCATTGCTGATTTTCTTAGCACGTTTTACCGATGTATCACTAGGTACACTTCGTATCATGTTTATTGCCAGAGGCAAGAAAAAAATCGCGCCTTTGCTCGGCTTTTTTGAAGTGCTCATCTGGTTGGTTGCCATTAGCCAGATAATGAAAAACCTGAATAATGTGGCATGCTACATTGCCTGGGCCGGAGGTTTTGCTACTGGTAATTATGTGGGTATCTTAATTGAAGAGCGAATTGCTATTGGACTTCAGGTAGTTAGAATTATTACCCCTAAGCCTGCACAAGCTCTCATTGCAACTTTAAGAGAAAAAGGTTTCGGGGTAACCAGTCTGGATGCCCATGGCGCCTTGGGGGATGTTAATTTGCTCTTTACCATTATTCGTCGCAGGGATTTAAAAGAAATTTCCACTTTAATTTTGGAATTTGACCCTACGGCATTTTATTCAGTTGAAGATATCCGTTCCGCAAGCGAACAATTTTATGGTCCTGTTCAAACTTCCGGCTCTTCAAGAACCTCCTGGCTCAGCCGTTTGTTTCCTATAAGAATTGGAAAGTAAAGGATAGAACTTATTGCAGAATACCCAGAATTCTGGCTTCCTGAATCAGTTTTTCAGTATCCACAGGAATTACACCAACTTCTTCGCAAACAAGTCCACCAGCAAGATTGGCTAGGGCGGCAGCATTCTTACCTTTCATTCCCAATATCCAGGCTAGTGCAAAAACAGATATAACCGTATCGCCAGCACCAGAAACGTCGGTGATTTTCCGTTCATGTGCCGGCCAATGTGTTATTTCGCCATTGATATCCTGAAACCATACCCCTTTTTCACTTAAAGTAATCAGGGTATTGTCATGTGGCATTTTGGTCTTAAGTAATCTAACTACTTCAGGAAGAACTTCAGGGTGATCTTTATCAATTCCAAGACTTAAGCCTTCTCTGAGCTCTTTTAAATTTGGTTTGAATACTGTACATCCTGAAAAAGATAGAAAATTTCTGAATTTTGGATCTACAAAAACCGGAATATTTTTATCCTTAGCAAGACTGATGATTTTTTGAATCAATTCACTGTTTAGAAGTCCTTTATCGTAATCTTCAAAAATAATGCCTTGAGCTTTTTCCAAAAGGGCAGAAGCCTTTTCGAATATTAATTCCTGTTCCTCTTTTGAGAGTAAATGTCTGTCTTCTTTATCAATTCTAAGGACTTGCTGCTGTTGACCTATAATTCTGGTCTTAATCGTAGTACGACGTGTTTCTGATTGAAGTATTCCGTCGCAGGTAAGACCTTTTTCCTCAAGAAGATTCAAAAATGTTTGGCCGGCAGCATCCTGACCCGTTATACCACAAAGCAAGGGAACGGCGCCCATACTAAATAAGTTTAACGCAACATTTGCTGCTCCACCGAGGCGATTTTCTTCTTTAAGAATGTCCACTATCGGAACAGGCGCTTCAGGCGAAATGCGTTCTACTTTTCCCCATAAATAGGCATCAACCATTAAATCCCCAATAACAAGGATTACGGTTTTTTT